>Ga0080004_1112889_pt1 | contig 23014 bp, 24 predicted proteins | sample WasSprMetagenome_FD_69207 | JGI IMG/M metagenome (GOLD analysis project Ga0080004, IMG submission 69207) | Sulfidic aquatic microbial communities from Washburn Spring, Yellowstone National Park, USA - WS (SPADES assembly) (version 2) | ecosystem: Environmental > Aquatic > Thermal springs > Hot...
TTTGCTGCAACAAGGCAGATAATAACAAACGTTACACTGATAGCTGTAGCAGCAACGATTGTCGGATTAATGTTACTGACAACCGCAATAATATTATGGGTTCTGATAAGCGTAGTAAGGGAGATAAAGTAGATGCTGGAGATAGAGGTTGTAGAAGTTAGGGGAAAATGTCCAGTACACAAGGTTGGAGACAAAATAGTAGTAGACGGACCAAATATCGTCCTAGAAAAGACAGACGCACTCTGTATACACGCACTCTCAGTTATATTACATTATGCTGTCGCATTGGATGAGGGGGCTGACCCAGTAAAGCTAGGCCTCACCACGATTAAGGATAGAGAGCACGCGTACCTCCAGTGCGTCGACCCATGGAAGCCTTACACTGAAGGCGGGACAGTAATATTTAGGATAAAGAAGGTAAAATGAAGGTTGCAATAGTTTTGGGCACGAGGCCTGAGATAATAAAGATGTCTCCAATAATAAGGGTGCTCGAGAAAAAGAATATAGACTTCCTCATACTGCACACCGGACAGCACTACTCGTACAACATGGATCAAGTCTTCTTTGAGCAACTGAAGCTTCCCCAACCAAAATATAATCTGAAGGTTGGCTCAGGAACACATGCTGAAGAAACGGGTAAGATGATGATCGGAATAGAGAAGGCTCTATTGGATGAGAAACCTAGCATAGTGCTCGTCGAAGGAGACACCAACTCGGTACTAGCAGGCTCTCTTGCAGCAGTGAAAGTTGGACTAGATGTTGGGCATGTTGAAGCAGGGCTCAGAAGCTATGACAGAAGCATGCCCGAAGAAATAAACAGGATAGTTGCAGACCACATCTCCCAAATTCTTTTCGCCCCAACAGAGAAGGCAAGAGGAAACCTCCTATATGAAGGCATAAAAGAGGAGAAGATACATGTTACAGGAAACACCATAGTTGACGCAGTATACCAGAACCTTGAGCTAGCAAACGAAAGTTTAGGGAAGAGGGTTCTCGAAAGCTTAGGAATTGTAGAAGAAAACTATTTTCTCGCCACAGTTCATAGGCAGGAGAACGTAGACAACCCTAAAAGGTTTAAAGGCATACTTGAAGGTTTAAAGCTTGTCCAAGACTATTTTGGAATACCAATAGTGTATCCAATACATCCTAGGTCGAGGAAGATGATGAAAGAATACGGTTTTGACCCTGGAAAAATTGTCCTAACGGAGCCAATAGACTACCTAAGCTTCCTAACGCTCGAAAGCAGGGCGAAGCTTGTGTTCACGGACTCTGGAGGAGTGCAGGAGGAAGCATGCATACTTAAGGTTCCATGTGTAACGTTAAGAGATAACACGGAGAGGCCTGAAACAATAGAGGTTGGAGCGAACACACTGGCAGGAGCGGAGCCTAAAAGAATACTTGAGAAGACGAAGCTCATAATAGACGATGATAGAGGCTGGCCTAACCCCTTCGGAGACGGTAGGGCTGGAGAAAGGATAGTAAGTATACTAGAGGAAAAGCTCCGCTAGAAAATGTGCGATAAACCTTATATTTTAAAAGGTTCGATCATGAGAGTATGAAAAGGGTTCTCGTTACAGGAGGTAAAGGCTTCATAGGCTCACACCTCGTTAAAGAGCTTAGAAGGCGAGGGTGTGAGGTTTGGGTCTGCGATCTCATGCACAGCGGTGAAGAAAACTACATAAGATGTGATGTGAGCCGGTACAGGCAGGTTGAACGCTTATTCGAAGGGCAGGAGTTCGACTACGTATATCATGCTGCAGCAGAATATGGGCGATGGAATGGGGAAGACTACTACGAAAACCTTTGGATGACAAATGCGGTAGGAACAAAAAATATTCTGAGAATGCAGGAGAAGAAAAGGTTTCGGATGATATTCTTTGGAAGCGCAGAAGTCTACGGAGACTACGATGGTGTAATGAGCGAAGACGTAATGGATAAAATACCGATAAAACAGATGAACGATTACGCCATCTCAAAGTGGGTTAACGAGCTACAGATAATAAATTCTGCAAAAATGTTTGGAACAGAAACTGTAAGAGTGAGGCTGTTCAACGTTTATGGTCCTGGAGAGCATTACACACCATACCGAGGCTGGATACCGAAGTTCATATACAAGGCTCTAAAGGATGAACCTTACACCGTTTACCTAGGCCATAAGAGGACACTAGAGTACGTTGAAGACGTATGTAGAACGCTCGCAAACATAATGGACAACTTTAAGCCTGGAGAAGTATACAACCTTGGAGGAGACCAACAGTACGAGATAAAATATGTTTCAGACCTGATACTAAAAACTTTAGGGAAAGATGATTCTAAGGTTGTTTATAAGGAGGCTGAACCATTCACAACGAGAATAAAGACACCCGACTCAACAAAGGCAAAAAGAGACCTAAACTTCAAGCTAACAGTTCCAATAGAGGAAGGCATAAGAAAGACAGTAGAATGGTTTAAAAAAGCATATGGTGAAAAGCCATGAACTTCGAAGAAGTCCTATCCCATTACACCGGTAAGAGGATACTCGTAACCGGAGGAGCAGGATGCATAGGCAGCAACCTAACAAAAGCTCTCCTAAAAGCGGAGCCCGAGAAAATAGTTATAATAGACGACCTTTCAGCATCATACGAATGGAACATTCCAAAAGACCCAAAAGTCACATTCATAAAAGGAAGCATATTAGACGAGGAAAGGATGAAAAGAGCCTTCAGCTACAAGCCACACTTCGTTTTTCACTTGGCAGCACACTTCGCAAACCAGAACAGTGTAGACCATCCTGAAACAGATCTTCTCGTGAACGCTTTAGGAACATTAAAGACACTTGAGTACGCGAACCTTGTAGGCGTTGAAAGGTTTGTCTTCGCATCATCAGGATGCTCAGTATACGGAAGCCAAGCTCCACTACCCTTAAAAGAAGACTTTGTTTCACTACACCTTGACACACCATACCAGATAAACAAGCTCGTAGGCGAACTATACTGCAACTATTTTCACGACTACTACAAGCTGCCAGTAGCGATAGCAAGATACTTTAACGTCTACGGTCCAGGAGAAGTTCCGGGAAGATATAGGAATGTGATACCAAATTTCTTCTGGTGGGCCATGCACGGCCAACCACTGCCGATAACCGGAACAGGAGAGGAGACGAGGGACTTTACGTTCGTAGAGGATATAGTTGACGGAACATTAAGAATGGGTGTCGTAGAGGAGGCTGTTGGGGAAGCGATTAACTTGGCCTCAGAAAAAGAAACTAGGGTCATAGATTTAGCGAACTGGATAAACGAAATGACTGGAAACAAGGCTGGAATAGTGTTCAAGCAGAGAAGGGACTGGGATAAGGCGATAAGGAGGAGGGCTTCGATAGAGAAGGCCAAGAAGATACTTGGATATGAGCCAAAGACAGACATGAAGACAGGACTAAGAAGGGTCTACGAGTGGATCAAAGAAAACATGGACAAAATAGAGGAAAACGTCAAGTTTTAAATGCATGTGCTTATACTCTCGCAAATCTTTCCCCCGGACATGGGTGGAAGCGCCACAAGAGCGTATAACGTGGCGAAAGGATTAATATTAAACAACGTGAAGGTTACCGTAGTAGCAGGATTCCCCCATTATCCTACAGGGAATGTTCCAAAGTATCTCAGAAAGAAAGCTTTGTCAATAGAGTATATGGAAGGCTTTAAAGTTATAAGGACATATGTGCCTCCAATACCGGCAAAGGGCTTAGCAAACAGAATGATCTTGTTTGCATCATTCATCATTTCCTCAATATTCCCAATCTTTTTGGTGAGGAAAGTGGACATTGTGTTCGCTTCAAACCCACAGGTGCTAGCAACCTTCCCAGCATTAATATACAAAATTTGCTACAGATGCCCAATAGTTTTAAATGTGGACGACCTATGGCCGGAAGATCCAGTGGACATAGGTGCAATAAGGTCAAAATTCATGAAAAGATTGGCTGAAATACTGGCGAAAATGGCCTACAAGATGGCAGATATGATAACGCCGATAAGCCCTGGCTACACGAAAGTTATTGCATGCAAATACGGTGTTCCTAAGAGCAAAGTTCACGTGATCAGAGGTGGGGTAGACATCAGTAAATTTAAGCCAACATCCAGCAGAGATGATGAGAAATTCACAGTTCTTTATAGTGGTGCATTCTCGGTCGCCTACGACTTCAACCAAGTGCTCAAAGCAGCGAAAATCCTTGAAAAACATGGAGACGTCGAGATAGTCCTGCAGGGCGGGGGGGAACTGCTCAACTACATAAAACAGAGAGTCGCGGAGATGAAGCTGAAAAACGTAAAAATAATTGATAGAATACTCAGCAGAGGAGAAGTGGCAAAACTGATAGGCGAGGCAGACGCCCTACTATTACCACTTAAAGACTTCGGAAGACCATACCTAGGAATATCCTCCAAACTGTACGAATATCAGGCGGTAGGAAAGCCAATAATATGCTGTGCAGATGGCCAGCCAGCAGAATACGTAAAAGGAACAAGATCTGGTGTTGTGGTTAAGCCTGGAGACTACGAAGCATTAGCTAAAGCTGTACTTTATTTGAAAGATAACTCTGATTTGGCTAAAGAGCTTGGGAAATCTGGAAGACGTTACGTTGAAGATAGTCTGTCGATAGAAAAGATAGGGAAGGAAATGATGATCATCTACAACCATGTCCTCAAATCTTAAAAATTAGAACATGAAAAGCACTTTTAAAAGGGGGAGCAAAGTCGTCTTCGTACACGCTATTAATCATGATAATAAAAGTGGAGATCTTCACCAACCTTTAGTATCTTTTGTGATCCCTGTTTTGAATAGTGAACGAACCCTAAGGAAATGTCTTGAAAGTATAGTTCACCAAAATTATCCTAAAATCGAAATAATAATAATTGATGGTGGAAGCATTGATGCTTCGCCGAGTATTGCAAAGAAATTTGGAGCCAAAATATACCGTGTTATTGGACCATTAGGTGAGGCAAGAAATTTTGGAATAAACAACTCTTCAGGAGAGCTGATCGCACTATGGGATTCCGACGTTTACATTCCTAACTTCAATTGGCTTTCTCAAAGCGTGAACATATTAAATAAATTTTCAATGGCGAGTACCTTATGGATTCGTACCGTGCCTCCACAAAACGCGGGAATAATAGCTAAAGCATACGACTGGTTTTCATGGACTGTAATGTTAACTCTTGCTAAAAGAGGCTTTGGTTATTGGGGTGGGGGCATATCCATATTCAAGAGAAGAATGATAGAAGATGTCGGCGGGATTACGAGGGGAACCGATACTGGGGAAGATTACGATCTTGCACGGAAACTCGCAATAAAAGGCTATGTAGTAGTATTTTACGATAATCCAGTTTACCACGATTCCCATAATACCTTATCCGAGTTTATTCTTAAGGATCTTAGAAGGTCAACGAATTTCAAGAGGATGGGACTATCCTATTTGACAGGTATTCCATTACGTGAACTCATAACGATAAACTTTATAGTTGGTTTTTTCTTATCTCTAAAAAATCTATTCACAAAGAAAGCTATTCAGTTTGGAATAGTGCCCTTCCTATTGCTTTTGCGCCTTATAACATATGTTATCAGTTACCTTATACGATGAGTAGCTCTTATCTTCTCGATCCCTTTGTAATGACGCTTTTAGCGGAGAAGAGTAAATCATATTTAGATATTGCATGTGGCCGAGGTAAATGGGGTTATTTATTAAAAACTTCGCATAAACCTCCGAGCTATATTATCGGAGGGGACTTAGACAAGGAGGTCCTTCAATATGTTAAGATGCACGGAATCTATGATGATACAGTGTTGTTCGATGGCAGGTATCTTCCATTTCGAAAAAAAAAGTTTCGACTATGTGCTAGCGTTCGAAGTCATAGAGCATATGGAGAAAAAAGATGGAATGAAATTGCTGGATGAAGCTGAAAGAGTCTCAAAGGAGAAAGTAGTAGTTTCAACCCCTTTGATTGGGGCAAGGTACTGGTATAGCGCGAAACACCATGTTTCAAAATGGACTGTGAGAGATCTGCGCAGAAAAGGATATTGTGTTAGAGGAGTCGGTTTCAGTTTCTTTGGTCTCTTTACAACCCATCGTTTAGCATTCGGCTTAGCACCATTAGCTTACTACATGCCGTGGATGAGCTACATACTCTTAGCATTTAAAGATAAAAGACGAGAATGAAGATAGTCAGGGTCACAGGAGCCTATGGATTGGAAGACAGTACTGGACCAAGTAGACAGCAATACTTGCTGGACCAGGCTTTGGCAAGACGTGGCCATGAGATCGTAGTCTATACCCTTAGTACAAGAAGAGTCCCAGAAGTTCAGAGAGTAGGAAATGTAGTAATCAAGAAATATCCTTCGTTGGTAAGATTTGGAATGCTCCGTCTTCCTCGGGGAATGTTTTCGGATCTACGGAAAGAAGAATGTGAAATAATTCATGCACATGGATATAGGAACCCGCTGACAGATCTAGCTGCACTGATCTCTTTGTTGGAAAAGAAACCACTTGTGATAACTCCTCATGGTAGCGTGTCAGCATTCAAATTTGACTTGATTTCTCCAACAGATAAGGCTGTTCGCTATTTGTATGATGCGATGACACTGAAATTCTCTCTAAGAGTAGTAAGAAAGATAGTCGCAACAAGCACTATGGAACAAGAAGAAATCTTGAGCTTCGGCATACCGTGCAAAAAGGTAGTACTTATTCCGCATGGCATTCTAACATCGCCTCTACCCACAGGTACAGGGCCTAGGAGTACACCTTCAAGCAGATGCAGACTATTCATGGCCAGCAGGATTTCAAGTATTCGCAATATTGAATTTTTAATTCAAGTGTTCAGAAAAGTGAAGGATGAAATTCCATGCGCCGAGCTCTATATTTCTGGTAGCGATAAGCCTCACTCGCAAATATTCTATGACGCAGGATACAAAAACAAAGTACTAAGAATGTGTGAGACCCTAAAACTGAGAGATAGTGTCCATTTTACTGGTGAGTTGCGGGGAGAAGAGTTATACGATCAATATAGACTAGCTGACATCTTCGTATGGACATCTAGATATGACAATTTCGGTCAACCTTTGGTCGAGGCAGCTTCGTTTGGTCTACCTATTGTCAGCACAAAAGTAGGGATTGCCCCATTCTTAGTTGGTGCTAACGAGGGAGGATTCCTGGTTGAGCACGACGATGTCTCAGGAATGGCTAGATGTATTGTAAAACTTTTGAGAGACCACTCGCTCTATAGGAAGGCAAGCGAGCATGTGAGCAAGATGGCGTCACGATTCACTGTTGAGCGTATGACTAGCGATTATGAGAACCTTTATATGGAAGTGGCACGCGCTCATGGAAAGAGCGATATCATAAAGGGTTCATCATGACAGGAATATTTGGATGCGTTTCATTCTCTAGGGATTCTAAACAATTTGAAGAGGCGATTATAACGTCCTTGGATAAAAGACGAGGCAGAAAAACTAAGATTTACGTTGATTCGCGAGCAATTATTGGTGTACAATATAATGAAAGCTCCTCCGATGTCTATTTTCTTGAGAGAGGCGATTTTGTAATCGCATTATTGTCCAGCATGATCACGAAAGCTACTACTGAGAAAATAAGTCGAGTTCTCTCAAATAGGGCAATCGATGTTCTGGATGAGTATTCTGCCGTAGTATACGATAAAAGTCACCAAAGGCTTTGGCTTTCGAGCGACGTTTTCAACATTAGGAAAGTGTATTATCTTAAAGAAAATGAAGTTTTATTTTTTAGTTCATCTCTTAGGCATCTCATAAGCGTATTGTTAAAACTAGCTTCAAATAAAATATTCCTATCGTCAATAGATATAGAGCCTCTCATCTTTTATATAGCATCTGGAATTTTTCCACCAGGCTATACTCTTTTTTCAAATGTCAAGAAAACTCTTCCGGGAGAGAAACTTATCTTTAATTCAAGTGGTAAAATCTTGCATGAAGAAGAATTCCTTAATGTTTCTGGCATTCACGTTATTTTTGAGGAAAAGATCGCCGAAGATTTAGTTTTCAACACATTACTTAATAGTGTATATGAAAGAATATCTGATTATAACAAATCTGTAGCTGTTTCCTTAAGTGGAGGAATAGATTCCTCGCTTATTTTGAGCTTACTGACTAGGGTCTATCCAAGAGAAAAGATCGTGGGAGTGCACATCAACGTTAATCCTGGTGAAAATCAAAGTGCGGAGTTAATTGCAGATCATGTAGGCATCAAGCTAAATAATATAGATCTGCCTAGTGACCCTAGTAGGTTACTCGATCTATTCGAAGAAGGCTTACGCTTAGTGGAGGAGCCTACTACAAGGTCCGGATTTGTATCACGCTTTGTAGCGTTGAAGAATATGGCTTCGCTATCAAAAGTTGTATTTCTTGGAGAAGGAGGAGATGAACTTTTTTTAGGCTATTCCCCTGAGTTGTGGACTTGGGACGAGAAGGTCTACGTGAGACCACTTATTAAGTCGCATTTGATGGCAAAAATTTTGACATCTACTTTTTCTAGCCTTGGCGACTTTGGCATTAGTAAATTGCGAGTCCTACCAGCCTGCTTTTATGAGGATCCCATACTTAGGTATGCCTTGTCTGCAACCATTCTTGACTTGAACCTCTTCTCTATGCTTTCAATGATGTTTCGAATCAATGTAAGTCAGCTTATTGTTAGAAAATTGGAACCTATAATAAAGAGGGCACAAAGCTTAGGATCCGATAGGGAAACACTCTCATCAAGAAGTTACCTTCTTTTGTTTATCCTTCCATATTCTGACGTACTTATGGATGAGAACTTCGCAAGCTTTTTTAATGTAAGCTTAAAACTACCATTTTTTGATCGGGAAGCCACTAAATTGGCATTCAGCTTATCTAGAAAACTGAAGCTCAACGACACTACTACAAAATACATCATAAGAAGAATGTGTGAAAATCGGAAGCTTATTCCTGCGAAAATACTGCAAAGTAAACAGAAACTTGGCTTTATACAGCCTGAGTTTTTCTTACAAAGTGAAGAAGTGTCTTTGGAAATAAAAGATAAGCTGAAAATCCTACCATTAAACAGTAGTGTACTATCTTTACTAAACCAACTGATCGAATTACCAAGGGCGAATAAAGTCTCTTTAACTTTGTTAACATATTTTGAATCACTTGGATTATACTAAGAATTTAAACTCTTTTGGCTTACTAGGCAAGCTTAATCATAGTCTTAGTACGCGCTAACATATAAAACCAAAAAGTAAATGGTTTACACTCCGAAGGTCTCCATAATAGTATTGAACTATAATGGGGGAAAATATTTAAAAGAGTGCCTTGACTCAGTGCTTAGGACAGATTATCATAACATTGAAGTCATAGTTGTAGATAATGCAAGTGATGATGGTAGTCCAGAGTTCGTGAAAAAACATTATCCTCAAGTTATCCTCATAGAGAATGAGAAAAACCTCGGCTTTTGCGAAGGAAATAATATTGGAATCAGAAAAGCTACAGGTGAAATAATTATCTTACTAAATAATGATACTATTGTTGATTCAAAATGGATTAAAGAGATACTGAAAAAAGCTGAGGATCCCAAAGTTGGCATAGTTGGTTGTAGACTGTATTTCCCTGGATCTAAGATTATTCAAAGTCTAGGTTTCCGTATGAGGTTCTTAGGATATTGGGAAAGTATAGGCGCTGGGCAAATCGATAATGGTCAGTTTGATGAAATTAGGGATGTAGACTTTGTTTCAGGTGCAGCCTTAGCGATTAAAAGGGAAGTTATTAAAAAAATAGGTCTTTTTGATTCAGAGTTCTATGCATATAATGAAGATAAGGATTTGTGTTATCGTGCTAGGAAAGCAGGATATAGAGTGATTACCTCTAACGCTGTTGTTTACCATTACGGTTCTATGTCATGGGACAGATTTCAAATCAAAAAGATATATCTTAATAATAGAAATTTATTACGTTTTGTTATAAAACATTATTCTCCTAAAGCTCTATTAAGATTTACGTTTGAATATCCAATTAAGTCGTTAAAACTGGACTTAATCAAATTCTTATTAAGTGAAACGGTGTCCCAAAGAGTTACGGTACAAAATCATCAAACAAAAAAAATCTTTATACAGATACGCAACAAGATATTTTCAATAATCTTGTTCTTCGTTGCATTATTATCGGCTATAATGCCATTCAAGAATCAGAATATGATCTCAAAGTAAGATGACGCTTTATTATATTTTTCAAAGAATAAATGCGATTGAAATTTAAGTTGCGAACTCACCACGCATGTTGTATGAAGCAGCTGATTTTCCTAGGGTTTATTGTTGCTATCATCTTATTCGAATTTTGGTCTGTTAAATATCCCTTTCCTTCACATCAAACATCAAACCCAGAGTTATCTATACTTAATTATACAAAGTATATAATGATTTGGAGTAACGAGTCACGTACTAATCAAACGTCACTTCAATTTATGACTTATGACGGATTTGAATTAACAAACTTTACATTAAAATGGATAGATGTTTTTGTTTTTTCTTTCAAAGATTCTGTAAAGCCATTTAAAGGCGCAAGAGGTGGAACAATCAATGTTTCCCATGAAATTTTTCGTAATGGATCTAGTGTTATGCAGTTTTTCTCAGCGGTACCTTATGACTATACGTTTTGGAATGAAACAATACCGGCAATATACGTCAGAGGAGCAAGTACAGTACATATCTCTTTTTATGCTATGAGTATATCTGGCAAGGCAATTTCAGATTTCTTTCTTTTCTGGTATGATAATAATTCAAGATTTCTTGGCTTTTATGAAGTAAATCCTTTCCGTGTAGGACCTTTTTGGTCACTTTTTAACTTTACTGTCTCATATATTCCAGCAGAAGCCACATACATGACATTCCGTTTTGATAATGATCTTCCTGGAGAGACCATATTCTTTTCTGAGCTCCGGATCGAAATTTGTCATTCTCTACTTTCTATTAATTCGTTAGTTAATATTTCTTCGAGCTCTCACATAACTCATATTTTTGCTAACTATCTAGGAAGGAGAATTGCAGACTTAGAACTTGGTTCAGAAAAACCCCTTCTAATCAAAGTGCTAGCTCCAGTTAGAAAATTGCAAATTCTTGTTCGGGATCCTAATAGAATCCCATTATCAAATGCGAAAATTACTATAAATTCAATGAATGGAAATGAAACCTTCATAAAGAGTTTTACAGCTGTAACAGATGAAAATGGAACAGCATGTATTCATGAAATACCATTTGGCAATTGGACGTTACTTGTTGAGATTCAGGGAAAACAATTTCCTAGTATACCTATCAAAGTTGATGCCTCATCCGAAATGATCGAGGTAAATTGCTTTGACACGGTTCCTATCACCTTATTTTTCATATTTGGACTCGTTCTTTCTCTTATGATTATAGTCCAAAAAATATGTAGGCTAATCAGCAATTCGTTTAGAAGGATCATAGCTTTTATATGCATGAGCACTACTATACTACTTTCTATTCTATCTCCAATTTCTTCAGACTTCATGGGCTTAGTGACCTGGGCTACGGTAGGCTATTATCACTTTTTGGATCTTGGCATAATGGGAAACTTTGTTCCGGTTTTAAACCTAATCTACAGGTTTTGGATTCTATTACCCATTGATCACCCGTCTTACCCAGAAATAATGCAAGCTTGGCAAAGTTGGCCTTCTATATCCAATTTGTCTACGTGGTTGTTGCTTATGATGTTAAAGTTTCCATTTATTATGGCTTACCTTTCAACAGGATATGCCGTTTACATGCTGTCTAAGCAATATTCTGATACGAAGGATCTTTCTGATCTAACAATCTTGCTCTGGCTTGCAAATCCGTACTTGATTCTTATTGGACCTATGTTCGCATCTATAGATATTATTGTCGTCTGCTTATCAGCATTCACACTATTATTTTTTAGGAAAAAAGAGTATCTTATAGGAGGATTATCCTTGTTTCTCGGTGTGTGGTTTAAACTGTACCCTATTATATTGCTGCCTGTCATCATATTACAGGTTCTGGAATCTTTACTGGTTAAAATTAACATTTTTGACAAAACGCTTAGCATGAAATCGTATGATTTAGTAAGGGGATTCTTGATTGCATTAACTTTAATCTTCATTTTTTTCATACCTATTGCAGTGACATACACACCTGCTCCTAAAAAAGATATTGAGACAATACTTGGTCTGGTTGTCGAACTACCCTATCCAAGTCATACTGTTTCTATAATCATCATTATTTATACATTGCTTTTCTCTTTCTTGATAACTTTACCGAATAACATTTTAAGCTCTTTTTCATATTCTGAATGGCTACTTTTATTTCTTTTGCCTTATTTTTCTTTTTCTTCTTGGTTCCCCCAATTTTTCTTATTACTCCTTTTGATACTTATACTGGATATTTCCTCATTTCCAAGAAATATAATAAAGAATACTAGTTTAGTCATAATTCTAACCTTATTAGCTACCATATTTATAGTTATCAGATTTGGATTCTACTTTTTTGCTGTCGAGGATTACCCAAGACTTACTACTGTATCATTCGTTACAAAATGGTGGCCTCAAGTGAAATGGGAGCGTGGTGCAAATGCTTTTATGATGTGCCCAATAAAAAATTCAGCCCTGTTGAAAGACTGGGCCAATTCATTATATCCTCTCTTTTATCCATATTATAATCAAGAGTTTTATAGGATTCTTGAAATATCCATAAGATCCTCTGTTGCAGGTTTGCTCATCTATAAACTTATCGACATCATAGCAAGGAAAATTTTTGCTAGTAAAATAGGCAATGACAATTGTTAAACTAAAGATAATATAAAGTTGTTGTAGTGGGTGAAGGAGATGAAGTTGTCAGAGATTTTTAAATCATCGATGGTATTCTTCAAGGCTAAGAAATCAAAAAATTATGTGCTTACATATTTGTTAAACATAGCCTCTATTCTATAATGTTGGGAGTAGTAGGACGAATGACCTCCCTCGCTTTGAAGAAATGCCATTAACTAAAAGAATTACGCTTAAGCTTCTAGGATCTAAAACTATGTGGTTGGTGTCTGAGCCCTTTTAAGTTCCTTGGAAAGAAAAATAAGGTAATGGCTTGGTAGTATCTGTCCGTTTAACATCCTACTATCAAATTGGTTTGTATTACTAGGGAATAATCAATACTTGTAAGAGTAAGTTTTTATAATTGATAGCTTAAAGTTTTATAAATAGAAAACAAATAAAAAGGGTATGAGCGCATTAGATTTGAAGGTCTGTGTATTGGGTCTCGGTGAAGTTGGTCTTCCAACGGCCAAATACATTTTGAGTATGGGTTTTGATGTCTATGGCTACGACATATCCTCCGCTGCAATTAAAAGGGCTGAAGAGGAGGGAGTGCTAAAAGCCACAGACATCTGGGATGAAGTGCCACCCGTAGACATATATGTCGTATGTGTTTCTACACTGTTGAAAGGTGATGCACCTGACCTCTCACCGGTTTTTGATGTCTGTGAAAAGATATCACAGAAAGCCAACTCACATTCCTTGGTTTCCATCGAAAGCACGATAGTTCCAGGAACCTCCAGAAAAATCTACGAAAACATATTTAATAAAAACATAAACTTAGTTCACGTACCACATAGATATTGGGCTGGCGATCCTATAAAGCATGGTGTGAATCAGTTAAGGGTCATCGGAGCCGTAAACCAGGAAAGCCTAGAAGCTGGCATAAAATTTTATGAGAATATGCTTAAAATACCACTGCATGTTTGTTCATCCGTCGAAATAGCTGAGATGTGTAAAATTGCTGAGAACGCTTATAGATACGTGCAGATAGCCTTCGCCGAAGAGCTTAGAATGGCATGTGAAGAACTAGGTCTCGACTTTAATGAAGTAAGGGAAGCATGCAATACTAAATGGAATGTAGAAATACTTGAAGCGAAGGAAGGGATAGGAGGCCACTGTCTACCAAAGGATATCAGATACCTATCCTCTTTAACAATTCGCAACACGTTGTTAAAAGGTGCAATAAAAGCCGATGAAGAATACAGGAAATGGTTATCTGAAAAAAGACGGAAGCTGTGATTTCTTAGTAAAGCTATTGAACTAATTCCTCCAGTACTAGACAAGCTAAATTTGGTTCCACAAAGTTTTTTAGTTAAAGAAAGATTTCTTCTTCACGAATGCATTTAACAGCAAAACTTATATTCATTAACCAACGTAGCTTAGGTTAACTAAAGTTGAAAATTCTCATAACTGGTGCTAGTGGTTTACTTGGATCAAAGGTAGCAGAAGTTGCAGTTGAGAGAGGATTCAAAGTTTATTCTTGTTATTCTACGCATGAAGTTAATTTTGGCAATCCATTAAAACTTAACATCTTAGATTTTACTTCTGTTTTAAGTACAGTTGAGCAAATTAACCCAAACTTCGTTGTGCATGCTGCTGCCTTAACTGACGTTGATCTTTGCGAAAAGGATAAAAACTTGGCTTTCAATGTTAACGTTCTAGGAACAAAGAATATAGTCGAAGCATGCAAGAAAGTTAACGCTCATTTAGTATACATTTCAACGGACTATGTTTTTTCTGGTGAGAAAGGCTACTATAGAGAGCAAGATGAAACTAATCCATTGAACTACTATGGTTTTACAAAGCTTGAAGGGGAAAAGATAGTAGAATCTTCGAACTTAAGTTGTCTTATAGCTAGGGCAAGCGTAATCTATGGTTCAAGACCAGCGGCAGGTAAAGTTAACTTTGCTTTATGGGCAATCGAGAAACTTAAGAAAGGAGAAGTTGTAAGAGCAGTTGACGACCAGTTTGTTTCTCCAACTTTAAATACCAACTTAGCTGAGATGCTTCTTGAAGCAATTGAAAAAGGATTAACAGGCGTTTACCATATGTCTGGGGCTACAAGAATTTCAAGGTTTGATTTTGTCACCAAGCTTGCAAAAATTTTTAACATCGAACTAAGCTTAGTTAAGGCAGTAAGCATGAACGACTTAAAGTGGGTTGCTAAGAGACCAAAGACTCCTCGTTAAATGTTGACAAGGTAAAATCTTTGTTAAAAAAATAAGCCTCTTGAAGTAGATGAGGCAATCAAGAAGTTTAAGCTTGAGGTTGAGAAGAGAAATACAAGCGAAGCTATTGAAGTATGGTAGCATCTATGAACTTGTAAGGAAAATAGGAATTATAAATATAATCGATTTTGCTATTACAACCTTCATAAACATTATATCTGAAAGATTTTATAGGCCGCGGGGAACCGATTATGGATTGCTTGAAGCCTTATTTAACCCAAGGAGCATTGACCGATGGAGCAGATATACATACGTTATAAGCGATATCCAGAAGTTAGAAACAATGAATAAGATTTTAGAGGTGGGATCAGGGGGAGCCGGTGTCACATCTTTCATTAGCCAAGATTATGAAATATTCCTTGTCGATGTACAAAAGGATGTGTTCCAAGGATTAAAGATTGCACATTCAAGAATCGTACATTCCATTGTTGGCGACGGATGTAGGTTGCCGTTCAGAGATAAGGCCTTCGATGTGGTTATCTCGGTTGACACTGTTGAGCACATACCAAAACTTATCCGGAACAACTTTTACAATGAATTGAAGAGAGTTTGCAAGAAAAAAGTTGTCCTTACTTGTCCTATGCAAAGTAATGATGGTATATTTCAAGGAAAAAATTATGACATGGCCTTTCAATACCTATATGAAAGAAATTATGGGGTTAAGGAACCAAACACAGCACAGCATATTGCCGCAGGCCACCCAACTTTAGAAGAAATTAAAAGAGAGTTCTCTGATCCTGAAATACATGGGTACAAAAACTGTGAAGTATGGCTTAAATACATGCTGTTTTCACGTAAATCCTTAGTAGGTCTATTTTGCGGCCTACTCTACTACTTACTCTGGAAGAAAGACGATAACAAGCCCCCTTACTGGGGTGCAATAGTTGTGTCAAACTTAGAATAGTCCTCTTGTAACGTTCAATATGGAATGCTCAATAAAGGGGTTGTTGATTTAAGTTTATCAAAAATTACTTTCCAGAATCTATTCCCTAGCTTATAGATTATAAGGGCCTTCTCGTTAAAGACGAAGGATACACTTTATGTGTAAAAGTTTATTTTCTAAGCGATTAAGGAGCTTATGCTTTAAGCCATTTTAATATTATCTTGCTATGATGCTGTGGTTGTGTGCATGTCTTCTGCATGTGTTTGGCCTAAGGTTGGCATTGTAGTTGTCAACTATAATGGTCTCTCGTCCCTCGGCAGCCTACTTTATAAGTGTCTAAAGTCCCTGTTGTCAACTGATTACCCTGATTTCGAAATCATATTTGTAGATAATGCTTCAAGCGATAATAGTATAGAGTATGTGAAGAAATCTTTTAGTGACCGAAGGCTGAAGGTTCTTAAGCTCGATAGGAACCTTATGTATCTTGGCGGCTTAGAGGAAGGTGCTAGGGCTGCGGATGAAAGCTCAAAATATCTTGTGTTCATGAACAATGATGTTGTTGTAACATCAGGTTGGCTTAAGGAGCTTGTTTGGGTGATGGAGAGGGATGAAGGTGTAGGGGTTGCCTGTCCTTCTGTGTTAAATTTTGACGGTAGCCTGCAATGGACAGGCCTTTTTGTTGACAGATTCCTTTTCTCATATATCATGAAACCTCCTGTGAACAATATCTTCCTCGCTTCAGCTCCGTGTGGACCCATTTACGTTATACGTAGGTCTCTGGCCGAGGGTAGAAGCTTATTCGATAGAAGGTTGGTGATTTATCGGGAAGAAGAGTATGTTGGGCACGTGGTATGGTTGAAGGGGTTTAAGATAGTATATGTTCCTACAGCTATTGTGTACCATCGTGCAGGCTCAACGATAAGCAAGCATTCTAAGCCAATATTTCGCTTCCACTACTATAAGAATGAACTTTATCTACTGTTCAAGTTCGGTAACTTCTTTTCTATAGTTGGCGGCTTCCTCCTTAGACTAGCACGCCTGCCTATACTTGCAACAGCTTGTATTATGAGAAAGAGGGAAAACGAGTACATAATAGAATATCTTCATGCAATACGTTGGCTGCTTAAAAACGGTAAAAAGATTAGGAGGTACAAGGGTAAGAGTATGCTCTATCTTCCATCCAAATATTCTCCTCTAAGGGCAATATATCCCTCTATAGGCGAGCGAATACTGCTAAAGTACTTGGAAAAGGAGGTTAGAAACGGAAGGTTTAAGTTTCCTGCCTAAAACTAAGACCATTCCAGTGAAAGATTTTAATACAATTTGATGTAAACGTTTTTCCATATGAAGGGTATCATATTGCATGGTGGTGCTGGAACTAGGCTCAGACCCTTAACCTTTAGTGGCCCTAAACAGTTGATTCCGATTATGAACAAACCTATATCACAGTATGTTTTGGAGGATTTGAGGGATGCAGGTATAAGGGACGTAGCAATCGTTTTAGGAGAAACCTTTCCGGAGCTTGTCCAGCAGCATTACGGCGATGGTAGCAGGTTCAATGTAAGAATCACGTACATCTTTCAGGGTAAGCCTTTGGGCATAGCCCACGCGTTAAGCCTTTGCAGGGATTTTGTTGGTGGAGACAGGTTCATACTATACTTGGGTGACAACCTTCTACAGCATGGTGTAAGAGGATATCTTGAAAGGTTTGTTAGAGAAGACTTTGACGTTCAAGTGCTATTGAAGGCTGTAGAGGATCCTACAAAGTTTGGTGTTGCAAGGTTTGAGGGTGAAAGGCTTGCAGGTTTTGTTGAAAAGCCTAAGGTTCCACCAAGCAAATACGCTCTAGTCGGAGTATACTTTTTTAAGCCAACAGTGTTCGATGTCTTAAAAGATTTGAAGCCGAGCTGGAGGGGTGAGCTTGAAATAACTGACACACTACAGCTTATGCTTGAAAGAGGCTACCGTGTAGGCTACTCTTTTGTAGAAGGCTGGTGGCTTGACACTGGGAAAAAAGATGACATATTATACGCCAACTCTCTCATACTGGATGAGCATGCGAGAAGAAGTGTTCAAGGTGAAATCATAGAATCTAGGGTTGAGGGGAGGGTTGAAGTTGGAGAGGGCAGCAGGCTTGTGAAAAGTGTTGTAAGAGGACCCGTTGTAATAGGAAAAGGATGTGTGATAGAGGGCTCATATATTGGCCCATACACGAGTGTAGGCGACAACTCTAAAATATTGAACAGTTCAATAGAATATTCTATCATAATGTCTGGAGCTACAGTTGAAGGTGTAGAAAGGCTCGAGGAGAGCCTTGTTGGAAAAAATGCTAAAGTTTTAAAGAACACACTTAGAAACTCTATAAAACTCCACGTAGGAGACTATTCAGAAATAGAGCTCTAGCCTTTTTCACATAAGCTTCTGCTTCTCCATCAACCTTTATCAAATAGAATAAGTGTTGTGAAAGGAGGGTGGTGGAATAAGTTTATCGAAAAGGATAAACTTATTAGCACATATGAGGATGATTAGGGTATGTCTCAGAATTTGAAGGAGCTTCCGCTGCCGGGTGTGAGAGTTTTTGAACTGCAAAGGTTTCCGGACGAGCGGGGAATCTTTACTGAAATAATGCGCTTGGACTGGAAAAGCCTTTTAGGAGAAGATTCTATTGTTCAAGCTAACCTTTCAATAACATTTCCAAATGTTGTTAGGGCCTGGCATAGGCATGAAAGGGGTCAGGTTGACTACTTTCTTGCAGTAAGGGGTTCGATAAAGGTCTGCGCTTACGACGAAATATCTTCACACATGGTTGAAGTTGTCTTGTCTGATGCTAGAATGCAGGTTTTGAGGGTTCCGGGACACTATTGGCACGGCTTCAAGGTTGTAGGCTCAGAGCCAGCTTACCTAATATATTTTGTTAACAGACTATATGATTACGGTAAGCCTGATGAGGTTAGGAGGGCCTGGGATGATCCCTCGGTTGTTCCAAAAAAGATTAATGGTAAAAGTGATGATCCTAGATGTGGTAAGCCTTGGGACTGGTTTTATCCAGTTCACAGGTGAAAAGGCTTGCGTCTTCTCGTGACAGGCGGATGCGGTTTCATAGGAAGCAACTTCATAAGGTACATGCTCCACAACTACAATAACATTGACGTCGTTAACGTTGACAGCCTCTCATACGGTTCAAACCTTAACAACCTTAAGGACTTGCAAGATGATAGGAGGTACAGGTTTGTTAAGGGAAGCATAAACGACTTCAAGCTTATGAGCGATATCGTGAAGGAAGTTGATGCAATAGTAAACTTTGCAGCAGAATCTCATGTTGACCGCAGCATCGCTGAACCACAATCTTTCTTCAAAAGTAACGCTGAAGGCGTACTTGTAATCCTTGAAGCTGTTAGACGTTATGGGGGAAACGTTAGAATGCTGCAGGTTTCCACTGACGAAGTCTACGGAGACATTTTAGCAGGCTCCTTTAGGGAAGAGGATAGGCTTAAGCCTTCAAGCCCATACGCAGCCTCAAAGGCATGCGCTGACCTACTCTGTCTAGCATACCATAGGACATATGGGTTAAACGTTAGCATAACACGCTGCACAAACAACTTTGGCCCATTCCAGTTTCCTGAAAAGCTCATCCCAAAAACCATTATAAGAGCTATGCTGGACTTGAAGGTTCCCGTCTACGGTACTGGAGGGAATGTTAGAGACTGGATATATGTTCTGGACCACTGTGAAGCCCTAGACGTGGTTTTGAAAAAGGGTGGGTCTGGTGAAGTCTACAACATTGCTGGAGGAAACGAGCTTACAAACATCCAGGTTGTCGAAAAGGTTCTTGAGCTTTTGGGTAAGCCTAGAAGTCTTATAGAGTTTGTTGAAGATAGGCCTGGACACGACATACGCTATAGCCTCGACTCCAGCAAGATTTCTAGGGAGCTGGGCTGGAGGCCTAAGCACACCTTCGAACAAGCCTTAGAGACGACAGTGGAATGGTATGTTGAAAACGGTTGGTGGTGGAAGCCTCTAGCTGACGAACGAACACTTCATCCTACACCGTGGAAGCTTAAGTGGTAGAAGAAATGAACGTTCTAGTTACAGGTGCAAGTGGTCTACTCGGCTCAAAGCTAGTAGAAGTTCTAGTAAGCAAAGGCTATAAAGTCTATGCAGGATATTTTGGGAACAGTCCGAAAGCAGGTTTTCCAGTAAAATTTGACATATCAGACGAAAGTGGTGTGGAAAAGGTTTTCGAGCTTTCTAAGCCAGACGCTGTCGTGCACGCGGCAGCATTAACAAACGTTGACGTATGCGAGGTTAAAAGGGATCTTGCTTGGAACACTAACGTGATTGGAACAAAAAATCTGGTAAAGCTTTCAAAAAAATATAATGCATTTTTCGTTTACATTTCAACCGACTACGTCTTCAAGGGTGACAGAGGCCTCTATCGTGAAGAAGACATTCCTGAGCCTATAAACTACTATGGTATCACAAAACTTAAGGGAGAAGAGGAAGTGAAAAGCACCCTAAAAGAATATTGTATAGCGAGAACAAGTGTAATATACGGTTCAGTTCCAGCAACAGGAAAAACAAACTTCGCCCTCTGGATAATAGAAAAGCTAAGGAGAGGAGAGCAGGTTAATGTTTTAATGGACCAATACAATTCTCCAACACACAACACTAACCTTGCAGAAATGCTGTCAGAAGTTATAGAAAAAAGGATTATGGGAACATATCATCTTGCCGGAGCAACAAGAATAAGCAGATACGATTTCTCAAAACTCATCGCGGAAACATTCAACCTAGAAAGCAGCCTAATACTGCCAACAACCTCAGACAAAATTTCTTGGGCAGCCCAAAGGCCCAAAGACTCCTCCCTAAACGTGGAGAAGGCATCAAGATCTCTAAACAATAAACCCCTAACCATACACGAGTCCCTGAAAAGGTTAAGGTCTGAAATAGAAGGATAAATCCTTCCACATACGCTTTTTCTCACCCTAAAGGTATCCTATCCTTCAACCTCTCTATCACAAGCTTCTTGCTTATCCTGTTCGGTAAAATTGTATGTTAAGACTTCAAAGGAGGTTTTATGGTTGAAAGTGTTTATATAGATGCCTCCTAATTAATGTTATTTGGTGGTTTTTTGGAGGAAGCTGTTTTGGGGAAGATTGAGGAGATTGGGAGGAAGCTTGATGAGTTGAGGGAGTTTCTTGAAGATGTTTTCTTAACTGTTGAAGAGTATAAGTTATTGAAGGAGACTGATGAGATCGTTAGGAACAAACGTTTCAGCGAGTTGAAATCCATTAATGAGGTTTAGAATTCTCCTTCATAAAAGGGCGTATGAATTCTTAAAGGGCCTAAAATCTGATGAGAGGCAACACATAATCGATAAGCTTAAGCAGCTTGAGGATTTTCCAGTGGTTAGACTTGACATCGTTAAGATTGCAGGTGAAACTGATACCTTCAGGTTACGTGTGGGGGACTATAGAGCGCTTTTCAAGGTTTATGAGCAGGAAAGAATAATAGTGGTCATAAAAATAGATGTCAGAAGTAGAATCTACAAATGAGCTTATCTCAAAAAGTTCAAAGCAATAGGGTTAAATTAAAGTGATAGCCACTCAAAAATAATAATCTCATATGAACATTTTATTAATTTTACTAAAAATGCTTGCTAAACGTCTCTCGTCAGGGGCTACTTTGTCGATGTAGATTGGAATATATCCATATTTTCTGTAAACGTTTTCCGCTAACCTCTCCTTCTCTTCATCGCATCCTACGATGGCACCTTGGAGGATTGCAACATACTTTCCATTGTAGTTTGGATTCTGCACGAGCTTATCCCGAATTTTTAGGAACGCCTCCCTCTCTTCCTCAATCCTAAGCATGTGTTCGAGTTGTCGTCTGTTGAATGGTAAGCCCTTCTGTTCGACATAGTCTCTAATGAGTTCTGCAATGACTTCATTCTTCTTTCTCTTGCCTCTTTCTCGTAGTACGAGTAAGCTGAATCGCCTCCATAGGTCGTCGTCCAATTCTATTGTCGTCTTAACCATTCTCTATCACATATAAGAATGTACGGGGATCCTCATAAACATTTTTTTCCCTAAAAGGAGACCATGAAATAAATGTTATTATTCGGCATTATGGATAAGAGCATTTCCATTGACGTTCCAGAAGAGATTTGGATCCTTATCTCAAAAGATGAGTTACTTAAAAGGGTGATGGAACGTATTGCTGTCGAAGAATTCAGAAAACTTTTGTTAAAGTATTTTGTAGCCGAAGAGGCCACCAAGGAGGATATAGAGAGCCTAAGAAAGGCTACTAAGGAAGACATAGAGAGCTTAAGGAAGGATATGGAGAAGCTTGAGGTTGGGCTGAAGTCTTATGTGGACGCGAGGATTGACGACTTGAACAGAAGAATAGACGACCTATACGGTCTCATGAAAGCATCTTTAGTCGCCATCATGGTCACATTGGCGTCAACGATACTTGTACCACTGATACTGAAAATATTCTTTTAGCCTCTTCAATCGAATGTTGTGTAGGACCGGATGAGGGTTTTGCGTTTTGGAGGCCGTGTCCATTTAAACCAATCTATTTTGAATCCTTTGAAAAATGCTTTCTTCCTACAACGGAAGAAACTTTTAAGCTTGCTAAAAAACTAAGGTGTACTTCTGGTTTAAATCTTGCTGTGAAAATTAACGAGGCATTTGAGAAAGGATTGTTTGAAGCACTCTACAAGATATCAGTAATTACTTGGACTAAGTTGCTGGTTCAAAAAATTATAAATGATCCTTTAACTAGGTTGACAAGTAAAAACTTAGTGAGTTCTATTGGAAGTAAGCGTGGATTAAAATCACTTATCTCAAGCTTACAAGAGAAACTTATTAGAAATTCTATGATCAAAAAATTAATTATTGTTTATCATGAAGGTTAAGCATGGGAATTAAAGAGGTAGACTTTACTACACATGCAGAAGAGAAACTTAAGCGATTAATGAGTTTAGGTGTTACGAAGGAGAAAGTTCTGGAAATTGTTAGAAATCCTGAGAAAATTGTCTACGGCCATTATGGA
>Ga0080004_1113944_pt1 | contig 23004 bp, 21 predicted proteins | sample WasSprMetagenome_FD_69207 | JGI IMG/M metagenome (GOLD analysis project Ga0080004, IMG submission 69207) | Sulfidic aquatic microbial communities from Washburn Spring, Yellowstone National Park, USA - WS (SPADES assembly) (version 2) | ecosystem: Environmental > Aquatic > Thermal springs > Hot...
CGCTTGCATTAGGAGCTCTTATAGAAGGCAAAGCAATCATAGAATCTGAAAGGGTTAAAAAGCTTAGAAAAAAGGCAGAGAAAATGTACTTTAGGAAAGGAAGAGCTTGGATTCTTCGCAGTTCCTAGCTTAAAAGTATCATTCATCTATTCTATTTTTCCCATTTCCAAGCATGTTTTTGTTTTAACATTCTTGTGCATCCTTACCCATAAAGCATAGGTAGATTTTTCAAGGAGATTTAGAAAAAGCCATTTTTGGCAGCATTCTTCGATATAAAAAAACTGATTTACTTTTTACATGACTTCAATTTTTTAGAAAGAATATTCTCTTTCAAGGAAAGTATTAACTTCATCGTTAGATATAGCTCCTCTATTTTTGTTTAACTCTTTTTTATTTATGGTTTCTATAATTTCCATCATGTTCATACCGATAGTATATTTCAAAATAAGGTATGAAAAGTGCTTAAGCTTACTAAATGGCAAAAAAGCTTTCATAAAGCTTAAAAGCGCTTTACACAAAAATATGCTTTTAATGTATAAAGCTTTAATCACTTGCTTTTAGGCGAATATTAATGATGAAGAAATCGAGCTTTAATAAGGAATCTCCTGAATATGTTAGGATAAGTTTTGCAGCTGCTATAACGCTTGGATTTATACCAGGAAAATTCTTTAGAGATGCAAAGCTTTATTGCCTTAATCTTCTGTTAACATATAACGATGGATGCGTTGGCAAATGCGCTTACTGTGGGCTTTCCAAATCCAGAGTAAGGAGTAAGCCATGGGTTAATCAAAGTTTTATTCGAGTAGATTGGCCTATTGTTCCTTTAAAGGAATTCATTAAAAGAATGGATGAATACCCACATATAGAAAGAGTATGCGTTTCAATGATTACGCATAGGAAAGCTCCTGAAGATACATTAACGATTGTAAGAAATCTTAGGGAAAAAACGGACTCTATATCTTCTTTAATAGCTCCAACAATTGTTAATGAAGGTTGGTTATGTAAGCTTAAGGATGCTGGAGCAGATAAAGTTGGCATAGCGATAGATGCAGCAACCCCTAAGCTTTTTGATAAATTAAGGGGTAAAGAAGTTGGAGGTCCGCATAGATGGAGTTGGTACTGGAAAATTGCTGAAAAGGCTTTAGAAGTATTTGGAAGGTATAATGTAGGAATTCATCTTATAGTTGGTTTAGGTGAAACTGAAGAAGAAATGGTAATGACTATTCAAAAGGCTTACGATATGGGAGCCTTAACGCATTTATTTTCTTTCTTTCCAGAACCAGGTTCAATGCTTGAATTTCTTCCTCAACCCCCAATAGGAAAGTATAGAAGGATTCAGCTAGCAAGATACTTAATAAATAAAGGTATATCAACTTATGAAGAAATGAGGTTTGATGAAGAAGGAAAAATAATAGATTTTGGAGTAAGCAAAGAAACTTATGATAAAATTGTTGAAAGTGGTCTTCCTTTTATGACTTCTGGTTGCGCAGGTAGAAGCATGGAAAATGCTTGCAATAGGCCTTTTTCTGATTGCACTCCATATCAAGCATATATAGGTGAGATGAGGAACTTTCCTTTTAAACCAAGTGAAGAAGACATCTTTATAATAAAAAAGCAAATTAAAGATTATTCAGACACACCTATTAAAGTGTGGATTAATAAAAGTGGGGACTCAGCTGATGTCTTTTAATGCTGATAAAATTATAGATAAGTGTCTTCAAAGCAAACCTTCAGAACTAAAGCTTCTATTTAGGAAGGCATTTGAATTGCGTAGAAAAAATTTCTCAAATGTTATTTATTTTTATTTACCTGGAGTAATCCGCTTTGCTTCATCATTTAATGATGCAAAAAGCTTGCTTAAATTTCCAGCTATTTCAATAACTGGAAGAAAATGCTATCTTAATTGTGAGCATTGTAAAGGAAAACTTTTGGAAAGAATGATTTCTGCTGAAACCCCTCAAAAATTGTTTAAAATATGCCTTAAAATTAAGGAGGCAAATGGAGAAGGATGTCTTATTAGTGGAGGAAGCTCTAAGAATGGACATGTACCTTTAATAAATTTTATACCAATAATTAAAAAAGTGAAAAAGTTAGGATTAAAAATCGTTATGCATACAGGTCTTATAGATCAGAATCTAGCTGAAGCACTTGCATCAATAGATGTTGATGGAGTCATGATAGATATAATTGGGTCAAATGAAACCATCAATAAGGTGTATCATCTTAATTCTACTATAGAAAGTTTTGAACATTCCCTTTCCCTTTTGGAATCAAACAATATACCATCAATTCCGCATATAATTGTTGGATTACATTTTGGAAAGTTAAAGGGGGAAAAAGAAGCGTTAAAAATAGTAGCAAGACATAGAATTGCCGCTTTAGTAATTGTTTCATTAATGCCTTTAGAAGGTACAAGAATGGAAAATGTAACTCCTCCTTCTCCTATTAAGGTTGCAAAAGTAATCTTAGCTGCAAGAATTTTAATGCCTAATATACCTTTACTTCTTGGTTGCGCCAGCCCTAGAGGATTATATAAAATTTATCTAGATGCTTTCAGTATTAAAGCTGGAGTAAATGGAATAGCTTATCCAAGCGATGAAGCTTACGGTTTAGCTGATAAATTAAAATTAAAAGTTAAAACCTTTAATGAATGCTGTTCACTTTTATGGAAGGAACTTTCTAAGAGGGAGAATACTTGAAAATATGGCGGTTTATAGATACAGGAGCTCGTAGCGCAGCGGAGAATATGGCATTAGATCATGTTATTCTTGAATGCAGAGCAAAGCATTTAATTCCTGATACCATACGCCTTCTTAGATTTAAACCTCCTTCAGTTTTAGTAGGATATCATCAAAATGTGGAACATGAGGTGAGGCTTAATTATGTTATGGAAAAAGGCATAGATGTAAATAGAAGAATTACTGGAGGAGGCGCTATATACTTTGATGAATCATCTATTGGATGGGAGATAATAGCTTTAAAAAGCTCTATTCCACCATATAAAAGTATTGAAGAGCTTTTTGAAATAATGTCTAAAGGAGTGATTGAAGCGCTTAAGCTTCTTGGAGTACAAGCATCATTTCGCCTAAAAAATGATATTGAAGTTAATGGTAAAAAAATCTCTGGAACTGGCGGGACAGAATATGAAGATGCATTTTTATTTCAAGGTACATTGCTTGTAAATTTTGATGTTGAAACTATGGTAAAAGCATTGAGGATACCAATTGTAAAGCTTAAAGATAAAGAGTTAAATTCAATTAGAGAAAGAGTTACTTGTCTTAAATGGGAATTAGGCTATGAACCAAACTATGAAGAAATTAAAAAAGTGCTGAAACTTGGATTTGAGAAGGCACTTAAAATAAAGCTTGAAGATGGAAATCTTACTAAGGAAGAAGAAGTTCTTTTTCATGAAAAGTTACCTTGGTTTAGCTCGGAAAGCTGGATATTTTTGGATAGGGAAGTTTCAAAAAAAGCAGCCTTAATCTATAGTATAGCTAAAAAGCCTGGAGGGGTTATTCAAGTATCTCTAGCTTTAGATGAAGAAGCCAAATTAATTAAAAGCATATTTATAACAGGGGACTTTTTTGTTTTTCCTTCTCGAGCTATTTATGATCTTGAAGCAAGATTGAAATTTACTTCATGCGATGAAAGCGAAATTAAAGAAGTAATTTTTAACTTTTTTAAAGAAAAAAATGTAAAAATGCCTAAGATATCTCCTGAAGATATAGCGGATGTAATCCTAGAAGCTATAGATAAAATTTCCTATAAAAAATTTGGCTTTACTAATGAAGAAATAAATCATATATATCCTATTACAAAGAATGCAAAAAATGTTTTGCTTGGAGAATGTGAATTTCTTCTCTTACCTTATTGCGCTAAGCATTTAGCTTGTAAGTATAGAAAGGTAGAGGGGTGTACAAAATGTGGCATGTGTTCTGTTGGAAAAGCTTATGAATTAGCTGAAAAAATTGGCATAATACCATTAACCATTCAAAATTTTGAGCATTTAATATATGTATTAAAAGCGATGAAGAAATCTGGTTGCAAAGGATTCATTGGTTGCTGCTGCGAAGCATTTTATCAAAAGCATCGAGAAGATCTTGAAAAATTTGGGATTCCTGCTTTACTTATCGATATAGATGATAGAACATGCTATGATTTAGATAAACAAAAGGAGGCTTACAAGGGAAATTTTGAAGCTCAAACAAAGCTTAAATTAGATATTCTTTTTAAAATTGCTAAGCTTCTTCAAAGGAGATTAGCTAATGCTTGATGTAGTGATTGTTGGAGCTGGTCCTGCAGGAATTTCTTCAGCATTAAAATGCGCTGAAAACGGATACAATACCTTAATTATTGAAGAAGGCAAAAAAATCAAACCATGCGGTGGAATAGCTCCACTAGTACTTTTAAGCGATTTAAAGCAAAAGCTTGGGCTAAAAATGCCTTTAAGCTTATTAAGCTATCCCAAAATGCTTGGATTATTTTATGTACCGCCCAGTGGCAAAGAAAAGGGAGGCTTTGTAAAAGGCTACAAAATTTTAAACATTGATAGATACCTTTTTAATGAATGGCTTCGTTTAATTACTAAGGAGCAAGATATACCAGTTTTGTTTAACGCTAAATTTATAAAATTTCAAGAAGAAAAAGAATGTATTAAAGTTTTTATAAAAAAGGGTGATGCTATTTTAAAGATTAAAACCAAGCATTTAATAGGTGCTGATGGAGTTTTTTCAAAAGTGCGAAAGCAAGTTTATCCTAACCTCAATACGGATGTTACAGCAATTCTTCAGGAATATTGGGATGCAAAAGGAGATTTTAATGAATTTTTTTATATGTTCTTTAGAAAGGCTGTTACGCCTACTTATGGTTATGTCATTCCAAAAAATAAACTTTTCATTATTGGAACAGGAGTTCCAAAAAAAGATATTGGAAAACTTCAAGATTGCATTATGAAATTTAAAAAATGGTTAAAAGAAGAATTTTGCTTTAAGCCTTTACTCTTAAAAAAGACAGAAATAGGCTTTATACCACGATTCGCACCTGTGATTGGAAAAAGAAACATAATTTTGGCTGGAGATGCTGGAGGTTTTTGCAATCCTTTCTCTGGAGAAGGGATTAGATTAGCAATTGAAAGTGGAGCAAGCGCTGGTGAAGCATTAAAGAAAGCTGAATTAAGCGGCGATTTTTTTAGCCTACGCCTATAATCAATGCATTGAAGATATTGCTAGCTTTATTTTAAGAATGCTTGATTTTACGCTAAGCATAAATGATGAAGTTGCAGAAGAATTTGTAAATGATGAGCTTTCTAGAAATTGGAAGATTGAAGATTTTTAATTATTTAAAAGCTCGGATACATCATTAAGTTGTTTTCTTGCTTGATCAGCTACATCTTTTCCAACTTTTCTTGCTAGCGCTCCGCAAACCTCCTAATATACAATGCTTGGTTTTGCAAGGATAAGGGATCTGGAACTTAGCTGAGTATTTCAAGACATTTTTCACTATAGGGTTCATCCTCTTTTAAAGCTGCTATTAAAACATGAGTCTAAAGTTAATAAGCGATTAAGCTTCATAGCCTCTAGACCTTCTTACTTCTTCAAGCACGCTAGGCGCGCTCTTCCATCTATTAGAAACGATGCTTCTAAGCTTTAAAAAATCCTGCGCACCTTTTTTCATTTCATCCAATTTTTCTTTTGTTAAAACAATTATTCTTTCAGCTTCAATAAGCTTAGTTAACAGTTCCGCCCATGTTTTGCAGCCCAATTCAATCTTTAGTTTTTTCTTTTAAAACTTCTTCAGGTAGATTTTTTACAAGTATTGTTGCCATAAAACTTCACAAAATATTCTAAATAACCTAGAATATAAAGTATCCCCATTAATTTATTCTACTAAATTTTCAGCTAAAGTTGGTATAAATGATAAAATCATTTCATTAAATCTCCATAAATCAATTAGCGATAAGCTTTAGGGCATTAGAGGCCTTATAAAAAGGGTTCTAAGCTACATAGTCTTTGATAGGCATATGTAGCTTTGAGGATTCATTAGCTTTGGGCTTCTCTCGGGTTCATTGAAGCTTTCATCAGCCTTTTCCCCTGTTTGGGTGAACCCGCTCCATCCCTTCATAAGCTCATTGAAGAGCTTCAAAGATGGAGGAAGACCCTCCATTTGAAGGTATAGGTTTATGGCAGCGTTAAGCTGCCTGTTTATCCTCAACCCGCAGTATGCGCAGGTATATAATGCTCTTTTCGGGGCATTAATCATCCCACATTTGGAGCATCTTTTCGTAGAGTTTTTAGGGTTGAGAATAACTGTTTTAGCTTTATAATTCATAAGGGTTATAATGGTTTTCCAATCGCTTTTTGAAATATTCCTATTATGCTTTCTTAAGCCATTAAGCATTTTATCCTTTCTTAAGTTTTCAAATCCATGAATATAACCCTTGAACTTTCTTGCTATAGAGGTTGTCAACTTATGGATAAAGTCCTTTGCCCTATCTTTTTCACGCTTAGAATATTTCTCTAGAACATTTCTAAGCGATGGCTTTTTTGATGCTTTCCGTTGAATTCTTCCTCTCTTTATTTCATAAACTCTATGTATGTGGAATAGCCTTGTTAAGTCTATTCTGAGCCAGCCAATCTCTGGGCTGAAGCCATCTAGGCTTTTTTCATTGCAATCCCAAGCAATCCTCCCAGCCGTTTCATTCTTTCTCCTCTTAAACCTAAAGGTTATTGTAAGGTATTTCTCGTTTAGGATAAGTTCACCCATTTCTCCTTTAGCCCTACTTAAAAACCAAGCCTTTGAAACATCAAACTCTAAATACTCTTTATATGGCTTGATGCTCACTTTTATTTTTCCATTCTTAAAGCTGTAGAGTGTTTCTTTAATTCTAACAAACCTTTTCCTTACGATTGGCTTTACTCTTCTCCTTTAATATAGCTTCTTCTCCAAGACTTTATTATTGAATACGCCTGTTTTATCGCTGAATCAACATAATGCTTAGAATAAACCCAATCTTTAAGCAGAATACTTCTCAAATAATGGTGTTTAAAGCTGTTCTCTTTAGGAATTAATGGAATCAACCTCTTTCTTCCATTACTATTATGCTTTTCAATCCATTTAATTCTAATCCATACTTCATCTATAGCCTTTTGAAGCATAACCCTATACGCTTCAAGAAACCCATTAACATTATAACTATGCCTTATATTGTAAGCTCTAACCTGATATAAGCTTCCTAACACCTTCCAACAACCTCGCCATACTTACCCCAACATTGAATAGTCCTAGTAGTAACCCCAATAAAGCCTTTCCATAAATATACATTACAACTTATGTCTATTTAAATCCATCTATATTGAAACTGTTAACTACGGCGTTTCCTACTCGGCTTTTATAGCACCAGCTTTAATTTGCATTTCAATGATGTATTCAGCATTTTTCGAGTGCACATATGGATCTTTTATAAGAATGTATTATCAAAAAACTTTTGATGCTATAATAAGCACACCTTTAAATGTTGATGAAGTAATTTTTGGGGAAATTTTATGGGGTTCCACTAGAAGCGTTATAAACGCATCCATAATGCTTTTAGTTGTATCAATTTTTAATTTGGTTAAGCTTCCAGATTCAATCTTTATAATTCCTTTAGCCTTTATAGTTGGATTTGTATTTTCATCAATTGGTATGTGCTTTACAGCTGTTTCTCCTACAATAGATTCCTTTAATTATCCAATTTTCTTGTTTATTACTCCAATGTTTCTTTTTAGCGGAACCTTTTTCCCTTTATCGCTTCTTCCTAGACCAATTCAAATTTTATCTTTTGCTTTTTTTCCTTTAACGCATGCACTTTATATTTCAAGAGAGTTAACTATAGGATCTTTAGAATGGAAAAGCATATTAAGCTTAATATGGCTTGCTGCCGTTGGAGCCACATTAACCATTCTTTCAATAAATTTAATGAAGAAAAGGCTTATAATTTAAAATCTTTAATTAAAACTCATGTATATATATTATATTAATTATTAAAGGAAGCAACAAAATTTATAATAAGCTGCAACAAATTCCAATTCGAGAATAAAGAAATAAATAATTTAAGGATGCAAAAGTTGAATGAAATAAAGGAAGAGGAACTTAAAGAAGCTTTTTTAAAAATTTTAAGAGAAGATGAAGAATTTAGATATGCTATATTGGGCAGCGCTGGATTAGAAGAAATTCTAAAAAGATTAGATAGGCATGAAGAAATTTTAAATAAACATGAAGAAATCTTAATTAAGCTTAGAGAAGATTTTAATGAAATGAGAAAAGAGCAAATAAAGCTTGGTGAAGAACAAGCAAAGCTTAGAGAAGACTTTAATGAAATGCTTAAAATTGTTAAAGGGCTTCAAGAAAGCTATATTAGAATAGAGCAAAGAATTGATTCGCTTTATGGAGCAATGATTCATGGTTTTTGGCAAATGAGTAAATTTGCTGGAGTAACATTTGAAGAGTTTATAAGAAACTTTTTAACGGAACGTTTAAGAAAAGCAGGTGAAATACCTAAAAATGCAAAATTAAAGAAAGCAATTATAAATGGTGAGGAAATAAACATTTTTCTTAAATCTCCTCTTATAGTTGGTGAAGTTACTTCGCATGCTGAAACAATTGAAGAAATTGATAAATTAATGAGAAAAGCTAAAATTGCAGAAAGAAAATATAAAGATAAAGCAAGAAAAATTTTGATAGCGCTTACCGCTACTAAAGAAGCAGCAAAGGAAATAATGGAAAAAGCTAAAAAGGAAGGGATAGAAGCAATAATTGGAAAAATTATTGCAAAATAATTAAAATTTACAGTTTTTAAAGATGAGAAAAACTCGTTTTAATGTTTAATCGCTTTCTTTCCCTGGGGATTCATGCTTAAATCAAGAGTGATTTTCTTTAATTTTTTAAAGGCTTTATGCATTTTTTAATTTTTTGATTTTCCTATAGAAGCTTATATAATAAAAAGGCTTTAAAGTTTAAAGCATTGCAAAAGCAATGATGAAATTTAATTTTTAGGGTTAGTTTAGTGCCGGGGGCGGGATTTGAACCCGCGACCTTTGGATTATGAGTCCAACGCTTTAACCTTTAAAAATGGTTTTCTGGCCACGGCTGAGCTACCCCGGCTTAATTTAAAATAATATTTAAACAGTTTTATAAGGATTTTTCTATTTTAAAATTTGCAAAGTTTATTTATTTCTTTAATGCATTATAATAGCTGTAGTAAAGAGTATTTTTAAATGGGGAAGCTTAAAAATGAGCTTGAAAATTGTTCCAGATACTTCAATTATTATAGATGGAAAAATATCGAAGATGCTTGAAAAAGAAGAGTTGAAGGATGTTGAAATTATTATTCCAGTAGCGGTTTTAGATGAGCTTCAAGCTCAAGCTTCTAAAGGTAAAGAAATAGGTTTCATAGGGCTTACTGAACTTAAAAAAATTAGGGAGATTTGCGAAAAGAAAAATATTGTAATAAGGTTTGCAGGTGAAAGACCAAGCTTAGAAGATATTAAATTGGCTAGATCTGGACGGCTTGATGCTTTAATAAGGGATGTAGCTAAAAAAGAAAATGCTATTCTTTATACAGCGGATTATGTTCAAGCTTTAGTAGCTGAGGCTGAAGGGGTTAAAGCTAAACATTTTCCTGCGGAAGTTAAGGCTGTTAATCTTAGCTTTGAAAAGTTTTTTACACCGGATACTTTAAGCCTTCATTTAAAAGAGAATGTTCCACCTTTAGCTAAAAGAGGTGTTCCAGGAAAATTTACTTTAACTACTGTTAGGGATAAACCTTGCAGTAAAGAAGAAATTGAGCAAATAATAAAGGAGATTTCTGAGGTTGCTAGAGCTGATGAAGAATCTTCAATTGAAATTAATAGAGCTGGAGCTTTAGTTATTCAATTAAGAAATTATAGAATTGCTATAGCTAGACCACCTTTTTCTGATGGTTTAGAAGTAACAATTGTAAGGCCTGTTGTTAAACTTACCTTGGAGGATTATAAACTTTCAAATAGGCTTATTCAAAGGTTAAAGGAAAAAGCTGAAGGAATTTTAATTGCTGGTCCACCAGGTTCAGGAAAAACAACTTTAGCTTCTTCCCTAGCTGAATTCTATGAAAAACAAGGTAAAATAGTTAAAACTTTAGAGTCTCCTAGAGATCTTCAAGTTGGTCCGGAAATAACGCAGTATGGACCTTTAGAAGGAAGCTTTGAAAAAACAGCTGAAATTCTTCTCTTAGTTAGACCGGACTATTCAATTTTTGATGAAGTAAGAAGAACAGTAGATTTTAAAGTTTTTGTTGATATGCGTTTAGCTGGAGTAGGTATGGTGGGAGTTGTTCATGCTAGCGATGCTATAGATGCTATTCAAAGATTTATGACTAGAGTAGAGTTGGGAATGATTCCTCATATAATAGATACAGTAATATTTGTAAAGGATGGTGAAGTAAAAAAGGTTTATGAATTAAATTTAACAGTTAAGGTTCCAACAGGAATGGTTGAAGAAGATTTAGCTAGACCAGTTGTTGAAGTAAGAGATTTTGAAACTGGAAAATTAGAATATGAAATTTACACTTTTGGTGAGGAAAATGTTGTTGTTCCAGCAGTTTCAACTAGAGAATCTTCAATTAAAAGATTGGCTGAAGAAAGAATTCTTCAAGAAATCTCTAGATTTGATGAAAATGCTGAAGTTGAAGCTGTTTCAGAAAACAAAGTGATAGTTAAAGTCGATAATAAAGTTATTCCTAAGCTTATTGGTAAAAATGGTTCTGTTATATCTTCAATAGAGAAAAAACTTGGGATCCATATTGATGTTCAACCTAAAATTCCATCTTTAGGCGAGGAAATAAATTATAAATTAAGGGAAATAGGAAATGCTTTAGAATTTCAATTTAATAAAAATGTTAAAGGAAAAATTGCAAGCTTTTATATAAATAATAAATTTTTGTTTTCAGCAACCGTAGGAAAAAAAGGAAATATTAAAATAGCTAAAGAAACAGATGTAGGAAAAGAATTGCTTAAAGCTCTTTTAGAAAATAAAGAAATTAAAGTGTTTATTTAATTGAGTAAAAATTAAGGAGGGAACAAAATAAATTGATAATTGTTTTTTTAGGTCCACCAGGTTCAGGAAAAGGAACATACGCTTCTATATTAACTAAAAAACTTGGAATTCCACATATTTCAACTGGAGATTTAGTTAGAGATGAAATTAAAGCTGGAACAAAACTTGGAAAGGAAGCTGCTGAATATGTTAATCGAGGAGAGCTTATTCCAGATGAAAAAATTCTTGAAATTTTAAAAAATAGAATTTTAAAGCCTGATTGCGTTAAAGGCTTTATTTTAGATGGTTACCCAAGAACTGTTAATCAAGCTGAAGATTTAAATAAAATAGCGAAAGTTGATATTGTTGTAAACTTAAATGTGCCAGATGAAGTTATTATTGAAAGATTAGCTTATAGGCTTATATGCAGAAATTGCGGAGCAATATATAATGAAAAAACTTTAAAGCCTAAGAAACCTGGAGTTTGCGATATATGCGGAGGCCCATTATATAAAAGAGAAGATGATAAACCTGAAGTAATAAAGGAAAGATTAAATGTTTATAGAGAAAAAACTCAGCCTTTAATAGATTTTTATAAAAAGAAGAGTTTGCTTGTTGAAGTTAAAACTGAAAAGTTTAATGCGCCTCCAGAAGAAGTAGCTAATGAAATTTTAAATCTTATTAATAAAAAAATAAATAGTTAAATTTTTTAAATTTTAAACTCTATCAAAATAAATGTTTTTTCCTTTAGCTGAAATTGGAATACCCATTATTACTGAGGAGTTTGGCATAAGCTTAAGGCGGGTTGCAGCTGCACCTATTCTATACATTATTCTATTATCAATATTGAGGAGGCTTGCTGTTTTAACAGCTGAACCTAAAGCTATTCCTAAATCTAAAGCTTTAAAAATGCATGTTGGACCTGTAAAATCTAAACCCTTGCTTTTTACAGCTTTTTCAAATTCATCGCATGTTTTAAAACCGCATGCACCGCAATTTAATCCAAACTTTTTTGTTCCTTCAACCCCTATTAAAATAACAGCTGAAGAATCTTTAACGTTTTTAGCATCCCTTAAAAAACCTTGAATTTTTCTTTCTTCACCAATTTTAACCATTTCTTCAGCCAGCTTATCTTTTTCTTCACCATAAACAATTAAAATATGAATATCATCTTTTCCACCTGATTTAGGAGCTGTTCTAGCTGAAACAGCCATAAGCTTAGCTGCTTGAATTAAACTTTCAAATTCAGCATCAAAACTTTTAATTATAGGCAAGGAAAATTCACCTTTTTAATAGATTTATAAAAGCTTGCTTTTTAAGCTTTTAATAATAAAAACCTAATGCCTATATAAAGGGAAGGTTATTTTCGATTTAAAATTGCAATTGGTAAAATTAAAGTTGAAATTGCAATGGATGCTATCGAAGCTAAAATTAAACCTAAAAATGTTAAATGCATAAATGAAATTATTGAGGCTAAAGCTAAAATCCCAATTGCTATTAATGCTGTATACTTAAAATTCAATGTTTTTCTAGTTTTCTTTTTAATTAAATAAAGCGTTAAAAAGGTTATTGGCATAAAGTATATTAAACCTATTAAAAAGTTGAATATAATTGTTGAAATTAAATTTGCTAAGTTAAAATTGAAAAGCAGATTTTTCACTGCAAAACCAGCTATTAACCTTGATAATTTAAATGGATAAAGAAAAATTTCATAAAGGGAATTTATTGAAAAAGTTTTTGGAAGGCTTAATGAGGATTTTAATGGATTGTTTAAGTTTACTTCAGGAAATTTAGCCTCTAAAGAAGCTTCATTTCTTTTATAAACACCTATGATGAAATCTGCTTCTTCAATTTTTAATGGTGAAGAAACATTTCCTTTTATATTGCTTTTCCAAAACTTAAATTCATAAAGATTTAATCCTTCAAAAAAGATTTTTGGTGAAACATCAAATTCAACAATAGAATTTTCATCAAACCATTCTGAATGAATAAATGGCACAGTATAATTATAAATTTTATTGTTAATTGTTAATTCAATTTTAGTTCCATTTGGTAAACCTTCAATTGTAAAAAAAAGTTTTTTTTGAGTTTTCCATTCAGCTTTAATAATTTTAGGAGAATCCATTAAAACTTCAATTGATGTTTCAGAACTGTTTATTGAGCCTATCCAATGCATAAATAAAATTCTAGTTCCATTTTCATATTCTGCAATTGGATTTATTGAAATTTGCACTTTAGAATTTTCATCATACCATCCTGAAGGATTAAAAACTATTTGGGGAGATTCAACTTTAAGAAAATATTGCAGTTTATATAAAATTGTTAAATTAACATTTTCATTTAAATAAAATGTTTTAGGATTATTTTTATCGCCGTCGCTCCAACCAATAAAAACAGCTTTAATGCTTGAAGTTAAATATATTTCTTTAGGAGCTTCAATTGTATGATTTCCAATTTTAAGAGTAACATTAATTAAACCTTTTTCATTTGATAAAAATGTTTTATCATCTATTTTAATGGTTGCATTAGGGTATTTTGCATTAATTGTTAAATTAGCGTAAATTGGTTTTCCAGATTTATCAATTTTAATAGTATAAGTAAAGTTGGAATAAGATAAAACTTCAATTATAAGCTTAGAGGCTTGATAAAATTCTCCAGGTTTAAAAGCAGCATCATTTAAAGTTGAAGTTTCAGGATGAGCATCAATCACTTTAACAATGCCTTTACCATCGCTTTTAGATTCATCAATATAAAAAATTAACACGCCTTCTTCAGGTAAATATTTATCAAATCCTATTTTAGCTCTAGCTTCAATTAAATAATAGGTTTTATTTGTTAATGGGATTTTAATTGCATGAAAATTAATTGAAGAAAGTTTTTCATGAGGTGAAATCTTAAAAATATTTTGTTCAGTTTCATTTTTAACTTCAATAATTTTATTTTTAGGCATCCATCCTAATTGAAGCTTAGTCCAAACAGATGGATGAACTGGAGTTGAACCATTGTTAGCCCATAATCCATGCGCCATTAAATCCCATTCACCTACATAATCATCATAGCTTCCTAAAGCAACTTTTGCAATATTATAAAGCCTTGGTAAACCGAAAGCTCTAGCTAAATAATGCGCGTAAGGCCCTATAGGATCAAGCTCAGCTAAACATAAAACTCCAAAACTTAATCGTCCCTCCATAGTTGTTATAGGATATTTATATCCTTCAGAGCTAAATGAAGTTATATCATCTGGATTTCCAGATTTATCTTGATCATCTCCTGCATGAACAATCATTATATATTGATAATTTCTAAAATCAACATCTTTATCAGCAGCTTTAACAGCATCTAAAACTAATGCTTCAGGTTTTTCTGTTCCTGAACCATAATATTTAACGCTTTTTAAAGTATACCAAACTGGTGTAACGTCGCCTATTAAACTTATATTTCCATATGAAACCTCTTTAAAATATTCATTAAGTTGATTAAAAACAAGATCTTTAATTTCCTCTTTAGTTTTAACATTTTCTAAATCGCTAAATTTAACTAAAATAACGATTATAGATTGGGGACCAACTATTTTTGAGGAAAAAAGGGAATTGTTTAAGCTTGCTAAATTTAATGCATTTGCATTAATTAAAATTGTGAAAAAGCATGCTGAAGCTAAAAGAGTTAAAAGCAATATTGAAGATGGTTTCTTCATTATTTTATCGCCCTTTAAAATATTTTAAAATTGTTTGCTTCAAATTTAAAATGGGGAAAAGATAATAAACCGTTTTAAAAAGGATAAGCTAACTTAAATGGTTTAAAACCTAAAGCATTTAAAGCTTTAATGAAAATTAACCTTTCTTTTTTTAATAATTAAAAGGGCTATTAAAATTGTTAAAGCTAAAATAATAAGCGGGTAATTATTAAATTCTGGAATGGGTTCTCCACTTTGCTCTAAAACAAAATCTAAAGAAATATCTGCACCATTAGAAACAGTTATTGTAACATTTTTTTGTTTATACCCTGGATGCTCAATAATTAAGGTGAATGAACCTTCTGGAAGATACATTTCATAAAATCCATTTTTGCTATAGGCTATATCAACAATTTCTCCATTTTCTAAAGCTGTGATTGAAGCCCAGCTTAATGGAACAAGAGTATTATCTATTGTAAAACCATAAATATAACCGCTGATTCTTCCACCACCAACGCTATTTAATTCTTTAACAGTTAAATTTATTGAAAGAATTAAAAAAAATGAAATTAAAAAAAGTTTTTTAAGCAATTTTTAAACCCTTCATTTCACTTTTAGCAATATTAATATGATTTATTTTTAAAATTTAAGTTTTTTGCAAATTTAATTATAAATATGTAAAGCAATAAAGGAGTGAAGATTAATGTTGATAAAACTAAAAGGCTGGAGGAAAACTTTATAATTAAAGAATTTTGAATTGCTTCAGCTAAACCTATTAATATAAAGCTTAAAGCCCATAATGTTAAACTTAAAAGCTTTAATGGTTTTGTTAATTTGCGTTTAACTATAATTAAGCTTAAGGGAAAAGCTAATGGAGTTAAATATGCTAAACCTATTAATGAGCTGGCTAAAACTCCTGAAGCTACAATAGCTAATTCAGAATTAAAACTTAAAATTGAATAAAATATTTGGGTTAAATGAAGAATAAGCAGTAATGGATAAAGAATAAATTTAAATGCTTCTTTAAGTTTAGGATTTAAATCTATGGCTTCAGCGATTTTAGGGCTGAAGCTATAATACCAAGCGTTAAAAACCTCCATAAAGTTTTTTCCAGCGAAAGTTGCCATAACTTTTTTATCTCTAAAGCTTCTTAGAAAGCTTACTTCTGGAGAAAACTCTGAACCATATGTTGCTGTGGCGATTAAGCAGCCGAAGGTTTCCCTATAAACAATTGTTATGGTTTTAGGAGAATCTAAAATAAAGATGTTGTTTATTCTATTTCCTTTTTCATCCCTCCAATAATCTAAAACATATTTTGTTAATGGTGTTGCTACAATTTTTGTAGCATTTAAACTTATTTCAGAGTTTGAATCAAACCAATAGCTGTAGGTAAATGGAGTTGTTGCATTAAATTCTTGATTGTTTAAAATAATTGTTATTATTGTTCCATTTGGTAAACCTGAAGATAATAATGTAAGCTTAAATTGAGTTTTCCATTTAGCTTTAATAATTTTAGGGGAATCCATTTTTATTGAGCCTGAAGGTTCTGTTGAATTTAAATCTCCAATCCAACCTTCAAAAATTCTTTTTGTTCCATTTGTAAATTCTAAATATTTTTGAATAGAAAAGTTTGCGATACTATTATGTATATACCAGCCTTCACCTTCAGGTGTTCCATATAAAGATTCAATTTTTAAATAATGCTCTATTCTCCAATATGCTTCTATAGATTTAGGTTTATCCATTAAAATTGAAGCATTTAAAGAATTAATATTAAGGTCTCCGCTCCAACCTAAAAATGTTATTCTAGTTCCATTTTCAACAATTAAAGGTTTATCAATAAATATATGAGCTAATTCATTTTCGTTATACCAGCCTCCACCTGAAACTGCACCTAAAGATGATTTAACTTCAAGATAATATTGCTTTAACCATTTAACTGAAAGCTTATATGAACGCGTTATATTTAAGGTTAATTCTGGAAGATTAGAAGTTATATCGCCAATCCAACCATTAAATATTAATCTGGTTTTTCCATCAGGTAAAGTAAAGGGGGTATTAACTTTAATTATGGCTTGGGAACCTTCATCATACCAGCCTCCGCCTGAAGCTGAACCTTCACCAGCATCAATTGAAACTTTAAATTGCCTTTTATAATTTGCCATTAAAAAATAGTTTCCATTTATTTTTAATGTTTTAGAATTATTTTTATCGCCGTCGCTCCAATCAACAAAAACTATTCTTTCATTATCATTTAAATTAAATGTTTTTTCAGCTTCAATTATTAAAGTAGAATTTAAAACGCTTAATTTAACTTCTCCAAGCTTATTAGGTGTATAGCTTGTTCCATTAATTTTTACAGTTAAATTTTCAGGAACCTTAATTATGCATATAAAGCCTACAATTATTTCTTTTAAAGCATAATTATTGCTCCAATCCATATCAACTCCTGAAGCTCCAAGATCAACCTCAACCTTTATGTTATGTTGTCCGCTTTCAGCTTTCCATTGAAGCGAAACCTGCTTGGATTCTCCTCTAGCTAAAGAGTTTACTTTAACTTTTCCATATAAAACATTATCTATGAAAAAATTTATGTAAAAATTGTAGGCTGTTTTAAAACCTTTATTTACAATTGTAGCTTCTATTATAACTGTTTCATTTATTTCTGGAACTTCAGGATTTATTGTTAATTTTTGAATTGCTATATCAGGTGCTGGAGCTGAGCTTCCAATCATAATTGTATAGGAAAAATTTTCTTTTGAAAGAATTTTTATTGAAAACTCGTTTTTAGAATCAATAAATGTTTCTCCAACTTGAAAAGCAGCATCATTTAAAGTTGAAGTTTCAGGATGAGCATCTTGAACTTTAACTATTCCTTCACCTGAACCAGCATAATCATTAATATATGTTATTAAAACACCTGAGCTTGGTAAAGCTGAATCAAAACCTAATTGAGCTCTAACCTCAATTAAATAATATCTACTTGTTGAAATTGGAATTTTTACAGCTTGATAATTTTTTGATGAAACTTCAATTGGATCAAGCGTTACATTAACTTTGGAGCCTAGAGGTACAGTTAAAACTTGAGATTCATTAATCCATTTAAGTTTTATTTTTCCCCAAGCTGTATAATGGGCTGGGCTGGAACCTGGTGGATTTCCATTCCAGCAGCCTCTATCCATTAAATCCCAGTTTCCAACAGGTCTAGATTGGCTACCATAAACATATAAATCTGGTAAACCTAATAAATGAGAGAATTCATGGCAATAAACACCTAATGGAACAGCGCCTTGAGCTTCCATTTCTGGAGCTATAGCTGCAGAACTAAAGCTCCAATCATCATTGGTTCTAAAGGTTATTCCCATAATATACGCTATGGACCATATATCGCTTGGGACACCGCTTGTTTCTTGACCATATCCAGCATGAATAACCATTAAATATTTAAAGCCTGAAAAATTCACTTGCTTATCAACAGCCATAATAGCATCTTGAATTAAAAGCCATGTATCTGGAAAACCATCATTGTTTCCATCATCAGGTTTTAAACCATCCCTACCATAATAAAGCATTGTTTTATTTAATTTAATCCAACCGAAGATTTCTGCTTCAATCCAAACTTTTCCAAATGAAGCTTCCTTAAAATAATTATTCATTTGAATGAAATCATTTTTTAATTCTTCAATTGATTTTGTATGGTTATGATCTGAAAATTCTACAGCTATAACAGCTAATTTTAATGGTCCAAATGCAGGTGCATTAAAAAAGCTTGCGCCTTGAGTAAAACTATAATCTTTAATTGTTGTTAAGGAAGGTGCAGGATAATATGCATATTTAATTTCATTTCGATTAAATTTTAAAGCATTTAATTGAATTGAAAAGAAAGAGTTAATGTTAAATAAAATTAGGGAAAATAAAAATATGGTTAAAATTTTTTTAGGTTTTAAATTCACTTTTTCATCTCCTTTATTTAAATCCTAAGGTTTATAAATTTAAAATTAAAAAGATAAAATGCTTAAAACACATGAAATAAAAAATTTAGGCAGCTTTACATGCGTGAAAATTTACATAAACAATAACAATTGAATAAAATTGATGAAATAAGGGGAATTTAATGAAGCTTTTAGAGAAAAAAGCTTTTTTAATTTTGATCGCTTTAGCTTTAAAGGTTTTTTTAGCAAGTTTAACAGCTTGGAGTTATGAATTTATTTATTTAGCTAAAGCTTCCTCATTAAAGTTTGAAGAAGCTAAATTAAGCTTTGCACCTTGGATTCAATTAGAAAATAAACTTTATAGGTTTTGGTTGTTTTTACCTATTGAACATTCTAAATTGGATGGTTGGTTAATTCATTTAGAGGTTTTCCCAACAAGTTTTGAAGGTTTTCTTTTAATTTTTCTTTTTAAATTTCCAATTTTAATTTTAGATGTTTTATGCGCAATTTTAATTTATAAAATTGCTAAAGTTTTTGATGAATCAAAAGCTTTAACAGCTTTAATGGCTTGGTTGCTTAACCCCTATGTTATTTTAACAGCTGAAATGATTGGTTCAAACGATTTAGCTTTAATTTTTCTTGTTTTGCTTTCAATTTGGCTTATTTTAAAAGGTAAAAACTTTTTAGGTTGCTTTTCTTTAATGCTTGGAATAGCTTTTAAGCTTTATTCAATTTTAGCAGCACCTATTTTAGCAATTTACATGTTTAAAAAAGGATTGAAAAAAGAGTTAATTGCTTTAACTTTAAGCGTTGCATTTGGAGTTTTTCTTTATAGTTTTTGGTTGGAAAAAGCAGGTTTAAACTTTGCATATACATTGCTTAACTATAGTCCTTTAACATTTCAGGTTTCAGAAACGTTTCTTAGTCAATATACTGCAAGAGTTGGCTTAAGCGTTGCTTCAGCTATAGCTTATGTTTTCCTAATTTTTAATTATTGGAGGATTAATGAAGATAAAGCTTTAGTAACAAAAGGGTTTCTTGGTTTATTACTGGTTTATTTTGCTTTTTTCAATTGGTGGCCTCAATATTTGCTTATTCTCGCTTCATTTTTAGCTTTAGATTATGCTAAAAATAAAAAGTATTTTTATGCAATTTTAATTTTAGCTTTTTTTATAGAGCTTGTTTATTTTGAGTTTGCTACTGAACAAACCTTCTTTTTTATTTATAATTATGCTGATTGGATGCATAAAGCTTCTTTAGCTTTAATTAAGTTTAAATCAAATATTGCATCAGAAATAGTTTTAGGACCTTTATTAAGAAGCATTTATGCAGTTTTAAGCTTAATTTACGCTTTAAAAATACTTTTTAACTTTTCATTAATTAAGCTTTGTAAAAATTAAATATGGAAAATGAAATGGTAAAAGTTTATGGCTGGAATTAATGAAGTTAAAATTAAAGTTTCAGATTTTCTAAATGTTTCCTTTTAATAAAAAAGTATTTAAAGATTTTAAAAATAAAATCTTTAAGCTTAAATTAAAAGGCGTTTAAAAATGGTTGAGCGGAAAACTTTATTTTTAATTGTTTTAGCCTTAATCGTTAAGGGTTTTTTAGCTTTAATAACGCCTAGAAGCTTTGATTTTATAAATATAGCTTATATGGGTAGCTTTAAAGCATTTAGGCTTCCAGCTTTAACCCCTTATTTTTTTACAGCTTTATTAATGAATTTATTTTTTAGAGTTTGGCTTTTAATACCTATTTCTCATCCACCTGTAGGAAGCTTTTTAAGATATGATTTTTTCGCTGGCACATTTGAAGCTTTTATTTATATGGGTATAATGAAGCTTCCTATGCTTATTTTTGATGGTTTAACAGGTTTAATAGTTTATAAAATTGTTAAATTTAATGCTTCAAGAAATGAAGCTTTAACAGCTGCTTGGCTTTGGTTTTTTAATCCTTATTTAACTGTTGCTATAGAAATGGATGGAACAATAGATGTTGTAAGCGTTTTCTTTGCAATTTTCAGCCTTTACCTTTTTATTAAAGAAAAATTTTGGTTAAGCGGAGTTTTATTGGCGGTTGGAACTATTGCAAGGTTTTGGCCTTTAGCTTTAATCCCATTTCATTTAATTATTTTTATTAATGAAAAATCTTGGAGGAAACTTATGGTTTTTCTTTTAAGCTTTTTATTAACAATTTTAATTTTTCTTTGGCCTTTAGCTTTAATTAAAGGCTTGAAGGTTTTTCAGGAATTTTATGGAATGTTAATTTCTTATGCTGCTCAACATGAATTTAAATGGTTTTTAGGTTTTAATATTTCAGGTTTAGATAAAATAAGCATGGGTTTAGTAAGCTTAATTTATTTTGCTCAAGCTTTTTTAACATTTAAGTTTTGGAGAAAAAATGTTAAAGCAAGCTTAGATTATGCTTTTTTAATTTTATTGGCTTTTACAGCTTTTGCTTATTGGAATAGATATTATACGATTTGGGTAACACCTTTAGCCATTATAGATTATGCATTAAATAAAAATAAATATGAAAAATTAAATTATAGGGTTTTATTTATTTTGTTTTGGGTTGGTTTAAGCTTATTTAATTTTTCTTTATGGTGGATTCCACCGCTTTTCTTTATTTATCCTTATGCTAAATGGCTTTTAAGCTTGGATGCTATAGTTAAGGCTTTTGGAGCGCAAGAATCTTCAAGCCTTTTAATTTCAACTTTTGGAAGATCAATTTTAGCTGGTTCAGCATTAATTTATTTTTTAAAAGTTAACTTTAGAAGTGTAAGATTAAATAAAGTTATAGATGCTTCAGCATAAATGAATAAATAACTTTAATGTAAGCTTCAACTTTTTTATATGTTTCTTCAGCATATTCTTTTTTAAAAGCTTTTGAAGCAGGTACCCCTTCTATTTCATAACCATAGAAGGCTGGTCCTCTAATAGAAGCTAATTCAGAAATTAAATCAGCTAATTCTTTAATGTTTTCTTTTAATTCTTCAGGGAGTTTATCTGCATTTTCTATTAAAACATCTCCAACATCATGGATTTTAGGATATTCTATTCCCATAAGCCTTAATAAAGCTTTAACAGCCAGCTCTAAAGCTTCTTGAGATCTTCTTATAGCTCCTGCTGCATCTCATCTTTTATAGCTAAAAAAGCTTCTTTTAAGCATCTTTCAGCTCTAAAAAGATAATCTTTAGCCATTTCTTTATTGATCAAATTTTGATTTCCTCGCCAAGCTTTAAGTTTGGTTTAAGAATCCAATATTTTCCTTTTGATGTTGAAATTCTTTTCGCACCTAAAATTTTAAGTTTCCTTTTAATTTCATTTAAAACATTTTTTAAGAATTCTTTTTTATCATAAAGTATTATACCATCTTCAATTATGTCTAAAAGAATTGGAGGATGCTTTTCAACTTCTTTTGGTGTTAAATAAATTTCAGATATTAAGCAGGGTTTATTTGCTTTTTTAAGTTTTTTATAAACTTCAGTTTCTTTAAGCTTTTTTTTAATTTCAAAAGCTTTTTTATATCTTAATCCTGCATCATTAGGTAAACCTTCAGCAACAACAAGCACATCTATATCACTTTCAGGTTTAGCCTCTCCCCTAGCTAAACTTCCAAATAAACATATTGAATAAAGATTTTCATTAAATAAATTTAACATCAAAGAAGTATAAGTTTTTAATAACCAATAATAATCTTCATCAAATTTAATTGACATTTTAAAAACCCTTAACTTTATATTCGCTAAAATATAATTTTAATTTTAAGCTTAAATTAAAAATTTTGAAGTTTTATAAACCGATAAATATATAAAACTTTAGGCAGTATATTAGGCTGTGAATAAAAATTTAATGGGTTAAAAAAGTTGATGGTAAGCGAATTAAAAAAAGCTTTTCTTAAGCTTCTTGATGAAGATTTAGAGTTTAGATATGCTATTGCTGGTTTAATCGGTTTACGCGAGATTTTAAATAGGCTTGATAAAGTTGAAGAGGAAATTAAAAAGCTTTGGGAAAACCAAAATAAATTATGGGAGAGCCAAATTAAGCTTTGGGAGGAAATCAAGGCCTTAAGAGAGGGACAAAATAAACTATGGGAGAACCAAAATAAATTATGGGAAGAAGTTAAGGAGTTAAGGGAGGGACAAAATAAACTATGGGAAAATCAAAATAGGCTTTGGGAGGAAGTTAGGGCTTTAAGAGAGGGACAAAATAAACTATGGGAAGAAGTTAAAGCATTAAGGGAAGGACAAAACAAGCTTTGGGAAGAGGTTAAAGCCCTAAGAGAGGGACAAAATAAACTATGGGAAGAAGTTAAAGCATTAAGGGAAGGACAAAACAAGCTTTGGGAAGA
>Ga0080004_1157235_pt1 | contig 23001 bp, 22 predicted proteins | sample WasSprMetagenome_FD_69207 | JGI IMG/M metagenome (GOLD analysis project Ga0080004, IMG submission 69207) | Sulfidic aquatic microbial communities from Washburn Spring, Yellowstone National Park, USA - WS (SPADES assembly) (version 2) | ecosystem: Environmental > Aquatic > Thermal springs > Hot...
ATTTTCCATAACGCCTTACGGGCGGAGGCTAGGGCGGCGAAATTTGCGTTTTCACCATAATATAGCGGTTGAACACCCATGGGGTCTCTGCCTATAATAATCCTTTTGGGCTCAGCTATTGCGAAGGCAAAGTCTCCGACAATATTCCGGATAAAGGCTTCAACAGTTTTTTCAGAATGTGAATGCAGTTTACTAGCAACCACTTCAACGTCAGGCATGCTTGTTGTTGGTGGATAAATTCGTCCTTCAAAGACTAGGGTTGCCTCTTTAAGTTTTGTTGGCTGCGGTTTATCGCTTGGAAGAATCTTGGAGAAAACGTGCCCTATCGCTACATGTGCTTTTTCAATGTGCGCTCTTTGTAGAGCATCGATGGTGATTTCGATTCTCGCTGTTGATGGGGTAGCTATTCCGTATGCATCTGGGTTTTTGGGCGCTAAAGCCTTAAGCATGTTTACTGCTTTTTCCGTTGCCTCTCGCCCTTTTTTGTCAAGAACTGCTATTATTTCTCCCATCGAAGATGACCTTGCTTGGCTGCTCACCATATTATCTTAGGTAAAACATTAATCTTTAACCACCCTATTTTCTGACGGGGGATTAAAGTTTGCCTATTCTTCCAATCGACACAGGACGTTATGGAACTGCTGAGATGAGGAGGATTTTTGAAGAGGAAAACCGACTGCAGAAAATGCTTGACGTTGAAGCTGCATTAGCTTGGGCACACGCTGAAGTCGGCAACATACCGCGAAAAGATGCCGAAAAAATTGCTGCAGCAGCTTCTTTGAAGCATGTTAAAATTAGCCGAGTTAAAGAAATTGAACGGGAGATTAAGCATGATGTTATGGCATTGGTTAGGGCTTTAGCCGAAGCATGTGGACCAAGCGGGGCATTTGTCCATTTAGGAGCAACAAGTTACGACATTGTGGATACTGCGAATGCTCTCCAATTAAAGGATGCTTTGGAGATTATTGAGAGGAGGTTAAACGATTTTGAGAAGACCTTGATGGACAAGGCACTGCAATACAAAAACACGTTGATGATAGGGAGAACACATGGTCAGCATGCCCTGCCAATAACTTTGGGTTTCAAGTTTGCAGTTTGGATGCGTGAGATTTCTAGACACATTCAGAGACTTAGACAGTGTAGAGAACGAGTGATCGTTGGAAAAATGAGCGGCGCGGTGGGCACACAAGCTGGTTTAGGTGAAAACGCAATGAAAATTCAAGAGCTTGTGATGCAAAGGCTTGGGATAAAACATGCAGACATCTCGACGCAGATTGTGCAAAGGGACCGCTATGCCGAACTTGTATGCCTCTTAGCCTTAATTGCTTCTACGCTTGAGAATTTCGCAAATGAAATCCGCGAACTGCAACGCCCAGAAATCGGAGAGCTTTTTGAACCGTTTGAGGCGGAAAAACAGGTTGGCAGCTCAACCATGCCTCATAAGCGAAATCCGGAAACATGCGAAAGAGTTTGCGGCTTAGCCAGAATCGTCAGGAGCCTCGTTACTCCAGCGTTAGAAAATGTTGTAACTTGGCATGAAAGGGACTTAACTCAGTCTTCCGCTGAGCGCTTCATTATTCCAGAAACTTGCATCATAACTGATTACATGCTCTTCCTCATGAACAACATTGTAGCTAACTTGTATGTTGATGAAAAACGCATGCTAAAAAACATTGAATTGACACAAGGGCGTGCTATGTCCGAAGCCGTGATGATTGCTTTAACGAAAAAAGGAATGAGCCGCCAAGAAGCCCATGAACTGCTTAGAAAATTAACCTTAAAAAGCGAAGCGGAAAAGCTTCCCTTTAAGGAGGTTCTTCTTCAAGACAAAGTTGTTAGGGAGAAGCTCAGTGAAAAAGAGGTAGAGGATGCGTTGAATCCGCGGAATTATTTAGGCACAGCATCAAAGCAAATTGAGCTGACGGTGAAGTGCACCAAAGAGGAGCGTAGGGCTAGAGGGGTGTCTGACTAGAATCTTTAGGGTTAAGCGCGAAGTGTTACTTCGATTTCTATATGGTCTCCGTCCTTTAGCTGGAGCTTCTCCCTTAAATTTACTGGCGCAACAATTTCCAGAACATCTTCGGGGTAGTTTGGAACATCGGGAATGACGATGGCGCATTTCACATGATTTTTCAAAGAAGCCCTATAGCATTTTCCACGACAAAAGTTTGCAATTGAAGAAATTTCTATTGATTTAGCCTTGTCCAGTAATCTTTTGATTTTAGCGCTTTCTTCAGAGAGTCTTATGTTTAATGTCCCTGGGTAAGGGTTAAAGCCGAGTTTTTCAGTTATCTGTTTTTTAACCCATGAAAGCCCGACGAATTTTGCTCCTTCTCCGCTTCCAGAGACAACAGTTCCCCTCAATCGCAGCCTTTTTGGCAAACGTAAATCACCGTGGGCACAATTAAGCGAGTATTGTCATTACTGTTCTTTCAGCCATTTTGCAACTTTTTTGAGCACAGGGTTAGAGGACATGTCGATGATGGGAACTATTATTTTTTCTTTTGTTTCGATCGTCGACTGATATTTTGGCATAAGTGCATAGCCAACAAAAGTCCAGTAGACACGCTTGTCTTCGACAAGTGCCTTGGCGGCAATTTCTGTGGAAGCTGGAAGTGGGAAATATAGGAATACTACGCCCTCAGCCCAGTATAGTCCTACAGCTTTGCCTCCGGCTATTATTGATGCGAACCTTGCTATGTCGTCTGGAGTTGAAAAATAATTGCGCTCCATAATCACAATTTCTTTGAAGGGCTCATGTTTTACAGTTACTTCATTTTCTTCCATGATGGACAGCCTTCCGCTAATGCTTCTGTTTTATGTTCCCTTTTAACCTTGCCGTTTCCAGAAAAGGTTATAGAGTGGACAGCCATAAAGCCTTCACTAAACGTTAGAGGGGAACTGTCAATTGCCGGAAATACGAGTTGCAATAGCGGGCGTAGGCAATTGCGCCTCCGCGCTTGTTCAGGGAGTTGAATATTACAAGGATGCAAAAGAAGAAGAGACCGTGCCTGGGCTCATGCACGTAAATTTTGGAGGTTACCATATAAGGGACATAAAATTTGTTGCCGCGTTCGAGGTTGACAAAAACAAGATTGGAAAGGACTTGGCTGAAGCCATATTCACAAAACCAAACTGCTGCGCCAAATTCGCGGATGTGCCACGCTTAGGCGTGAAAGTTTTGCCGGGTCCGATTATGGATGGTGTGGCAGACCACATGAAAGAACCTTTTAGTGTTTATGACCCTGCTGAAGTTAAAACTGTGGATGTGGCTCAAGTTCTGAAAGAGGCGAGGGCAGACATGCTTGTTAATTATTTGCCTGTTGGAAGCCATGACGCTACTCGCGTTTATGCACAAGCAGCCTTAGATGCCGGATGTGCCTTTGTGAACTGTATGCCCGAGTTTATAGCTTCAGACCCGGCATGGAACAGAAAATTTGAAGAAAAGGGACTTCCGGTAGCTGGAGACGACGTTAAAAGTCAGCTTGGTGCAACAATCTTACATAGAAATCTTGTCAAACTATGCGTTGACAGAGGAGTTGTGGTTGAGGAAACTTATCAGCTGAACCTCGGAGGAAACACGGACTTTCTAAACATGACTGTTGAAGAGAGGCTCAAGACGAAGAGAATAAGCAAAACAGAGGCTGTTACAAGCCTTGTCCCATACGGTTTACCAACGAGAATTGGACCGTCAGATTATGTGCCTTTCTTGGGGGATAAGAAAATTTGTTACATAACCTTGAAGGGGAGAAAGTTTGGCAACTTGCCAGTAACAATCACTGCAAAACTTGAGGTTGAGGATTCACCAAACAGTGCTGGAGTCGTAATCGACGTTATAAGAGCGGTGAAACTGGCTTTAGACCGAAAAATAGCGGGTCCTTTGGTAAGCATATCCTCATATGCGTTTAAACACCCGCCAGTTCAAGTTCCAGATTCCGTGGCTAAAGAGTGGGTTGAAGAATTTATCAACGGAAAACGTAAATTTTAAACTTAATAAAAGAATTAGGTTGCTAGCCAACATCACATCAAAATAATTGACAGCATCGCGATAAAAGCAAGGAATAGAGCCAAAACAAATGAAAAAATTGGTTCGGGAATTCCACGCGGATGTGGAGTTGGGAAAACAAATGGAACTTTCCTTTGGTATTGTTCATATTCACTTTTATATTCGCGCAGAAGGCAACGTTCCTCGTAAAATGCAAGAACGATATAACCAAAGACTTGCATTAACCATATAAGTAAGACTCTCTGCGCGATTTCAAATGATGGCGGCACCGTTGCCCATATAACCATAAAGGAATATCCAAGAGTTAGAATTATTATCCCAAGGTATTGCGGATGCCTAACAACTGAGTAAACACCAGTCATAACGAGAGTACCGCGCTTTCTTAAAAAATGAATAAACGCCGCTAAAAACAGAAGCAATCCACAGAAGGCAATAACGCGACCAATTATATTATGCTGCGAAAAAAGCAGAAAATTTGCGTCACTCCAAAAAGTTTGTGGATACGCAATAAGGATGGAAAATAAGTAAACTGCTAAGGGGAAAAACATGATTCCGTGCCATAGGCCGACCACATGCACGTATTGAATTAGAAAAAGGAGAATAGCTGTTATTGGTTGTATAAAATGTCGAAACTTTAACATGAGCTTAGCCATTTAATACTTTGAACTCTAAATTATTAAGGAAAATATAATGCTATTGTTTAGAACGACCCATGAACTCAAATCAATTGAAGGATTAGTTGCAAGATAAAAATAAATCTTATCCTTTATAGACATTTTCCATAGGCTTCGCCGGAAGTTTGACAGTTAATTTTAAAGGTTAAAAAGGTAAAAGAATAACCGCTATTCGAGAGGTGAACGACATGGTGAAGGTTGACGGATACGAAGTGCCAGAAGGCCTATACTATTCAAAAGATTTTGAGTGGTTAAAAATTGAAGGAGATAAAGTTCGAGTAGGCATAACAGACTACGCCCAAAAGCAACTGAGAGAAATCGTCTACGCCGAACTGCCCAGCCCAGGAACAACCACAAAGCAGAATGAACCCTACGGTACAGTGGAGTCCGTGAAGGCTGTTTCAGACCTAGTTGCACCCATAAGCGGAACAATAGAGGAGGTAAACGCGGAGGTCCAGTCAAAGCCAGAACTCTTAAATGAAGACCCCTATGGAAAGGGCTGGCTGCTGGTGATAAGACCATCAAACCTAAAGGCGGAACTCGCAAACCTCATGGACACCAAAAAGGCGGTTGAGTGGCATAAAAGTTTGATTAAAGAAGGGAAGTAATAGTTGCCAAGGCGCATAGTAATAATAGGTGCACATGCTGCAGGTGTAGACGCGGCTTCAGCTGCGAGGAAAACAGATCGCACAGCAGAAATAACTTTGATAACAGAGGAAAAACACGCAGGGTACTCCCGCTGCGGGCTTCCCTTTGTAATAGGGGGACAAATACCAAGCTTCAATGACCTTATTGTTTTTCCACCATCCTTCTACAAGATGATGAAGCTGAACCTAAAAACAGAAACCAAAGTTACAAAAATAGACGCTGGAAAAAAGACAGTTGAAACCGTTGACAAGACCGGGAAAACTGAAAGCATCCCCTACGACAGTTTGATTATAGCAGCGGGAGCCAGCTCATTCACGCCTCCGATAAAAGGCAGAGAAAAACAAGGCATACTTCCGCTGAGAACTCTAGAAGATGGTGAAAGAATAGACCAAGCCGTCAAAAAAGGAGCAAAGACAGCAGTAGTCATGGGAGCAGGATTAATTGGCTTAGAAACTGCTATAGCTCTCCAAGAGAGAGGATTAAAAGTTACAGTTGTTGAGATGTTGCCTCAAATTCTTCCAGCAATGCTGGACGCGGACATGGCAAAGATTGTTCAAGAAATGCTTCAGCAAATGGGAATAAACATCCTAACGGGAAGAGGAGTTGAAGAATTCCTCGGAACCGAAAAGGTTACAGGGATAGTTGCCAAAGGCGAACAAATCAACGCAGACTTGTTCGTAAGCGCATTCGGCGTAAGAGCAAACACTCAACTCGCGGTAGACGCAGGCGTCGCATTAGGCGAAACACGCACCATAAAAACAAACGCCAGAATGGAAACAAACATCAAAGATGTCTACGCTGTGGGTGACTGTGTGGAAAGCATTCACATAATCACACAGAAACCAGTCGTACAACAACTAGGAACAGTTGCAGTAAGGCAAGGAAAAGTTGCAGGAATCAACGCTGCTGGCGGATACGCGCTCTTTACTGGCGTTTTAGGCTCAGCAGTAACAAAACTATATGACACTGAAATCGGCGTAACAGGATTGACCGAAGCCTCTGCCCAAAGGGCAGGAATTGAAACCGTGGCCGGAACGATCACTTCCAAGACAAAGGCTGACTACTATCCAGGTGCCTTGCCAATAAGGGTGAAACTTGTCGCCGAGAAGGAGTCGCAACGTATCATAGGCGCCCAAATTATCGGAGGCGAAGAGGTCACTCAACGCGTAAATGCCATATCCTTCGCTATACAAAAGCAGATGACCGTTAGGGAGTTGGCGAAAGCAGACACAGCTTATGCTCCGCCCTTATGTGAAACTTGGGAACCCATGGTCTTGGCAGCAGAAATGGTTCTAATGAAACTCCGCTAAACCCCCAACTTTTCTTTTATATTTAGCGGAAAATTAATTAAAACAATCGTCAATTAATAACTGAAAATAGCATAACGGTGAGATTATATGACGATAAAGGTAGCAATAAATGGATTTGGAAGAATAGGAAGACTGTTGTACAGAGCTGCGATAGAAAGAAAAGCGAAAATAGACTTTGTGGCAATAAACGACGTAGCCGACGCAAAAACCCTCGCCCACCTACTAAAGTACGACTCAGTTCACGGAAGATTCAACGCGGACGTCCAAGTCAAAGACAACAGTCTAATAGTGAACGGAAAAGAATTGAAAGTACTGTCACAAAAGGATCCAGCACAACTGCCATGGAAAGACCTAGGCGTATACTTGGCTGTCGAATCCACCGGACTCTTCACAGATAGGGCAAACGCCTCAAAACACTTACAGGCTGGAGCAAAGAAGGTTTTGATATCAGCCCCTGCTGAAAACCCAGACATAACAATAGTTCTGGGCGTAAACCACGACAAATACGACCCCAAAAACCACAATATCCTTTCGAACGCCTCATGCACAACAAACTGCGTAGTGCCATGTGTCAAAGTACTACACGAAAACTTCGGGGTAAAAGCTGGGCTTATGACAACAGCCCACGCTTACACAAACGATCAACGCATACAAGACTTAGTGCACAGAGACCTCCGCCGGGCAAGAGCTGGAGCAATAAACATAATACCCACAACAACAGGGGCTGCAAGGGCATCAGCCCTAGTTTTCCCTGAGCTTAAAGGAAAAATCGATGGAATAGCCCTACGAGTGCCCGTTCCAAACGTCTCAATCGTCGATTTAACAGCAGTGCTGGAGAAAAACGTGACTAGGGAGGAAGTAAATGCGGCCTTCAAAAAGGCCGCTAATGGTCCGTTAAAGGGCATAATGGATTATACCGAAGAACCAATAGTTTCAACAGACATAAATCACAGTTCATACTCGGCCGTTGTCGACGGTCTTTCAACAATGGTTGTGGCCGGAAACCTCGTCAAAGTGCTTGCGTGGTACGACAACGAGTGGGGCTTCTCCTGCAGAATGGTTGAGCTAATAGAACTCATCGGAAAGAAGGCTGGTCTCTAGCCAACAAAATATAAAACTTAAAAACACTTCCCCTCTTATTTTTCTGTTCTAAAAGGGAAGGGGAGAAAATGGCAAAATACTTGACTCTTGATGATGTAAACGTGAAGGATAAAGTTGTGCTTGTAAGGGTTGATTTCAACTCGCCTGTAGACCCGAAGACAAAAAAGGTTTTAGATGACACGAGAATTCGAGCTCACGGTGAAACAACAATCAAAGAATTGGCGGAAAAGGGTGCAAAGGTTGTAGTTTTAGCGCACCAGGGCAGAAAAGGAGACCCAGATTTTATACCGCTAAAGCAACATGCCGAAATCCTAGGCAAAGTCTTGGGAAAACCAGTCAAATACGTTGACGATGTGTTTGGCGAAAAGGCTCAGAAGGCAATAAGGGAGCTTAAAAGCGGAGAAATCCTCGTTCTAGACAATGTCAGAAACTTTGCTGGAGAAACCAAAGAAGGAACACCGGAAGACCATGCGAAAACAGAGTTTGTGAAAGCACTTGCACCTTTAGCCGACCTATTTGTTAACGACGCTTTTGCGGCAGCCCACAGAGCGCACGTTTCCATGGTTGGCTTCACAGCAGTATTACCAAGCGTTGCCGGACGCATAATGGAAAGAGAACTAAAGTCTCTAAGCAAAGTTTTAGAGAACCCGGAAAAGCCATGCGTCTACGTTCTCGGTGGAGCCAAAGCTGATGATTCTCTGGAAATCTCCAAATATGTTTTAGACAATAAAATAGCAGACTATGTGCTAACCGGAGGAGTTGTCGGCCAAGTCTTCTTGGCTGCGAAGGGTGTAGACTTGGGCAAACCAAACATGGACTTCCTAAAAGAAAAGAACCTTATGGACTTGCTTCCAGGCATAAAAGAATTAATGCAGAAATACACGGACAAAATCAGAACCCCAAAGGATTTAGCCGCCGAAGTAAATGGAAAACGGAAAGAAATTTCCGTCAATGATTTGCCAGTGGATCACCCCACCTTTGACATTGGACCAAAAACTATTGAAGAATACTCTAAACTGATTAGAAGCGCCAAGTCAATTGTGGTTAGCGGACCCATGGGAGTGTATGAACGAAAGGAGTTTGCCTTTGGAACAAAGAAAATCTTTGAGGAAATTGCAAAGTCGAAAGCCTTTTCGCTTGCCGGAGGGGGTCACACAATAGCTGCCTTGCAAGAGTTTCGACTCTCAAATAAAATTTCCTACGTGAGCACCGCTGGCGGGGCGCTGATAGAGTTTCTGATGGGCAAGAAGTTGCCTGGTGTTGTAGCCCTAGAGAAAGCGGCGACGCGTAAACTCTAACCTTTCCCTATTTTTATGTGTGAGTTATCTTTTCCAGTAAATCAACCACTCTGCTCTCTTCATGCCCCGGTTGGGAAAGCAGCGCTTCATATATTTGCAAAGTTTGCTCCGCAACCTTCCGCCATGTAAAATACTGAAGCACCCGCTTTCTGCCGTTTTCTCCCCATTTTTTGGCTCTGTTAAAATCGCATAAAACTTCCTTTATTCCCCATGCAATGTCTGCAGGGTTTCCCCCGTTGACATGCACCCCGTTTTGGTCAGGCCCAAATGGCACCACTTGTTCCTTGAAGCCTACAACTCCTTGGGCGCCTACAACTATTGGTTTCGCCATAGCCATCGCCTCTAGGCTCACTATGCCGAAGGGTTCATATGTAGATGGAAAAACGCAGACATCCGCTGCAGCATAGTGCAGGATGCGTTCTTTTTCTGGCACAAATTCAAATTTGCAGGCTACTTTGTTGCTTATTCCCAGTCTGTTTGCAGTTTCGATTATGTCGTTTTGCTGCTCACCCTTGCCCAATATTACAAGTTTTGTTTTAGGATACTCCTCCAAGACTATTGGCATGGCTTGAACTAGGTTTGTGACCCCTTTAACCCAAGTTAGTCTTCCGAGGAAGAGGAGCATCTTTTCGTCTGGCTTTACACCGTATTTGTTGCGGACGGCCTCCACTTCTTCGGGCTTGCAGTTTTTGGGGTTATAACGCTGTGGGTCTACCCCGTTCCATACAACGCTTATTTTTGATTTCGGCCATCCATGCCTTATCAGGTCTTCCTGCATCGAGTGGCTCACAGTTATTATTTTGTCCACTTTTTGAGCCGTTGCCCATTCCAGGTGCGAAACAACTTCCGACCCGCTGCCTCCACTTCTCCCCCATTCCGTACTGTGAACATGAAAGACAACAGGGACATTTGCCTCGTTTTTAATTATTATGCCAGCTATGCTGCTCAGCCAATCATGCACACAAACAACATCGTAGTTGCACCCTTCCTTTTTTAGCATGCTGTTCACAAATTTTGTTGCGCTCAGTATGTTGTAGATGAATATGTCGTTGAAAAGGCGGATGTTGGTGCCCCATTTTTTAAGGTCATCAATTACGAACATGGGGAAAACGTTGCTTGCGTCCGCAATCAGCGGCCTATGGACTTCAACACCTTTAATAACCTCTCGAGTCTTTAGGTTTCCGGGATTAAGCGTGAAAACTGTCACGTCGTTACCCATCGATACAAATTCGCGGGTTATGTACTCTGCATACGTGCCTAAGCCGCCTACAAGCGCTGGCGGATACTCCCAAACAAAAAATCCTATTCTCAATTAAACGCATCCAACAGTTTAGCCTTACAAAAAGTTTGTGAGACTAGAAAAGCTTCAGCTTTCTCTTGGGAGGCTCTTCCTTCTCTGGCTTTGGGACTTCCTTAACTTCTTTAGGTTTCTCTGCTGGCGGTGGTGGAGGCGGCGGAACCTTTTGAGGTTCTTTCGGGATTTCTTGTTTTGTCGGTGGTTCCACCGGAGGCTTTGGTTGTTCCAGTTCTGGCTTTTCTGATTCAGGTTTGGGCGGCGTCTCCTTTTTCTTCGCTGGTTTTACTTCACGTTTTTTCTCTGGTTTCTCTTCTTTTTCCCTGGGTTTTTCTTGTGGAGCCGATGTAAAAATGGGTTGGAGGCGGAGGCCTTTATGGTCTCCGAGTTTTAGGTACTCCCATTCGTATAGGTCTATGCGCATGCCTTTCATGCTTTCAACTGCTTGACGCATGGCGCTTGAGAAGCTTGGTGCTATTAGGATAAGTCTTGGTTTTTCCTTGTCATCAATTTTGTATTTGTTGTACGTTGCCTTTAGGAAGGATTTGAACTTGTCAACGTAGTCCATGCTTTGTATTCCATGAAGAAGCATCACGTCATCTTCGTCGACGCTTAATTGCACTATGACAAGTTGTCCATTGCTGTCGTGGCACAGTATGTCTAGCGTTGCCTTTTCGTTTATCGGAACATCGCTGCATATTACTGTTAACCCTTTTTCAACAAGGTTTATATCGCGTGTAATCATCTGCTCCAGTTCTTGGCGACTCTCAACCCTAATCTTTTCTATTGACACGTATTTTCACCCTTCGTTGTAATAGGAGTTGCCATTATGTTGATAAATAGGTTATGAATTCAAAATCAGAATCTAACTTAAACTTTCGCGAAGTAGCAAGAGCAGTCCGTGTTATAAAACATATAATAGCAAATAAACTGATAAAGTAAAGAGGGAAGCCACGTTGACGGACATAGTGCTCATATTCGAGGTTCATCAGCCTCATAGGCTGAGGCGAAACTTCTTTTGGGAAAACAAAGCTTTTAGGCGGATAAAGAAGGAGGAACTTTTCGATTACTACTTTGATCATGAAATAAACAAGGAAGTTTTTGAGAGAGCCTGCAGAAAATGCTATTTCCCGTCCAACCAAATCCTTCTCGACTTAATAGACAAATACAGGGGCGAGAAGAAGCAGGTTAAAGTTTCATTCAGCATATCCGGAGTTTTCCTAGAACAATGCGAAATGTTCAACAAAGACCTTTTGGAATCCTTTAAACAACTTGCAGAGACCGGCTGCGTTGAGTTTCTGGGGCAAACCTACTATCACTCGCTGGCTAGCCTTTACCCAGAAAAAACCGAATTCATTGAACAAGTGAAAATGCATAAGCAAGCAATGACAGACCTACTCAATTACACTCCAAAAGTTTTTGAGAACACTGAACTGCTCTACAACAATGTTATTGCAAAAACTGCGGAAGAAATGGGATTTGCTGGAATTTTCACCGAAGGCGTGGAAAGAATCTTACATGGAAAATCGCCCAACTACCTTTACAAACCTAAAGGCTGTAAGAAAATTAAGATTTTGCTGCGGAATTATAAGTTGACGGATGACATCGGGTTTAGGTTTTCCGCCAGATGGTGGAATGAGTGGCCCCTAACCGCGGACAAGTACGCAAGCTGGCTGGCGGCAACACCGGGTAAATGCATCAACATTTTTCCGGACTATGAAACTTTTGGAGAGCACCATTGGCCTGAAACCGGCATACACGAATTTCTGAAGCACTTGCCAAGAGAGATTTTAAAATGGTGGCATCTGCGTTTGGCAACGCCTTCCGAGGTTGTGGATAAGCATGATGTGGCTGGTGAGATTGATGTCCCAGAGCTTGGGGGAACCGTTTCGTGGGCTGATTTGGAAAGAGACGCGAGTTGTTGGCTTGGAAACACCATGCAGTGGGCTTACTACACAAGTGTGAGGAGACTTGAGCCGCTTGTGAAAGAGGCAGGCGACAAAGAAATTTTGCGTTTATGGAGATGTTTCCAAACAAGCGACCACCTCTACTACATGTTCACCGCCGGAGGAGCGCCAGGCGAAGTTCACTCCTACTTCAGCCCCTTCAACACACCAACAGACGCTTTCGTGACGGCGCAAGCAGCCATCCTAGACTTTGAGAACAGAGTAAGAAAAGAGGCTATAGCTGCTAATGAACCCTTCCTATTCTACACTGGCGTAGGAGAAGAGAATTTCACTGGCATAATGGCATGGAGCCTGAAAGGGTTCTTAAAGGCTGTTAAAGAAATTGACGCAAAATCTCTGGAGTTCCACAACAGCCGCAGAGACTTCAAAAACTGGGCTGAAAAATCACTCGGCGACAAAGAATTGGCAGAACAATTAGAAACGAAATTATCAAAGTTAGAGGGAGAAAAACTTAGGAAATCTTTAATCAAAATTATCAGCGAAAGAATTAAAATTTTAAGCCGTCATAATTAGCTTCAAAAATTAGAGCCTTATATACACATTAGATTAATTTATTCGAAAAAGCAGGAGCCTATTAGTGATGAGGATCTTAGTAACTGGCGGCGCAGGTTTTATTGGAAGCCATTTAGTGGATGCGTTAGCAAAAGAAAACGATGTGATAGTGTTTGATAATTTCTCTTCCGGTAAAAAGGAATTTCTCAATGGATTAGATGTTAGGATAATTCATGGAGATATAAGAAACTTAGAAAGCATAAAAAAGGCGTGTAAAGAAGTTGAAATAGTTTATCATTTCGCTGCTGACCCAGATGTGAGAAAGAGCGTAAGCGAACCCCTAGAGAACTTTAGCATAGACGCGTTCGGAACGCTTAATGTTCTGGAAGCATGCAGACTAAACAATGTTAAACATATTGTTTTCGCCTCTTCATCAGTCGTTTACGGCAACGCAAAAATCCCAACAACAGAAGAAGACCCTATCGCTCCAGTCAGCAATTACGGCGCAGCAAAAGCCGCTTCCGAATATTACGTATCAACCTATTCTCACCTCTACAGCATAAAAGCGACCGTACTAAGGTATGCTAACATTATAGGACCGAGACTAACACACGGGGTAATCTACGACTTTTATCACAAGCTAAAGAAAAATCCAAAGAGACTGGAAATTCTAGGAGACGGAAAACAAAAGAAATCTTACCTCCATGTAAGCGACGCAGTAGACGCAACTTTATTGGTTGCCAGAAAAACTGAAAAACATAGTGTTTTTAATGTGGGTTCTGAGGAAACCATAACTGCAGAAGAAATCGGCTTTCTAGTTGTCTCTCTATTGGGTTTAGAGGATGTCAAATACGAGTTTACCGGAGGAAAAATAGGTTGGCTTGGAGACGTGTCCTTAATGTTATTGTCAATAGAAAAACTGAAAAGTCTGGGCTGGAAGCCCAAATTCTCCATTGAAAAAAGCATTAAAGACACCATAAATTGGCTAAAAACCTACTTTCCATAACCGATGATTCCTTCAAGCTCCATTAGTTTCTAAAACACTTGAGTAAATCATCTTTTTCTTTTTAATCCGATCAGCTCGACGGAGGTATAAGGTAAAAATGCGGCGAAGATCGTAGAGAGGGGTTCTGCTTTCCTTAACTGGCTTCCTTTACCTAGAACCATGAACCCCTCGTCTTTTAATTCTTTAACGCTATATTTGGAGAGGTAGAGGCAGTAAGCCTCGTTCAATGGAGCACCATTATTAGGACACCGTATCAGTATAGCCTTTCCTATCTCTTCAAGATTTTTCAACAATTCCTTACCTTTATCTTTATGTAAATATTCCAACAGGCTCCAGACGATGCACAAGTCGAAAGCTTTAGGTTTAAATGGGAGATGTGTTAAAGAGCATAGAACATAATCTTTATGTGTTCTTATTCTTTTGCTAGCGTGAATAAAACAAACGTCTTCGGAAACCCCCACACTATAGCTGTGGGCTAGACGAGGTAAAAAATTTAGAAGAAAGGGTTGCGTGATTGGCACTGTACCTACATCGAGGACATTTTGAAACGACCCAAATAAGAGATTTAATACTACGACACCAGCTTTGTTTAATACCCGTCTCAATGCGTTTTTCCATGTGTTTATTAAATAAGGTCCGGTAAGTCTTAAACTTACAGTTCCCGTAGTTTTATGTATTACAGCGAAGCTATCCTTATGTTTCAGAGCTAGCCTCAAATCATCTTCTTCTAATCTTCCGATGTTAAGAATAGGTGCAGTGGATGAATTGTGATGAACAGACAAAGGCAACACGTATGTTTTTAATCCCCTTAAATAAGCTCTTAGACAATAGTCAGCAACATATGAGTGAAACTTGAAACCTTCATCAAATTTCAAATGCTCAAAAAGCGATGTTGGGGTAATAAGCAATTGCTCATCTAAAGTCATTACCTCTATTGGAAGTTTTATCGGTCTTCCCCAGACTTTTCCCCTATCTACAATAAAACCCCTAGGATAACCTTTATGGTCGATGCCCGCCACTCCCGCCGCTCCTAAATCTTTCAATGATCCCAGGAAGCGTTCGGCTTTTCCTAACCAATTCTCGTCGGTTAGTTTGACATCTTGGTGAACAAACATTAAAAACTCCCCTCTCGCCTTGAGAGCCGCTCCGTTCAAAGCCTTGGTTAGAGGAGAGGGGACTCTATTATCCACCAAAATGAGTTCAAAGGAGGTTTTCTGAAGATTAAGACTTTGAAGCAAGTTCAGCTCTAATGCCTTTTCATCATTAAATACACATATTACTGAGAACATGGCACCTTCACCTTCTGGAGCGAAACCCCATTTCCATCAGAGACTCAATTTCTATGTTTAACTTCTAATTTATGAAAATTTTTGGTGGAAATCTAGCTGTTCTTTCTCCACTATTGTTTTCCACCATTCCACATTCCGCTTATACCATTCTATAGTTCTTTTTATTCCCTCTTCAAATTTGACTTTCGGCTTCCATCCAAGCTTCGTTATTTTCTCTATATCCAGCGAATACCTTAAGTCGTGCCCGAGTCTATCTTCAACAAACTTTATTAGGCTCTCTGGTTTTTTGACGAGCCTTAATATAGTCTTCACCACTTCAATGTTTTTTAGTTCCTGCTTCGCTGCTATATTGTAGGTTTCACCGTTCTTGCCCTTATGTAGTACCAGATCTATTGCTTCGCAGTTGTCTTCAACATAAAGCCAGTCCCTAACGTTTTCGCCTTTCCCATAAACCGGTATAGGCCTGTTCAACAGTGCATAGATTATTGTTTTGGGAATAAGTTTTTCAGGATGCTGATAAGGTCCATAGTTGTTGCTTGACCTTGTCATTACAATCGGTAAACCGTAGGTTTCGAAGTAAGATTGGCATAGCAACTCTGCGCTTGCTTTTGTGGCTGAATATGGATTCCTCGGTTTAAGTTTATCGTCTTCTTTGAAGCTTCCTTCTCGGATGTGTCCATAAACTTCGTCTGTGCTTATTTGCTCGAATTTTGAGATTTCATGTTTTCTTGCGGCTTCAAGCAGGTTGTAGACGCCATAAACATCTGTCAAAACAAATGTTCCAGCTTCTATTATGCTTCTATCAACATGAGTCTCAGCTGCAAAATTTACTATGTAATCGCAGTTTTTAATTGCTTTTTCAACATCTTCTTTTTTGGCTACGTCTCCCTTGATAAACGTTATTTTATCCCAAATGTCTTGAAGGTTTTCTTTTCTTCCTGCATATGTGAGTTTGTCTAAAACAACGATTTCATAATCCCGATATTTCTCAACTATGCGGTGTACGAAGTTGCTTCCTATGAAACCCGCACCGCCAGTCACGAGGATTCGCATTTTGTCACCCATGTTTGAGCCATGGCGCCAATTTCCAATCATAGGGAATTTTATCCGTGTTTGGCGGAAGCCTATGTTCATCTGGTTCCTTGTAATTGTATAATTCAGTTGGTATGTTAATTATTAGGGCATATTCTTCAGTTATTGTTTTAAACCCATGCCAAACTCGCGGCGGAACCTTAACCATGAGAAGGTTTTTTTCGCCTATTACGAACTCGTTTATTTCACCTTTTGTCTTCGATTTTTCGCGATCATCATATAAGACAAGTTTTATCATTCCTTTAATGCAGGCAATGTTGTCTGTTTGTTTTTTGTGCATGTGCCACGCCTTAACAACTTGCGGGTAAGCTGCCGTTACGTATACTTGACCAAATTTTTGGAAGTACTCCCAGTCACTCCTAAGAATCTCTATCAGCCACCCTCTTTCATCCGCAACCTGTTTTAACTGTTTGGTTACAACTCCTTCTATCATTTTCTCATCTCAAAACATTACTCTTGAATTTTCGCCAATGATAAGCCTATGTCCTTTTGGACCTTTTTGGTTTGCTATAACTTCGGAGTTAGCGCCTATTATGCTGTCAATTATTTTTGTGTTGATTTCTATTATGCAGTTATCCATTATTATCGAGTTCTCTATTTCGCCGCTTTTTATTTTAGCGTTGTTGCCGATGGACGTGTAAGGGCCTATGTAGACCCCGCTTTCTATTAACACGTTTTCTCCTATTAAAGCTGGACCGCGGATGAGAGCGCCTTTCTTTACGATTGCGCCCTTTCCTATGTAAACTCTTCCTTGGATGGATGTTTTATCCTCAACTGTTCCCTCTGTTTTTGGTTCTATCTCGTCTAGAACCAATATGTTAGCCTCTACTATGTCTTCCACAGTGCCCGTGTCTTTCCACCATCCTTCCACAATTCTGTAGCCCACGTTGTAGCCTTCTTCTAACAGCAGTTGTATTGCCTCTGTTATTTCGAGTTCCCCCCTCCAAGAAGGCTTCAGCTTTTTTATCACTTTGAAAATTGCTGGTTTGAAGAAATATATGCCAGTTAGCGCGTAGTTGCTCGGCGGTTTTTTCGGCTTTTCAATAAGTCTAACTAGTTTTCCTTTGCTATCTAGTTCTGCCACGCCGAATTGCTGCGGGTTTTCAACTTCGCAGAGCAGCACCATCGTGTCATAATCATTTTCTTGGAAATCCTGAACAAATTTTGATATTCCTCCTTTCAGTAGATTATCACCCAAGTAAACGACGAAGGGACTTTTGCCAACAAATTTTTCCGTTAAACCAACAGCATGCGCTATCCCCGCTGGTTTTTCTTGGAATATGTAGGTGATGTTGACGCCGAATTTGCTTCCATCTCCATAGTAGCTTTTTACTTTTTCCGGCATAATGTCGCCGAGGATTATGGCTATGTCGCGTATCCCGGAATCTCGCAAGTCTTCTAAGACGTATTGGGATATGGGCTTGTTTGCCACGGGGATTAGTTGCTTCGGACCAGTATGTGTTAACGGTCTTAGTCTTGTGCCGTGTCCACCGTGGAGAATCACTCCTTTCATGCTTCTGCCTCTTCCCTCATTAATTTTAATCCTTGTATTATGTTTAGGGGTTTCGTTTTTAGCTGTTTTTGTATTTTATCCGTGTTCAGAGACGAGTCTTTAGGTCTTTTTGCCACCCAAGAAGCTAGTTGACTCATTTTTATTGGTTTGATAAGACTTGCATCTAAGTTAAATGTCTTGGCGATTTGAACTGCAAAATCGTAGCGGTTTATTCTCTCGCTTCCCGAAGCATGATACACTCCATGTAAGTCTTTTTGTAAAGCTTCGATGCTCATTTCCGCTAGGTTGTCGGCGAGTGTTGGTGTGTTAAAGTGATCTTGAACAACAGCGATTTCCTTATTCTGCTTGAGTTGGTTGATTACCCATGTTACGAAATTTTGTTTCCATGGATGCCAGCCGTACAAAACACTTGTGCGCAATATAACGTGGTCTGGACAATGTTGGATTACTTTCTTTTCACCTTCAAACTTCGTGACGCCATAGTAATTGATTGGGTTAGGCTTGTCTTCTTCGCTGTAATTGCCTTTTAAGCCGTCAAAGACATAGTCAGTTGAAATATAAACAAGCTTTGCACCTACTTTGTTACACGCAAACGCTATATTCTTTGCACCTTCGACATTGACTTTCCAAGCATGCTCCTTTTCAATCTCACATTTATCAACATTTGTCTCAGAAGCAGCATGCACCACCATGTTTGGCTTAAACTTTTGGAAAATGGTTAAAACCTCTTCGACGTTTGTAACATTAAGTTTTAGGGATTTTGAGTGTAATGGCTTTGTGCTATGTGTTGCTATGACAGTGAAATTTCTTTTTGCGCAGCTAACTGTTTTACTGCCTAATAGTCCACTTGCACCAGTAACCAGAAGCGTCTGGTTTTGCTGTTCCAACTCTTATCCATCCATTTGAAAACAGCAGCAAACAATTAAACCTATTTAAAATTTAATATTCTTTTTCTTTTAGTCAGAAATTACGAAGCCGTTTGAGGTTCGAATCTGAGAACCTCTGAAATGGATCTGGATGAAAGCCCAGAGAACCATGATCCATATTTTATGTAAGTTTTTAGGATTTGCGAGTACAATTTCAAAATGGGGATTTTTATTACTGGATAATTTTTTGCCATGCAATTTAATTTTCTAAGCCAATTTCTCAACGCACTGCCTAAGAACAATCCATTAATAAACTCTCTCAGTATAAGTTTGTCGCGTCTTGCACACGCCGTCAAGAGATAAAAGGCAAATTTCTCTAAAAGTTTTAGAGGATAAAACTTGTCATAAGCAATTATCACCGCAATCATGTTTCTCCACGGAAAATACACCATTATATGAGCGTACCTTTTTGTTGTGACTGAACCGAAGTGCCGGCCAGCTACAATTGGCACATAAGCAATCTTTGAACCAGTACACCAAAGTCTAAGTCCTAATTCCAAATCATCGGCATACATAAAGAAAGGAGAGAAAAAGAGACCACTGCACTTGAGCAAGGAGTCAACCCTGTAAACCGCGTAAGCACAGCTGATGTAACTGACAAACGTTTTCTTGGATGCTTTGAAGTCACGCCCATAAACGTATGTGTACCAAAAGTTTGTTACAAAAATTCCTGCCGAATCAACTTTTGCGCCGTCCCAGTTTAAAATTAAGCCTTGGGCTCCTCCTATGTCGCTATTATCCTCTAAGAAGTCGACAAGTTTCTTTAAAGAATGGGGTTCAGGCAAAAGGTCGTTGTTTATTAAGGCAACATACTTGGCTTCCTTGCTTCTTTTTGCAAACGCCATGTTATTAGCGGCGGCAAAACCATAATTCTTAGGTAGCTTTAAAAACTTGAAGGTTATATCCTTGGGTGCAGATCTTTTCACCATGCTTTCAATGTACTCGAAGCTTCCATCAGTAGAGCCGTTGTCGACAATAATTATCTCTAAAGGTCTATAATCCAAATTGATAATGCCTTTTATAGATTCTGAAATAATTGTTTTAGTCGCAAGTGAATTATAATTTACAGTAATCACCGTAACTAACGGTCTACAAGTCTTATCATTTTTAAACTGATCCATCCCCATCACTTAATTGCATTTAGCGGTGCTATGTCAGTTGTGCAGTCAGTCCATACGTACGCGAAGGATACAACGATTAATAAATTACTTTAACCCCAAAAGAACCTTGCGGCATTCTGCTGCTCCATTATAATATAGATGATCGTGCCAGCAAAGGTGATTGTTAATGGTATAGTGAAGGTACTGAATTGTTATAAATCAGATTGGACCTATTAACGTATGATACACGCAAGACGAAACTGCAACGGATGCCTTGGTGAGAAAGCGTTGACGAGCTTTCTGATGGATAAATTGAAAAGTTTAGTCAAGGAGAAACTATTCAGAAGAATGCTCCACAGCATGAAAGTTGAACAGTTGCTTGCAAACAAAAGCGACAGCCAAAAAGCGTTTTGCATCGTCCACTGGAACGCTCCACATTTTCTTCTCCTCAATGTCAAGAGAATTGAACTTTTGCATCCGGAAGCTAAAATATACATCCTCGACAATGCCTCCTCCAACAATAATCTTAAGACAATTTTAAATGAATTAAAAAGCTACGAAAACATCACACTATTTTCCAATAAGCATGATTATTCTAAAACATGGGCTTGCCACATAATTGGTCTACAGTTTCTCCTAAATTATGCGGCTCAGAATTCAGATTCGATTGCGACATTCTTAGATCAAGATTGTATTCTTGTTAGGCGTGTCGACGATCTGGCAAACAAGCTTAACGGCAAGGATGTTCTTTTGATAGGTGCGAGAGATTATGTGGAAATACCCAGAGATTACGGCCCACTAAAGAAAGGAAATCTTAGAAACTTTCCCAACGCTGTTCACGGCTCATTTATGATAATGCAACCCGTCGTTATTCACGATCTCTTCGGCGATCAATCTCTTATAAATGGTAAATCTTTTGAACCTTATCATGGAATTGCACGGAAGACAGCTGGCAAAATATTGTTTCTTGAAACGCAAATGCATGATAAAATTCCTTTATTGACACGTTATACTTTCGGGGAGAAAACATATGCTTGGCACGCATGGTACAGTTCGAGGATAGTCGGAATGAAAGACATAGGGCATGTCGACTCTTTACCGGTATCATGGCTTAAGGAATGTCTCAGAGAAGCATACGAGTTTATGGAACAATTGCCACTAGAATACGAACAATGACTTTTATAATAAAAACGTTTTAAGAACATGCAAATATTTATTGTGCGCCAAGCACAAAAGAAAACGCTCGGGGGGCAATTAATTGATTGGCGAAGTTGATTTAGTGATGTGGACCAAGAATGGCGCAGAAACCCTGCCCATGGTTCTTAAAAGAATTAACAGCGCAATACCCAGTGAATTTGTTAATAATAAAGTAATTGTAGATGATAGGAGCACAGACGACACGATAAACATAGCAAAATCTTTCGGTTGGACCATCATTTTTAATGAGGGAACCGGAATAAGCGAAGGAGCTAACACTGCGCTTAAACATGTAACATCAAAATTTTTTATCAGTTTTGAACAAGACCTACTCCTGGCCTATGATTGGTGGCAAAAGGTTCCAAGACTCCTAGAGGATCCGAAGGTTGCAATAGCCTCTGGTGTAAGACTGCCGAATCAACCGCTGACGCTCAGGAAAATACAAGAATACATCAATGAAAGGTATAAAGCAAGTGAAAAGAAAGGAGAATTCATTTTGTACACGAGAACCCTCGACAATACAATTTACAGAACAGAAATAGTGCGGCAAATTGGGGGTTTTCCAAAATTTTCCGGCCCGGCTGGCGTAGATCAAATTTTAGCCCAACGCATTCATTTAGCTGGATTCAAATGGAAAGTTAATTATGATGTAGTTTCGGTTCATCTTAGAAAGGGGCTTCGAGAGGAATTAGCACACAATTATTGGTACGGCACATGCTTAGACGAACTGGAGCAAGCATTATTCAAAAGAAACGCAAATGTTCGCAAAATAATATTGCGTTTTACTTTTAGCCCGTTAAGAGGTTTACATATGGCTCTAAAAAAAGGAGAACCGAGAACTATATACATTTATCCACTCACTCGATTAGCTATTGTAAAAGGTATCGTTGACAAGAGAAGAAAGTCGTTTAACCGCGGAATCTTTCTAAAATGGTGCATTTAACTTATTAGCATCTGTAAAGTTTTTCTACAAATACAGTAAAAATACAGCCTATAGGAGAGAGTTGAAGATTAATCGCCCACTGATCTCGGTAGTTGTTTGTGCGCATAACGAGGAAAATTACATTAATAAATGTTTATATGCGTTGTTACAAGCGTTAAAAGGATTTGAAAGCGAAGTGATACTTGTCGCGGATAGATGCACAGACAAGACTGTGGAAAAAGCTAAGAAATACTCTATCAAAATTATTGAAAAGTCGTGGAAGCGTTGGCGAAACAGTTACTCTGAGTCGCTGCAGACGGGATATATGAATGCAAAGGGTTACTACTTTAGCATAGTTGACGCGGATATCGTTGTGCCATTAAACTTTTTTCCAAAGTTAATCGCGCTTATTAATGAGAAGGCAGTATCCATTGCCGCACAAGTGACAACATATCCTGATACGTTTTTGAACAGATTCATGAATGCTTGGGAAAAGACTTACAAGTTTGCACCTTTAGGTCAAACACCTTATGGAGCTGCGAGAATAATACTAAAGAAAGCGCTAGATGAGATAGGCGGATTCAGAGACGTCCCAACGCCGGACACCGACATGGATATTAGATTGACAAAACACGGGTACAAAAGCATCTATAGTAAGGATGTAAAGGTTTATCACATAAGACACATAACGGTAAAGTCGACGATAAATGGGCAAATCAATTGCGGAAGAGGGCGCTACGACCTTGGGGTAAGCCTCCCAAAAACTATAGGTCACGCGTTATTACGCATTAGGCCATTCACTATTTATGGATGGTTCTTGGAGAGGCAGCAACACAAGATGACAGCCGTTAAGTCACTTTGAGACATGCTTCATTTCAATAGTTTACCTAAACCATTGCGTAAAGTGAAGTTTGGCTTGTATCCGAGTTTATGTTTAGCTTTTTCTATATTCGCCCAGCTCCTTTTAACATCTCCTCCCCTCGGCTCCACATAGATTGGTTCAACATTTTTTAAACCAAATTTACCAATTAGAATCTCTGCAAGTTCTTTTATTGAAGTTTCTTTTCCAGAGCCTATGTTGATTTCGCCTGTGCACTGTTTGGAATTCATAGCTTTGTAAAAAGCGTCAACAACGTCTAAAACGTAAACAAAATCCCTAGTTTGCA
>Ga0080004_1189632_pt1 | contig 22994 bp, 36 predicted proteins | sample WasSprMetagenome_FD_69207 | JGI IMG/M metagenome (GOLD analysis project Ga0080004, IMG submission 69207) | Sulfidic aquatic microbial communities from Washburn Spring, Yellowstone National Park, USA - WS (SPADES assembly) (version 2) | ecosystem: Environmental > Aquatic > Thermal springs > Hot...
TGTAAAAAATGAAAGAGATTAAAATTTATACAGATGGTGGAGCAATAAATAATCCTGGTCAAGGTGCAATAGGTGTTTATATAGATTTTGGAAATAAAATTAAAACTTATAAAGCTTATTTAAAAGAAACAACAAATAATGAAGCAGAATATCTTGCTGTAATTTTTGCATTAAAGAAAATTAAACAATTATTAGGAAAGAAAAATTTAAAAGATAAAAAAATTGTTTTGCATTTAGATAGCGAGCTTGTAGGAAATCAAATTTTAGGAAAATATAAAATTAAAGAAGAAAATTTACAAAAATTATTTATAAAATTTTGGAATTTAAAAATAGATATCCCAAATTTAGAAGTAAAAATAATAAAAAGGGAAGAAAATAAAGCAGCAGATAAATTAGTTAAAGATGTCCTATATTCAAAAAAATTATTCTAAATTTATGATATAATTTTATTAAGCCAGAGTAGCTCAATGGCAGAGCAGCCGCCTTGTAAGCGGCAGGTTGTGGGTTCGAATCCCACCTCTGGCTCATATATAATTTTTTAATGTTAGCAAATTATTTTTTCTTTATAACATTATTTTTTCTTTTTGGAGTTTTATCATACTATTTTACAATTTACTGGCCATTTTTAGGCTTAATCTCATTATTTTTTAAGAAACCAAAGATAATATTAATTTTATTTTTAGCTTTTTTATCTGGGGGACTTTATGCTAATTTTAGAGAAAGCTTAAAACCAAATATTGAAGAATTAAAAATCTTAAAGATTTATTCACCATCTTATTACAAAAGATATCTTGGACTTTATAATGGAAAAGAATATATAGTTTATGCGCCTTATTATGAAAATTTTTATATAGGAGACAGAATTAAAGGAGATTTTAATATTTATGAAGAAAGAATTTATATAAAGAAGGTTGAAGAGATTAAAAGAACAAAATTTTACAAAATCTTTAAATTCAAGGATTATTTAAATAATATAATCAGAAATTCTTATTCAGTAAATTCATCTGAGATTATTTCTGGAATTTTGTATGGTGAAGATATAAAAATTAAAAATTTAAAAGATAGTTTTAAAAATTCAGGGCTTTCTCATATAACTGCTATGTCTGGTTTTAATTTAACAGTTTTATCATCAGCATTGTTTAATATATTAAAATTTTCTTCATTACCCATAACTACAATTAATATTTTTTCAATTTTTCTAATTCTAATTTTTATAATTTTTACAGGATTTCAAAGTTCTGTTATAAGAGCAGGAATAATGACAATAGTATTAATTTTTTGTAAAACAATTGGAAGAATACCATTAAGTAGGAATATAATTTTTCTTTCAGTTTTATTAATAACTCTTTTTGATCCAAAAGCATTAATTTCTGATTTAGGATTTCAATTATCATTTTTAGCTGTTATAGGAATTTTATATTTAGAAGAATATTTAAGAAGATTTTTAAAATATAAGATATTCTCAGAAACAATTTCTGCTCAATTAATGGTTCTTCCTTTGATATGGTATAAATTCGGAGAATTTAATTTGTTTTCATTTTTAAATAATGCTATACTTGTTCCATTTATTCCTTATTTGATGCTTTTAGGCTTTATTTCAATATTTTTATCAATTTTATATCCAATAAACCAAATTATAAATATACCATTTGAGATTTTTGCATTTTTAGTAAATAATCTTTCAAAATTACCAAAAATTTATTTGTCGTTACCTTTATTTTTAACTTTTGCTCTTTATCTTTTAATTTTTTATATGATTTATAAATTTAATAAGGATGAAAAAATTGATTTTAATTTTGCTTTGTATTAATTTGGGAATTTTTTATCTTATTTTTGATTTTTCAAAAAGAGAAAGCAATGTTGATTTTTTAAATGTTGGAGAGGGAAGTAGTGTTTTAATTTATAATCCAAGACTCAAAATTTTGTATGATACAGGACCATATGGATTTAATACATTATCTGAGATAAATAAAATTTTGCCATTTTATGATAGAAGAATTGATATTTTAATTATTTCGCATCCTGATAAAGATCATTATGGAGGCGCATTTAATATTTTGGAAAGATTCAAGATAAGATTAGTTTTAGTTTCACCAGTAAATCCACATGATTCAGGATACTTGCAACTTTTAGAAAATATAAAAAATAAAAATATTCCAATTCTTACCTTAGAAAAAGATGATATAATTGAAACCAATTATGAAAAAATTTTTGTTTTAAATCCTGAGAAAGGAACTTTCAATAAAGATAATGAAAACTCTATAGTTTTAAAATTAATTAAAAATAAAAAATCTTTTCTTTTAACAGGAGATATAGACAAGAAGGTTGAAGAATATTTAATAGATAAATATGGAAAATTTTTAGATATTGATTATTTGCTTTTCCCTCATCATGGTTCAAAATATTCTTTAGATGAAAAATTTTTAAAGATAACAAGCCCAATTTTAACAATAATTCAGGTAGGAGAAAATAAATATAATCATCCACATAAAGAAGTTATAGAAAAATTAAAATCGTTTAAAATTAAATATTGGCGTACAGATTTGAATAAAGCATTAATAATAAAATGAAAAAAATCGAGATAATAGAAACAATAGATAAAATAGGTAAAGAAATAGAAATTTTCGGATGGGTTAATTCAATAAGAAAACATGGGAAAATAATTTTTATTGATTTAAGAGATAGAAGCGGGGTTTTGCAATGCGTAATTGATAATAGTTCAAAATATTTTAATATAGCTGAAAATTTGAAGCCAGAATATGTTGTAAAGATAAAAGGGATAATTAAAAAAAGAGATGAAAAATTAATAAACCCAAATATTGAAACAGGAAAAATTGAGCTTTTAATAAAAGAATTAGAAATTTTAAATGAAGCAGAAACCTTGCCTATTCCTATTGATAAGGATGGGTATGAGATTAATGAAGAATTAAGATTGAAATATAGATATGTTGATTTAAAAAGAAAAAGATTGCAAAAAAATTTAATAAAAAGAAATGAAACTATATTATTTATAAGAAATTGGTTGAATAAAAGAGGATTTATTGAGATTGAAACACCTATATTATCAAAATCAACACCAGAAGGAGCAAGAGATTATTTAGTACCATCAAGGATATATAAAGGAAAATTTTATGCTTTACCACAATCGCCTCAACAATATAAACAGCTTTTAATGGTTTCTGGCTTTGAAAAATATTTTCAAATAGCAAGATGTTTTAGAGATGAAGATCCAAGGGGAGATAGGCAACCAGAATTTACTCAATTAGATATTGAAATGAGTTTTATTGAAAGAGATGATATTTTAAACTTAATTGAAGAATTAATTATAGATTTAGTAAAAAATGTTTTTCCAGAAAAAAATATTGAATCTATTCCATTCCCAAGATTGAAATATGAAGATGCGATTAAAAAATATAATTCAGATAAACCAGATTTAAGAAAGATTAAGGATGATTTAGCATTTTGTTTTATTATTGATTTTCCTATGTTTGAATGGAAAGAAAATGAAAATAGATGGGATGCAGTTCATCATCCATTTACTCATCCAAAAACAAAAGATGGAAAGAAAGATCTTGAAACCTTAATTAAATATTTAAAAGAAAAACCCCAAGAATTATTAAGTGAGCAATATGATTTGGTTTTAAATGGATTTGAAATTGGAGGAGGAAGTTTAAGAATTTATGACCCAGAATTATTAATTTCTGTTTTTGAGACAATGGGGAATAAAAGGGAAGATATTGTTAAAAAGTTTGAGCATTTATTAACAGCATTTAAATATGGAGTTCCTCCTCATGGCGGAATAGCATTAGGGTTAGATAGATTATTAGCAATTTTATTAAATGAAGAATCTATAAGAGAGGTTATAGCATTTCCAAAGACAGGAGAAGGAAGGGATCCTATGATGGATATACCCTCAGAGGTTGAAAAAGAACAATTAGATGAATTGGGAATAAAAATAGAAAATGAAGATAAAAGAGATAATTAGTACAATAAAAAAATTAATAGATTATGCTTTTTATGATGAATTAACAAAATGTTTAAATAGAAGAGGCTTAAAATGGAAAATTGAGGAATTTGAATTATTTAGTAAAAAGAATAAAGAAAAAAGAAAAGAAACCCATGCCTTAATTTTGGTTGATATTGATAATTTAAAATATGTTAATGATAATTTTGGCTATTACAAAGGAGATAGATTAATAAAAACTATTGCTTTGAATTTAAAAAGAAATTTTAGAAAAGAGGATCTAATATGTAGATGGGGTGGAGATGAATTTTTGATTATAGCAATGCATATAAAAAAGAAAGGATTTGCAAAAAGATTAAAGGAAATTAAAAAAGATATAAACTCTAATTTGAAAAAACTTTATTCTGGAATAAGTATAGGATTTTCATTTTTTGGATCATCTAATGATTTCAAAAAAATTTTTGAAAAAGCGAATAAAGAATTGAAAAAAGATAAAAAGAAAAAAATTATAAAAGTTAAAAGATGAAAAAAATATATTTGGATTACTCAGCAACAACACCAGTTGATCCAAGGGTCCTTAAAGCAATGATGCCTTATTTTTCTCAAAAATTTGGAAATACTATGTCATTACATTCTTTTGGTCAAGAAGCTAAAGATACCTTAGAAAAAAGTAGAAAAATAATAGCTGATTTTATAAAAGCCAAACCAAATGAAATAATTTTTACTAGCTCTGCTACAGAAAGCAACAATTTAGCATTAAAAGGAATTGCTCTTGCAAACAAAGATAGAGGCAATCATATTATTATTTCTTCTATAGAGCATCCTTGTATAATTGAAAGTGCAAAATGGTTAGAAAAGCAAGGGTTTGAAATAACAAGATTAAAAGTTGATAAATATGGTTTAATAAATCTTAATGATCTTAAAAAAGCAATAAGAAAAGATACAATTTTAGTTTCAATAATGCATGCTAATAATGAAATAGGAACAATTGAGCCAATAAAAGAGATAGGAGAAATAATAAAAGCTGTAAGTCGTAAGCTGAAAGCTAAAATCTATTTCCATACTGATGCAGCACAAAGCTTTGGGAAAATTCCAATAGATGTTAATAAAATGAATATTGATTTACTAACTGCTTCTTCTCATAAAATGTATGGTCCAAAAGGAGCTGCTATTTTATATATAAGAGAAGGAGTTAAGATTGAGCCAATTTTACATGGAGGAGGTCATGAGTTTGGCTTAAGATCTTCTACAGTAAATATTCCTTCAATTGTTGGTTTTGCTGAAGCTGTAAAAATTTGTAAAAAAGAAATGAAAAAAGAAGCTAAAAGAGAGATTAAATTAAGAGATAAATTGATAAAAGGTGTTTTAAAAGAAATTCCTGGCTCTTATTTAAATGGTCATCCTAAAAAAAGATTACCAAATAATGCTAATTTTTGGTTTGAAAAAGTAGAAGGAGAATCAATTGTGATGGAATTAGATCTATTAGGAATTTCTGCTTCAACTGGTTCTGCTTGTTCTTCCGACAAATTAGAGCCTAGTCATGTTTTATTAGCAATTGGATTAAAACCTTGGCAAGCACATGGATCATTAAGATTAAGTGTGGGAAGATGGACAAAAGAAAAAGATATTGATTATGTTTTAAAAGTTTTGCCAAAGGTTATTAACAAATTAAGAAAAATTTCACCAATAAAATAATGGCGCTTTATTCAAAAAAAATTATTGAGCATTTTAAAAATCCAAGAAATGTTGGGAAAATTAAAAGTCCCTCAGGAATTGGTGAAGCAGGAAATATTCAGTGTGGTGATTTAATGCGACTTTATATTAAAATAGGGAAGAACAAAAAGGGAGAAGATATTATTGAAGATATAAAATTTGAAACAATGGGCTGCATCGTAGCTATTGCTAATACTTCTTTATTAACAACAATGATAAAAGGGAAAAAATTAGATTACGCATTGAAAATTAAAAAAGAAGATTTAATAAAAAAATTAGGCAAGCCATTACCTCCATTTAAAATCCATTGCTCAGTTTTAGCCTTAGATGCCTTAAAAGAGGCTATTTATGATTATTACAAAAAAAGTAAAATTAAAATTCCTGATGAATTAGAAAAAGAACACAAAAGAATAATCAAAATTAAAAAAGAAATAAGCAAAAGATATAAAACTCTCCAAAAGAAAAATAAGATATCTTAATTTCTGTTTTTTAGCGGGGGAGGCAGGATTCGAACCTGCAACCTGCGGTTTTGGAGACCGCTGCTCTACCAATTAGAGCTACTCCCCCTTAAAAATAAATTATATCAAAAAATGTGTTGTTGCTTATATTTTTGCGATTTCTCAGTTTTCAAACTCAAAAATTTTGGAGACCGCTGCTCCCTGCCTGACGGCAGGCAGGTGCCAATTAGAGCTACTCCCCCTTGAAAATTTTTCTAATATTTGTTATAATTAAATTATATACAATCTTTCAAAGAAAGCAAATTTTATATTAATTTTTTAATTTTATTATGGCGTTAAAAACAGTTAAGTCAAGAGGCCCAGGGAAAAGAGTTGCTGTTCTCGTTGATTATAAAAAAGTTATAACTACGGATGAACCGTATAAACCTCTTTTAGTTGCTATAAAAAAAAGAACTGCTAGAAATTCACATGGAAGAATAACTACAAGATTTAGAAAAAACCCTGAGCATAGAAGATTATTAAGGAAAATAGATTTTTCAAGATTAGATAAAAAAGACATTCCAGGAATTGTTGAAACAATTGAATATGATCCAAATAGAACAGCTTTTATTATGCTTGTTAAATATAAAGATGGTGAAAGAAGATATCACTTAGCGCCAGAAGGGATAAATGTTGGGGATGAGATAATATGCTCTGAAAATGCTCCCTTAAAAATAGGAAATAGATTGCCATTAAAAAATATTTTGCCAGGAACAGAGATATATGAAATAGAGCTTGTACCAAAAGGAGGCGGGAAATTAGTAAGAGCCGCTGGTACAAAGGCAGTATTAATGGGTTGCGATGAAAAATATGCTATATTAAAAATGCCATCAGGAGAGATAAGAAAAGTTTCAAAAGAATGTTATGCTACAATAGGAACTGTTTCAAATGTTGATCATAAAAATATTGTTTTAGGAAAAGCAGGAAGAAAAATTTGGAAAGGAACAAGGCCAAATGTTAGAGGTTCTGCTATGAATCCAAGAGATCATCCTTATGGCGGAGGTGAAGGTAGAACAACAAGAGGTACAAGAAGACCAAAAACAAAATGGGGTAAAGTAACTGGTGGAAGGAAAACAAGGAAAAAGAGGAAGCCGTATAATAAATTAATTATTAAAAGAAGAAAATAAATGGGAAGGAGTTTAAAAAAAGGAGTTTATGTTAATCCAAAATTAATGAAGAAAGTTGAAAAGTTGTTGAAGTTGCCATTAGAAGAAAGAGATAAATATCCAATAAAAACATGGTCAAGAGATTCAACAATAATTCCTGAAATGGTAGGAATGGTTTTTGATGTTCATAATGGAAAACAATTTATAAGAGTAAAAGTTATAGAAGATATGGTCGGGCATAGGTTAGGAGAATTTGCTCCAACAAGGAAATTTATTAAGCATGGTGGTAAATTACAAAGAGAATTAGAAGCAAAAGCAGCTAAGACACAATGATCAAAGTTAAATTAAGAAGATTAAATATAGCACCAAGAAAAGTAAGATTAGTTGCAAAATTAATAAAAGGAATGGATGTTGAAAAAGCAGAAAAACAACTTATGTTTTGTGATAAAAGAGCAAGTAAGCCAATATTAAAATTATTAAAATCAGCTATAGATATTGCTGAAAAACAAAAAAATTTAAAAAAGGAAGAATTGAAGATAAAAAATATAATTGTTAATGAAGGACCAAAATATAAAAGATATAGGCCAATGTCTAGGGGGCATGTTGGAAGAATAATAAAAAGAACGTCGCACATAGAATTAGAATTAGATAAAAAATAATGGGTAAAAAAGTTTCATCTTATGGTTTAAGAATTGGTATAAATGAGTATTGGAAGTCAAGATGGTATTTTAGTAAAAATTTTAGAGTTTATTTAGAGGCTGATTATATTATTAGGAAAACAATTGAAGAAATGTTTCCTAAAAGTGGAATAATTGATGTTATTATAGAAAGAAAAAGCCCTGAGAATTCAAAAGTTATTATAAAAACTGCAAGGCCAGGAGTTTTAATAGGTAGAGAAGGACAAAGATTAAAAAAATTACAAGAAAAGATTGAAGAAAAATTAAAAAAATTATTTGAAAAATATAAGCTTGAAAACCCAACATTGGAAATAATAGTTGAAGAAGTTAGAAAGCCAACAGCATACGCTGCTTATTTAGCACAGCTTGCTGCTATAGACATTGAAAAGAATAGACCAGTAAGAGGAGTGATTAAAAGAATTATAGAGAAAGCAAGACAAAATAAAAATATTTTAGGAGTAAAAGTAAGAGTATCTGGAAGATTAGGAGGGGCAAACATTCATAGAGCAGAAAATATAACATGGGGAAGGTTGCCATTATCAAAATTAAAAGCAAAGATAGACTATGCAAAAGAAACAGCATTGTGCAAATATGGTAAAATCGGAATTAAAGTTTGGTTATATAAAGGCGATTCAGAAGAATTAGAAGAATAAAAATGTTACAACCAAGAAAATTAAAACATAGAAAGTGGCAAAAAGGAAGAAAATTGAATAGAGAGGTTACTACAAAGGGATGTTATTTGGCATTTAGTGATTATGGTTTGAAAAGTTTGGAGACAGCTTATATAAAAGATAAACATATAGAAACTTGTTTGAAAGAGATGAAAAGAATTTTAGGAAAGAAAGGAAGAGTATGGCCAAGAATATTTCCGCACTTAACAAGAACAAAAAAGCCAGAAGGAGTTAGGATGGGAGGAGGAAAGGGTGATATAGATCATTATGCAGTTTTAGTAAGGCCAGGAACAATTTTGTTTGAGGTAGAAAGCAAAGATAAAGATTTAGCAATTTCAGCATTAAAATCAGTGTCTTATAAATTGCCAATTAAAACAAAAATAGTTACAAATGAATAAGGAATTTAGCGCAAAAAATTTAAGATTAAAGACATTAAAAGAATTGGAGAATTTATTAAAGCAACAAAGAAATAATTTGCAAAAATTAAAATTAGAAAAAGATTTAAAAAAATTAAAACAAACACATTTAATTAAAGAAACAAAAAAAATAATAGCGCGGATATTAACAATTATGAACGAAAAAAGAAAAAATGAGGAGAAGAGTTGAGGGAATAGTAGTATCAGATAAAATGAAAAAGACAATTGTTGTAGTTTCTGAGATTTTAAGAAAACATCCATTGTATAAAAAATATTATAGGCATAGAACGAAATATTATGTTCATGATGAAAAAGAAGAAGCAAAAGTTGGTGATAAAGTTTTAATTGAGGAGACAAGGCCTATATCAAAATTAAAAAGATGGAGATTAGTAAAAATAATTGAAAGAAAATGATTACAAGAAGAACAATTTTAAAATGTGCAGATAATTCTGGTGCATTGGAAGTTCAATGTATAGGGTTTGTTGGCTTGGGAAATAGAAATTATGCAACAATTGGAGATATTATTGTTTGCTCTGTTAAAAAAGCAGAACCCCATCGACAAATTAAAAAAGGTGATGTAGTTAAAGCAGTTGTAGTTAGACAAAAAAAGCCATTTAAAAGAAAAGATGGAACATGGATAAGATTTGAAGAAAATGCTTGTGTATTAATAAAAGATAATAAAGAATTAATAGGAAATAGAATATTTGGCCCCATACCAAGAGAGATAAAAGAAAAGGGATTTGATAAAATAGCAAATTTAGCATTAGAAATAGTATAAAAATGAAGATAAAAAAAGGAGATACAGTTATTATGATAAAAGGAAAAGATAGAGGAAGAACTGGTGTTGTTATTAAAGCCTTACCAAAAGAAAATAAGATTGTTGTTGATGGTTTAAATTTAATTAAAAAACATATAAAGCCAAAAAGGGTCGGAGAAAAAGGAGAAATTGTAGAAATTCCAAGAGCTGTTTATGTTTCAAATGTAAAATTAATATGCCCAGTTTGCAAGCAGCCAACAAGAGTAGGTTATGTAAAAGAAGGAGATAAAAAAAGAAGATTTTGTAAAAAATGCAAATCTTCTTTTGATTAAAATGTTAAGAGAAGAATTTAAAAAAATAAAAGAAGAATTGAAGAAAGAATTAAATATAAAGAATGATTTAAGGGTACCAAGGCCAAAGTTTGCTGTAGTTACTATTGGAATAGGAAAATTAATAACATCCCATTATGAAAATAAAGATAAGATTTTAGAAGAAGCAGAATATGTTTTAAGCATGATTACAGGACAAAAGCCAAAAGTTGTTAAAGCAAAAAAATCTGTTGCAGGATTTAAATTAAGAAAAAATATGCCTGTATCGGTATTAGTAACATTAAGAGGGAAAAGACTTTTAGATTTTATAGAAAGATTTGTAACGTATGCTTTGCCAAGGGCAAGAGATTTTAAGGGAATTAAAAAGAATAATATAGATGATAAGGGAAATTTAAATATAGGTTTAAAAGAAGCAAATGTATTTCCTGAGGCAATATCTGATAAAATTAAAAATAGCTTTGGTTTAGGAATAACAATAGTAGGAACAGGTAAAACAAAAGAAGAAAATATTAAATTATGGGAAAAATTAGGTTTCCCAATAAAAATTTAAAATGCCAAGTAAAGCACAAAGAGTACGTTGGGAAAGGTCAGGGGAAAAATATAAAACAAGGAAAGTGAATTATTGCTTTAGATGTGGAAGAGCAAGAGGGGTCTTGAGAAAATTTGGTTTGTGTAGAATTTGTTTTAGAGAATTAGCACATAAAGGAGAAATACCCGGAATTAAAAAATCAAGTTGGTAAAATGCTTACTGATCCAATAGGAGATTTATTTGCAAGAATAAAAAATAATTGGAAAGTTAAAAAAGAAAGGATTGTTGTTCCTTATTCAAAAATTAAAGTTGCAATTTTGAAGATATTTAAAGAGAAAAATATCGTTAAAGATTTTAAGGTTAAAGAAAGTGGAAATAAAAAATTTTTGATTGTTTATTTGAATTATATAAATGATGAACCGCCATATGAAGATATAATTAGAGTTTCAAAGCCATCAAGAAGGGTTTATTATAAAGTAAAAGATTTAAAACCATTAAGACAAGGGTTTGGTTTTAGGATAATTTCAACATCAAGAGGAATTATGTTGGATAGTGAAGCAAGAAAAAGAAAGTTGGGCGGAGAAGTAATTTGTGAAGTTATATAATGTCAAAAATAGGAAAAAGACCAATAATTATTCCAGAGAATGTAAATGTTGAAATTAATGATGGTAAGGTTTTTATAAAAGGACCATTAGGGGAAGCAGAATTTGATATTCCTTATAGAATAAAAATAATTAAAGAGGATAATGTTTTAAAAGTCGAGCCAGAGATTTTAAATAAATTAACAAAAAAATTATGGGGGACAACAAGAGCATTATTGAATAATAAAATCATCGGGGTTAAAGAAGGATTTGAAAAAACATTAATTCTTGAAGGATTAGGCTATTCAGCTGAGTTATCTAATGATGAATTAACTTTTAAATTAGGTTTTTCTCATCCCGTAAAAATTAAAGTTCCTGAAGATATTAAAGTAGAAATAAAACAAGAAAAAGGAAGATTTTATATAAAGTTTAAAGGAATAGACAAAGAAAGGGTCGGTAAATTTGCTTCTGAAATTAGAAAATTAAAACCAAGGGATGTTTATAAATTAAAAGGGTTTAGATATATTGATGAGGTTGTTAAAGCAAAACCAGTTAAAAAATTAGCTACAAAATGAGATTAAAGTTAAATAAAAAAATAAGAAGAAAGATAAGACATAAAAGAATAAGAAAAAAAATTAAAGGTACAAAAGAAAGGCCAAGATTATTTGTTTATAAAACAAATCTTCATATATATGCTCAGTTAATTGATGATACAGAAGGAAAAACATTGGCATCAGCCTCTTCCTTGGGATTAAAAGAGAAAATGAGTGGGATTGAAAAAGCAAAAAGGGTTGGAGAAATAATAGCTGATAAAATATTAAGCTTAGGGATTAAAAAAGTTGTTTTTGATAGAGGAGGATATAAATATACTGGTCGGGTTAAAAAATTAGGAGAAGCATTAAGAGAAAAAGGTTTAGAATTTTAAAATGATAGATAAAAAAACTGGTTGGTCATATAAAGTTTTAGAAATAAAAAGAGTTGCAAGAGTTACAAGGGGAGGAAAAAGATTTAAAGTTAGGGCTGTTGTTATTGCTGGAAATAAAAAAGGAAGAGTCGGAATAGGTATTGAAAAAGGAATTGATGTTTCTCAAGCTGTTTCTAAAGCATTAAATTCAGCTATAAAAAATTCTATAAATGTTCCTATCGTAAATGGGACAATACCTTATGAAGTTTATAGTAAAAAAGGAGCAAGTAAGGTTTTGATAAAACCTATAAAAAGTGGTTTAGGAATAAGAGCAGGTGGAGTTGTAAGAGTAGTTTTAGAGCTTTCGGGAATAAAAGATGTTTCTTCTAAAATTTTAGGAGTTACAAAAAATCCATTAACAAATGCTTTATGTGCAATAGAGGCATTAAAAAAATTAAATAAATATTACAAAGAAGAAAATGTTAATAAATGAGATAAAATTCAAATTGAAAAAGAAGAAAAGGATAGGAAGAGGTGGCAAAAAGGGAAATTATTCTGGTAGAGGGATGAAAGGACAAAAATCAAGAGCTGGGAGAAAAATAAGACCAGCATTAAGAGATATAATTTTGAAATTCCCGCAAATAAGAGGAAAAGGATTTAAAAAATTAAAAGAAGAAATTTATATTGTTAATTTAAAAGATATTAATGAAAAATTTAATGAAGGGGATTATATAGATTTTGAAGCTTTGAAAAAAATTGTAAAAATTAAAAAAAGCGATAAAAACCCAAAAATAAAAATTTTAGGAAATGGCGAATTAACAAAAAAATTTGTCTTCTCTTCAAAATTGTTATTTTCAAATAGAGCAAAACAAAAAATAATTAATTCAGGATCAAATATAGAATAAAAATGATAGAAAATAAAAATATTGAAAAAACAAGAAAAATTAATACTTTTTTAAAGAGCTTAAAATATTCTATTTACAAAAATTTTTATTCTCTCCTTATAAGTGAAACAAAAAATTTCCATCAATTAGCACAAATATTAAATAATCATTATTTTCTCTATAATTTTAATAAACTATCAGAATTTATTAAAGCAAAACAAAAAATAATTAATTCAGGATCAAATATAGAATGATTAGAGATTTAGAAACAAGAATCAAAGATATTAAAATTTTTAAGAATTTAAAAGGGTTTTTTGATTGCAAAGCCTTTCACAAGATTATATTAGAGAGATTATTAAATTATAATCTCCTTATAAGTGAAACAAAAAATTTCCATCAATTAGCACAAATATTAAATAATCATTATTTTAACTATAATTTTAATAAACTATCAGAATTTATTAAAGCAAAACAAAAAATAATTAATTCAGGATCAAATATAGAATGATTAGAGATTTTTTTAAAAAAATAGTTTTACTTTTTAAATTAAAAGATTTGAAAAAGAGAGCATTGATAACATTGGGTTTGTTACTTGTATTTAGATTAACAGCAAATATTCCATTGCCTGATGTTGATTTGGAAAGATTAAAAGCTTTATTACAATCAAACCAATTTTTTGGATTATTAAATATTTTTACTGGAAACACATTTGAAAATTTCTCAATAGCATTATTAGGATTGGGTCCTTATATTACAGCTACAATTATTATGCAGCTTCTAACCTTAGTTTACCCAAAAATAAAAGAGATGTATTATGAAGAAGGAGAAGCAGGAAGAGCAAAATTTAATCAATATTCTAGAATTTTAACAGTTCCTCTTTGTATGCTTCAATCATTCGGATTTTTAAGATTTTTAGAATCACAAGGAGTAATATTTTTCTCTTCTTCATTTGCTTTATTTAGAGATATTATTTTAGTTACTGGTGGTGCTATGTTTTTGATGTGGATAGGAGAATTGATAACAGAGCAAAGATTAGCAAATGGAATATCATTATTAATATTTTCTGGAATTGTGGCAAGATTTCCCAGATTAGTTCAGCAAGGAATTTTAAGTTTTTCAATTGATAAGATTAATAGTTACATAATACTTTTTGTAGTAGCATTAATTATAATAGGAGGGATTGTTTATGTTAATGAAGCAGAAAGAAGAGTTAGCTTAAATTATTCAAAAAGAGTTAGAGGAACAAGGCTTTATGGTGGAGTTTCAACATATTTGCCTATAAGAGTTAATCAAGCAGGAGTAATTCCAATAATATTTGCTATCTCAGTTTTGCTTTTCCCTTCAACATTTTTACAATTTTTATCTGCAACAGGCTTTTTACCATTTAAAGATTTAGCAAATGAAGTTAATAAATTTTTCCAAAATCAATTTATATTCTCGCTTTTATATTTTATATTAGTTTTTGCATTCACATATTTTTATACATCTATAACATTCGAGCCAAATGAGCTTGCTTTAAATTTACAAAGAGCAGGAGCATTCATACCAGGAATTAGACCAGGAAAAGAAACAGCAGAATATTTAAAAAATATTGTAAATAGAATCAACTTTTTGGGAGGAGCATTTTTAGGGATTGTAGCAATTTTACCTTATATAACACAATCTGTAACAGGATTAAAATTTGTTGGAATTGGTGGTACATCAATATTAATATTAGTATCTGTTGCCATTGAAACAATGAAACAAATAGAGGCAGAATTAACTGCAAGAGAATATAAAATTTAATCTAAAACAAAGCTTCCTATTTTATACCCATTTAAAAACTCTCTTGAACTCATTTTCTTTTTATTTTCAAGCTGCAACTCTTTTATTAAAACAAAACTATCCTTTATTTTTAATGCTAAATAATTTTTAAATTGGAAAAACTCTCCTAATCTTATTTTTTCAGGATTAATTTTTAAACTTAAAATTTCTTTCTCATCTATTTTCTCTACATCAAAAATCTTTAAAATTTTTCTTTCATTATTTTTTAGAAATCTTAAATATATAAAAGTACCAGGCCAAGGATTTAGAGCTCTAATTTTTCTTTCCCATAAAATATAATCATCATTAATATTCAATAATCCATCTTCTTTTTCTATTTTCTTTGTAAAAGTAGCCTCTTTTTCATCTTGCTCTTTTAAAACAATCTCATTATTTAAATATTTTTCTATTATTTCATTAAAAACCTTGCCTCCTAAAATTCCAAGCTCTTTTTCTAATTCTTTATAATTTTCATTCCCTTTTAAAATATATTTTTCGCTTTTTATAATTGGCCCATGATCAACTAATTCATCCAACAAAAATATTGTTACTCCTGTTTCCTTTTCTCCATTTAATATAACTTCTCTAATAGGATTTGCTCCTCTATATTTTGGTAATAACGATGGATGTATTCCTATTAATCCTTTCTCAAAATTATTAAAAATATTTTTAGGAATTATTTTTCCAAAACCAGCAACAACTCCAAATAAAAATCTATAATTAAAATTTTCGAAACTCTCGATTTCTATAACTGGCAATTTTTCTTTTAGTGCATAGGAAAAAACAATATTAGGTTCTAATTTCATACCTCTTCCTTTTCTTTTTGCAGGTAAAGTAAAAACAATTTCAGGCTTATATTTTTTCAAAATATTTTTTAAAACATAAACTGAAAAATCACTTGATCCAAAGAAACAAAAATTTAATTTTTTAACCATTATATTCCTTTTAACTCAGCTTCCTCTCCCTCTTTTAATTCATAAATTTTTTTAGCCTTATCCAAAAATAATATTCCATTTAAATGATCATATTCATGCTGAATAATATGTGCTAATAATCCCTTTGCTTTCATTTTTCTTTTTTTACCGCTTAAATCTTGATAAGTTATTTTAACTTCTGGATGCCTTTCTACTAGTCCTATTTTTGTTATAGCACTTAAACAACTTTCTTCTTTTAATTCAGGTTTTTTCAATAATTTAACTTCTGGATTAATAAAAACATAAAATTTTTCTTTTGGTTTAGCTATAAAAATAGCCATATCTAATCCTATTTGATTAGCAGATAATCCAACAGCATTTTCTCTTACCAATATTTTTTTCATATCCTCAACAATTTTCTTTAAATTTTTATCAAATTTCTCTACTTTTTTTACTTTTTTCCTTAAAATTTTATTTGGGTATTCTATAATTTCATACATAAAAATATTATAATATTTTTATGAGCGAAGAAAAAATAAATCATTATAAGATAGAAAATTTTTTAAAAGAGAATGGTTATTACTTAAATGGTGTTTGGTATCCTCGTGTTACTGCTATTGTTAAAATTAAAAGCAAGCCAGGGCTTTATAAATTTTATGCTGATCAAGAAAGTTATGAAGTAGCACGAGGTAAATTATCAAAAGCAGCAAATGAAGGGAAATATGTTCATGAGATTTTAGAAGCTATTATTTCTGGAAGGGAAGTTATTATTCCAGAAGAATATATTGGTATTAAAAAATCTTTTGATGAATTTTTAAAAAATCATTATTTTTATTCTAAGAAAGAATGGTTAGAAAAAAAAGTTTTGCATAGAGAACATAGATACATAGGAACATTTGATATAGTTGGTGAGTTGGATGGAAAATTTTCTATTATAGATATTAAAACATCAAAAGCTGTTTATAATGATTATGCCCTGCAAACAGCAGCCTATATGTATGCATTAAAAGATGAAACATGGTTAGTTGATAAAAGTGGTAATAAGATATTGATACCTAAAGATATTGAAAAAAGATATATATTAAGAATATCACAGGTAAGAATTTGTAATAAATGTGGTGCTAAAAAATTGATAAGAGGAATGGGGGATGAGATAATAGGAGGCGATCCTAATTGTGAGCATGAGTTTGGAGAAATAATTGGAGAATGGGAATTAAAAGAATTTGAAAATCATGAAGAAGATTTTGAGGCATTTTTAAGTTGTAAAAAACTTTGGGAATGGGAATATAAAGATTATTTGAAAGAAATAGGATATTTATAAAATGAGAACAGGGATAGCAACTTTTACTTTAGATGAAGGAAGATGTCCAAAATGGTTGTTTGAAAGGATGAAAAAACTTGCTGGGATTATGGCAGAGATAATAATTGAAGAATTTGGAGTTGAAGAATTTATAAAAAAATTGTCAGATCCTTATTGGTTTCAAGCATTTGGTTGTGCATTAGCATTTGATTGGAATAGTAGTGGGTTAACAGTTGTTACAACAGCAGCATTAAAACAAGCTTTAAAAGAAAGAAATTTGGGAATATATATTTGTGGTGGGAAAGGAAAAACTTCAAGAAAAACCCCCGAAGAATTAATTATGTTAAGCGAAAAAATTGGCATTGATCCACAAAACTATATAAAAATTTCTAAATTAACTGCAAAAATAGATAACTCTTTAATTCAAGATGGTTTTAATATCTATCATCACTCTTTTATATTTTATAAAGACAAAATTTGGGCAGTTATTCAGCAAGGAATGAATACAAATTATGGATTAGCAAGAAGATATCATTGGTTTTCAGAAAATGTAAATGATATGACATTAGAACCACATACAGGAATAGTTTCTGAAATTAAATTTAAAAAAGTTTTAAATCTTACTCATAAAAATAGCTTAGAAAATAAAAATCTTATTGTTGAAATGCTTAATGAGCCTAATGAACTTATAAAAGATTTAAATTTAATAAATAACAAAATAGAAACAAAAAATATAAAAACACTTTTTCTGCCAGATATAGAATTTAAATACCATCCAGTTTTAGAAGAAAAATTTGATATAAAAAGATTAAGAAAAACTATTTATAAAGCATCATTTTTAGAACCAAAAACAATAGAAGATTTACTTTTGATAGAAGGAGTCGGGCCAAGGACAATAAGAGCCATTTCTTTGGTTGGAGAATTAATTTATAATAAACCTACGTCGAAAATAGATCCTGCTCGCTATACATTTACTCATGGAGGAAAAGATGGAACACCATATTTTGTTGATAGAAAAACATATGATGAAACAATAAAAATTTTAGATAAAGCAATAAAAATTAGTAAGCAAAATAAAATTTTCGTATAATTTAAAAATGGAAAAAGCTTTAAATATATATATTAAGTTTTTTAAAATATTTTTATCAGAAAACAAAGAAAAATTTTTTGATATTGGATTTTATTTTTTTATTCTTTTTATAATCTATGTTTTAGTTAGAAAGATAATTTATAAAACTGTAAAATTCGGAGTAAGAATAAAAAGTATAAAAGGAGAAGAGGTTCAAAAAGAAAGAATAGCAACATTATCATCTGTTTTAGATTCTATTTTAAAGGTAATAATATTTTTAATTTTCTTTTTCTTAATTTTAAGAGAATTTGATATAAAATTGATTCCTTTTGTTACTGGTTTAGGTTTTATGGGTGCAGCATTTGTTGTTGTTTTTCAAAGTACTATTCAAGATATTATAAAAGGATGGATAATTTTATTTGAGGATCAGATAAGAAAAGGTGAATGGATAATAATTAATAATACTCCTCAATTTACAGGAAGAGTTATAAAAATAAATTTAAGATACATTGTTTTAAAAGACAAAGAAGGAAATTTAATATTCTTTCCAAATAGCCAAATATTATCAATAATCAATTTAAGTAGAGAAAATAAAAAATTTTCTTTTAAAATGAAGGTTGATAAAAATTTAGATATTGATCAATTTATTAATGATTTAAACAAATTTTTAGAAGAATTTAAAAATGAAAATCCAAAAATTTTAAAATGCGAGATAGAAAATAATATTAACATTTCTCAAGATTTTTATGAGATAACTATTTCTTTTAAAGCAAGTCCATCAATAGGAGAAGAATATTTAGGAAAACTAAAACTTAATATTTTTAATAATTACAAAGACAAAATAAAAGAAATTTTATAATGAATGCATTAATTATAATAATCGCAGTTTTATATTCAATAATTTTTCATGAGTTAGCGCATGGTTATGTAGCAGATTATTTGGGTGATTATACAGCAAGATATTCAGGAAGATTAACATTAAATCCATTAGCACATTTAGATCCAATAGGTTCTATATTATTACCAATCTTTACATATTTAACAGGAGGATTTATTTTTGGATGGGCAAGACCAGTTCCAGTAAATCCATTTAATTTTAAAAATCCTAAAAGAGATATGGCTATTGTTGGGATTGCTGGGCCATTAACAAATATTTTTTTAGCTTTAATTTTCGCATTTTTATTTAAAACATTAAGCCCTATTTTGCCATTGAATCAAGATATTTTTTTGTTTTTAATAAGAATAAACTTAGTATTAGCAATATTTAATCTTTTACCAATTCCTCCATTAGATGGGTCAAGGGTATTTTTAAGCTTTTTGTCTATGGAAAAACAAATTTATTTAGAGCAATTTGGTATAATATTAGTTTTTATTTTTTTATTTTTTGCTTTTCCTTTGATAATTTCAATTGTTAATTTTTTAACAAATCTTATTTTATAATAATATAATGTTCATAAAACCAAAGGAGGTAATAGACATACTAACACAAAACTTTTTTATAAAACAAGGAGATAAGGTTGCTGAATTTGGATGCGGAGGTGGATATTTTACAATTTTATTAGCTGAAAAAGTTGGGCCAAATGGAAAGGTTTATGCAATAGATATTTTAGAAGATGCTATAAATGAAACAAAAGAATTAACAGAAATTTTTGGTTATAAAAATGTTGTTTTCTTAAAATCAAATGTTAAAAATTTACCATATGATGATAATAGTTTTGATGTTGTTTATATAAGCCAATTGCTTTTTCAAAATGAAGAGTATGAGAAAATTTTAGAAGAAGGATTGAGAATTTTGAAAAATGGTGGATATTTAATAATTTTAGAACCAAGCAAAAAATTGCCATTTCTTTCTGGAAACCCAATAGGATTAGATGTATTAAAAATTTATTTCAATGTTAAAGGCAAGGAGATAAAATTCCAAAAAAATTTCAATGATAATTATTATTTAATAGTAGTTGAAAAATGAAAACAAAAATAATAATTATAGGAGCAGCAGCATTCATTTTTCTTATAATAATAATTTCAATTTTTTCTGTCCTATCTTCATCAAAAAAGAAGCCAGAGCTTCCTTGCTATAATCAAACAATAACAATTTGGTCTCCATATAAGTTTTATAGATATCCAGAAGTAGCAAATGAATTAAAAAAATATTGTGTTAAATTAAATGTTGTTGAAAAAAGTTTAGATGATATAAAAAACAATCTTTTGCAAGAAATTTCTGCCGGAAATTCTCCAGATATAGTCTATGTTGATTCAGAATTTTTATTTGATAATTTAAATATCTTTTCTCCTTATAAAGGTAATAAACTAGATTTAAATGATTATCCAGATGTGATTTCTAAAATTTTTAATGGAAAATTTATTGCATATCCAATAGATTATAATCCATTAGTATTATTTTGGAATAAAGATTTATTTTACTCAGCAGGATACATAGAACCGCCAAAAACATTTGAAGATATCCAAAATATAATACCAAAAACAAGAAGAATTAGCGGATTTTATTCAATATATTTAAGTCCTATAGCATTAGGAACAACAGATAATATTGATTCTTTTTTTGAAATATTTTTAGTTATGCACAAATCATTAAATCAGAATTATAAAACAAGCTATGCATTCGAAAAAACTTTAGACTATTATACACAATTTGCAGATAAAAATTCAGATTATTTTTCATGGGATCAAAATATGGAAAACCAAATTGATTCATTCTCAAAAGAAAAAGTTATGATGATCATTGATTTTTATTCTAAAAAAGATGAAATTTTGAAGAAAAATAGTAGATTAAATTTTGCGATAACACAAATTCCAACATTTTCTCAAAATCCAAAAAAATTAAATTATTTTTCTGGGCACTTTTTTGCTATTCCTAAGCAAGGCAAAAATAAACTTGGATGGTTATTTTTAGAAATTTTTGATAAATATTACAAAAATTTTGTTGATAAAATGAATATTGTTCCAACAAAAAAATCTTTTTACGATAAATTAGATGAAGAAAAGAAAATAATTTTCCAAAGCATTTTAAATAGTGATCCATTTTCTGAGTTTAATAAAAGTTATACAAAAGATTCATTAAAACAGGATATTGATAATTGGATTTATAGAAAAAAAGATGTTAAACAATTATTGCAAGGGCAAGTATTTAAGTTTTTCAAAAAATGAGTAAAAAAATAATTTTAATTTTAACAATCTTTATATTTATAAATTTTGTACTTGCTCAAACATTTCCAATAGTTAAAAAGGAGTGTGAATTTGGAGAATGTACATGGACAGATTTTATTGAAACTGTGCAAAGAGCAATAAGAGCTATTTTGATTTTAGGATTTTGGATAGCATGTATATGTGGAATTACAGGAGCAATTATGATGATGGTAGGAGGAGTTGCAAAAACAATAGAATTAGGTAAAAAGCTTTTGTTTACAGCAACAATTGGTTATGCTGTTTTATTATCAGCAGGAATAATTTTCGATTTAGTATTAGAATTTATTAACCCACAATTGCATATTCCACAATGAAAAAAATAATTTTAATTTTAACAATTATTTTAATCCCAAGCTATATTTTATTTGCTCAACAAAATTTTAATAATCCTTTAAGCCCTTCTTCTTGGGGATATTTTTATAAACAAATATCATCAGCAGCAATACCAAAATGCGCAAAAGGAAAAGATACTGCCCTTGGCAAAATAACAGCTTGCGTGAAAGAAATAACTAATGCTTTAAAGTATTTTTCAGCAATATTATTTACATTAATGATAGTTGTTATTGCAGGATTTTTCATCTTTTCTCCTACAAAAAAAGATCTTATTGAAAAAGGCAAAAAAGCATTAATTTACACATTAATAGGTTTTATAATAATTTTTGTAGCAGACGAAATATTAAAACTAATTGAAAGCTTAGCAAAATGAAAAAGATAATATTAGGAGTATTAATAAGCTTATTATTAGCAAATGTTTGTTATGGAGCGAATTATCAATATTTAATACAACATAGTTTAGATGAAATTTTAAAACCGAATTACCGCTTTGATTGCACCATAGATAAAGATCATTTAGATTCTCATTTAAATAAGTTGCTAAAAGATTTAGACTCTTGTAAAAGCAGAAATCTCATGACTTATTATTTTGCTAAAGTAGAAAACCTTCCAGGAACTCAATATCCTAAATTAATTTTATTTTATTGTTCCGGTCCAGATTCTTGCCCCCCTGTTAATTTTTTCTTAAAAAGCGGTATCTTAGGAGTTAGTGGTGGTCTGTATTTTGTTTTAGATGATTCTCAAGATAGAGGTATTAATTATTTAACTAAAGGAGATCAAAATTCATATTGTAATTTGCTTTTGCAGCATAAAGATGGAATAGTAAAAACTTTTAATAATTTATGGGATATTAAAGAAGCCCTTAGGGATCTTACTAATGAATTGAAGAATCTTAAAAAAATTTTTGATAATTCGAACTATGATGATCCACAAAGTTTTCCTCAATGGAAACAAAGGCTTAATATTTCTGATGAAGATTTAAAAGATTTATTGAATTTTTTAAATAATGATGTAGCAAAAATTTTGAGTGCTGAAAACCTTATGGGTATATTAAAAGGTAAACTACTAAGCCTAGAAAACAATGCATATTTCTATGATTTTGAAAATTTTGATAATAATAATTTATATGAAATCGATGCAAAATTAAGAGGATTAGCAGGAACATTTGATTATATAATACATAACGGTAATATAAAGAAAGCACTTAAAATAGCAGAAGATAAATATGTTCCAACTCTTACTGTTACCGAATATGGAGGAAAGATTAAGGTTACTACTGTAACTGTTCCTATTGCTGTAAAGCCTCCAGGATTTTTTGGTAAAGAATTTTCAGAAATAAAACC
>Ga0080004_1126759_pt1 | contig 22976 bp, 23 predicted proteins | sample WasSprMetagenome_FD_69207 | JGI IMG/M metagenome (GOLD analysis project Ga0080004, IMG submission 69207) | Sulfidic aquatic microbial communities from Washburn Spring, Yellowstone National Park, USA - WS (SPADES assembly) (version 2) | ecosystem: Environmental > Aquatic > Thermal springs > Hot...
TTTATCATGATTCATTGTGGCTCGCGTGGTCTTGGTCATCAAGTCTGTTCTGATTATTTAAGAGAATTCATTCCTTTGATGTTCAATAAATACAAAATTAAAGTTCCAGACAGAGAATTTGCTTGCGTTCCTTTTGATTCTCCAGAAGGGAAGAGATATTTTTCAGCAATGGCGGCTGCAGCAAATTATGCCTGGGCAAACAGACAAATGATTACCCATTTTGTAAGGAAAGCTTGGAAAAATGTTTTGGGAGATCGCGGAGGAAAATTAACTTTGCTTTACGATGTTGCTCACAACATTATAAAAATCGAGAGATACAATATCAATGGAAAAGAAAAAGAGGTTGCCGTTCATAGAAAAGGGGCAACCAGGGCATTTCCCCCAGGTCATCCTGAAATACCAGAAAAGTACAGAAGCGTTGGGCAACCTGTAATCATTCCAGGATCTATGGGGACTGCCTCTTATATTTTAGTTGGAGCAAAAGAAGCCAAAGAGGCCTTTTTTTCAACATGTCATGGTGCTGGGAGAACTATGTCAAGACATGCAGCCATTAGAAGTTTATTTGGAAGAGAAATTGTTCAGAGGCTTGAAAAAAGAGGTATTATTGTCAAATGCTATTCATTTCGAGGAATTGCCGAAGAAGCTCCGGAAGCTTATAAAAATATTGACGAGGTTATCGAGGTAGTAGATAAGGCTGGACTTTCCAAAAAGGTAGCAAAACTTCTACCGCTTGCGGTAATTAAAGGAGAGTAAAATTTTTTATGGAGAATCTTTTAATTTTACATGGTTGGGGTTCAAATTCTCAAAGATGGTCAAAAGTTAAAGAAATTCTTGAGAAGCAAAAAATTCAAGTTTTTATCCCTGACCTTCCAGGTTTTGGACAAACTCCACCTCCAAAAGAAGTTTGGGGGAAAAAGGAATATTTAAATTGGATTTTAAATGAAATTCAAAAAAAAGGCTGGGAAAAATTTAATTTACTTGGACATTCTTTTGGAGGAGAACTTGCAATGTTTCTGTCCGCTACCTGCCCTCAAAAAGTAAAAAAACTTATTTTGCTTTCGCCAGCAATTTTAAGAAAAAAACCTGCTTCAAAAAAAGTAAAATTTGCCTACTTTTTAGCTAGGGTTTCGAAAAAAATTTTTAATCTTCCAATTTTGAAGAATTTTAAGCCCATTTTTCAGAAAATTTTCTATCGCATTTTTGGAGGATACGATTATTATTTAGCTAAAGGGGTAATGAAAGAAGTTATGAAAAAAATTTTAAAAGAAGATTTAAGTTTTCTTTTAAATAAAGTTGAAGCAAAGACATTGATTTTGTGGGCAAAGGATGATCCAGTTTTGCCAGCAAGTGATGCCCTTTTGTTAAATAAAAAAATCAAAAACTCAAAGGTAAAAATTTTCCCAAAGGGAGGACATAGTCCCCATCGGAATATTCCGGAAGATTTATCAAAGAGCATTTTAGAATTCATTTATGAATGAATATTTAATTTTTTTTGCAATTCTTTTTACTTTTTGGCTTTTTCATTTTTTAAGAAGACTTCTTTTTTGGCTTTATCTTTGGCAAGTTAAGGGATATCGCCTTGATAGATTCAACGATGAAATTTCTCAAAATAGAAAAATTTTGTGGCCAAGGTCCGCATCCTTGAGTTTCTTTTTAATTTTATTTTCGCTTTTACTTTCAAAAAAGAATTTTTTATTTGAAAGCTTTGGATTGGGTTTATTTTTCGTTTTGGGAGCTTATTCTTTATACCTTTTATTAAAGGGGGAGTGGAAATGGCCACGCTTTACTTTAAAAGCTATTTTTATTTTTCTTTTATCTTTTCTTTTAACGCTTTTTATTTTGTGGCAAATTAATAGGACCCTTTCTTCAGTTTTATTTCTTTTACATATTTTAATTTTGGAAGTTTTCTTTCCTTGGATATTTTTGGGAATATTTCTGTTTTTCCAGGCACCAGCTTATTTATATAAAAACTTTCTTTATTTAAAAGCCAAAAAAAAGAGAGAGAAGTTGAAAAACCTCCTTGTAATTGGAATTACCGGTTCGTACGGGAAAACAACCACAAAAGAATTTCTTTATCAAATTTTAAAAAATTCCGGACAATTTAAAGTGAAGGCAACAAGAGAGAACGAAAATACGGGAGTTGCCATCGCAAAAAAGATCATAAAAGAACTTCAAGACGATGATCAAATTTTTGTTTGCGAAGTTGGAGCTTATCGGAAAGGGGAAATCAAAAAGATGTGCAAAATTTTAAAACCCCAAATTGGTATTTTGACAGGAATTTCAGAACAACATCTTTCACTTTTTGGTTCGTTTTCAAATATTCTTTTTGGAAAGTATGAGCTCATCGCCTCGCTGCCAGAAAATGGAACCGCTTTTTTTAACGCAACAAATAAATATTGCCAAAAATTAGCACAAAAAACTGCCATAAAAAAATACCTTTATTCTTTAAATGAGGGCCCCTTTGACTTTTTTGCTAAGGAAATTGAAGAGAAAGAAGACTTCCTGAAGTTCAAGGTGGTGATTAATCAAAAAGAGGTTAGAGAATTTTACTTAAATTTTGGCGGAATTCATAATGTTGAAAATTTTCTTGGAGCCTTAGCGGTAGCTTGGTATCTTAAAATTCCGCTAGAAACGATTCAAAAAATTGCTCCAAGACTTTGTTTGCCCAAAACGGCACTCCGAAAATTTGCTCTGAAAAATGGAGGTATTGTACTCGATGGAAGTTATAGTCAAAATCCAAATGGTGTTTTAGCTGGAATTAATTACCTAAGTAAATTTAACTTCTTTAAAATCATCATTTTAACTTGTTTAATCGAACTTGGAAAATCTTCTTCAAAATGGCACAAAAAAATTGGCGAGGAAATAGGGAAGGTATTTGATTTAGCCATTGTTACCACTCCATACCATTTTTCAGAGATTAATCTTGGAGTAAAATCCCAAAAAGGAAGTAAAACCAAGCTATATTTTTTAAACAATCCCAAGAAAGTTATCGAAAAGATTTCTCCGTATCTTTCAAAAAAAGTTGCTATTTTCATTTCAGGTCGAATTGACCCAAGCATAAAAAAAGAAATTTTTAAAAATGAAGCTAAAACCAATTAGTATCTCTTTTTTTCCAAATTTTGAAGATGACGATTTTGAAAGAGCAATAAAACTATTTTTTCTGGGCAAAAAAGCTCTAAAAAATTTTCCTGTTTTTGAGAAACTAAATGAATGTTTTAAAAACTATTTTGGTGGCGGATTTTTTCATTTTTTTGCTAGTGGCCGAGGAGCTCTCTTTTGTATCCTCAAAGCCTTAAAAATAAAAAAAGGGGACGAAATCTTTGTTCCCGGATTTACTTGCAATGCTTTAGTGAATCCAATTTTAGCTCTTGGGGCCATTCCGATCTATATCGATATAGATGAAAATTTGAACCTTGACCCAGAAGATCTTCAAAGAAAAATTCAAAAATCAAAAAGGGCAAAAGCAATAATTTTGCAATACACTTTTGGTAATTTTGCTAAGGTAAAACCCATTCAGGAAATTGCTTCAAAATACGGACTTATATTAATCGAAGATCTTGCCCAATCTTTGGGGCTTGAAATTGATGGAAAAAAGGCAGGGACTTTTGGGGAAATTTCTTTTCTAAGTTTTGGAAGAGATAAGGTAATAAGCTCTTTAAGTGGAGGAGCAAGCTTTACTTTTAAAAAAGAATTTTTTTTAAAAATCGAAAAAGAGTATCAAAAGTTTACTTTACCTTCCCCCCTTTTTATTAAAAAGGAGCTTTTTTATCCAATTTTATTTAAAATCGCCTTTCCAATTTATTTTCCATTTGGAAAAGGAATTCTTTATTTAGCAAGAAAGCTTAATCTTATTTTGCCTTCAGTTTTTGGAAGCGAAAAAGAAGGAAAGTTAGCTTTGATTTTTTGCCAAAAAATGCCTGAAGTTCTTGGACTTCTTCTTTATTATCAGTTTTTGAAACTAGAAAAATTTAATTTGCATCGAAAAAATATGGCTCAAATTTATAGAGAAACTTTAAAAGATAAATTTAACTTTATTTGGCCAAAATCCTCAATCTTTTTGCGATTTTCTCTTTTGACAAAAAATGCAAGAAATATAAGAAAGTATTTAAAAAAGAAAAATATTATTTTAGATGATGGGTGGCACAGCCAGGTAATTTTGCCCCCAAAAACAAATTTGACTAAAATGCTCTACAGAAAAGGTACCTGCCCTAGAGCGGAAAAATTGGCCAAAAAAATTCTTAATCTTCCAACGCATATTAATATTTCAGAGAAGGAGCAAGAAATAATTATAAAAGAGCTATGGAATTTGAAATAAAAATTATTGATAAAAAAGAAATTTGGGAAAATTTTTTGAAAAAAATTGATGAAAAAACTTTTCTTCAATCCTGGGAATGGGGAGAATTTAATAAAAGAATGGGAGAGAAAATTTGGAGAGTAGGAATATATGATAAGTTCTTAAAACTTATCGCATTGGCTTTGGTGATCAAAGTCTCGGCCAAAAGAGGAAATTTTTTACTTCTGCCCCACGGACCATTAAGTATTTACGATTTAAAACTTGATGTTTTAGAAGCAATTTTACAAATGCTTAAAGAGATCGCTAAAAAAGAAGGAGCCCATTTTATTCGAATTTGCCCTATTTGTGAAAGGAGCGAAAAAAATTCTGAGGTTTTTAAAGCACTTGGCTTTAGAGAAGCCCCAATTCATCTACACCCCGAGATTACTTGGCGGCTTGACATTACTGGAAGCGAGACTGAAATTTTAAGTCGAATGCGCAAAACAACAAGATATTTGATAAAAAGAGGACAAAAACTTGGAGTTCAAATAAAGAAAATTCCACCAAAAGATCTTGAGTTATTTTATGATCTTTATCTCGAAACTGCAAAACGACACCATTTTGTCCCCTTTTCCTTTGATTATATTAAAAACGAAGTTGAAACTTTTGGAGAAAATGCTTTAATTCTTGGAGGGTTTTTTAAAGGAAAACTTCTTGCCAGTGGAATTTTTATTTTTTGGCAAAAAATTTCTTTTTACCACCATGGAGCTTCTTTAAAGGAACTTTCTAATATTCCAGCTTCCTATCTTTTGCAATGGGAAGCTATTTTGGAAGCTAAAAGGCGAGGATGCCGAAGGCATGATTTGTGGGGAGTGGCTGAAGTAAAAAAAATTCAAAATTCACCAAAAGAGCGTTTTGAGGTTGAAAATAAAAAACACCCCTGGGCAGGACTTACCCTTTTTAAAATGGGCTTTGGAGGGAAACCAAAATTCTATTTAAAAACCCAAGATTATCCCATTTCGCCTTTTTACATTCTAAACTTATTAATTGAAAAAATAAGAAAGAAAAAAAGAGGTTTTTAAAAAAATGGGAAGAAGATATCGTCCAAGAAAAAAACCTTTGTATAAAAAACCATTTTTTTACAAAAGTTTAGCGCTTTTTATTGCCCTTGGAGCTTTAATTTACCTTTTTTATTTTGCACCTTTTTTGAAAATTCAAAAGATAGAATTTAAATCCCCAAAGGATCTTGAGGGAAAATTTAATGCTTATTTGCCTCTTGGCAAAAATTTCTTTTTAGTTTCAACTTCTAAGATTAAAGACAAAATTTTAAAAGTCTTTCCAGAGGTTGAAAAACTTGAAATAAAAAAAATTTTTCCAAATAAGATTATTTTTGAAGTAAAAAAAAGAGAGCCATTTGGAATTCTTTATTTTGAAGAGAAAACTTATTTTGTTGATGGCAAAGGTTTTGTTTTTGAAGAAAAAGAAGATCAAGTTTCAAAGCCCGATTTGGTATTTAGGACAAGCGAAATTAAGCCAATTCTTGGCAGGCCAATTTTAAAAGAAGAAGTTTTTGAGGGAATTAAAGAAATCATTGACTTTCTTAACAAAAACGAAATAAAAATAAATGAAATAATTTTAGAGGAAGATAAAATTACTTTCGTTTGTCAAAATGCCCCAAAATTATATTTTTCCAATGACAGTGCACTACTATCCGAGGGGAAAGTTTTATATTATTTTTTTGAAAAATATTTTAAAGAGCTTTCTCCCAAAGAATATATTGATTTTCGATTTTCAAGCCAAGAAAATGGAAGAATTTATTTTAAATAAAATTTTGCTATAATTTCAAAATATGCTTTTTAGGAGGAAAATTACTCAACTTGGAATTGACATCGGTACTGCTTCAATTAAAATAGCAGAAATTGAAAAGGTAGGGGACAGTAATGTTTTGTCTAATTACGCTATTTACTCACCTCCAGTTTTTGAAGAAAAGCTTATTTCCCTTGAAAGTTCCTCTCCAGCTTTTTTTGAAAAAGAAATAAGTGAGGTTCTCAAAATGATGCTTGAGAAAGCTAAGATTAAAACAAGAAAAGCAGTCTTTTCTTTACCTGCTTTTTCAAGTTTTTTTACCGAAATTGAACTTCCGCCATTAACCAAAGAGGAAATTCCAAGCGCCGTAGAATTTCAAGCAGCTCAATATGTTCCAATGCCTTTATCTGAAGTGACGCTCGAATGGCATATTATTGGCGAAGAAGAGGAAAAACCAAAAGATATTTGGCACAAACCTATTGTCCCGGGCAAGGAAGAACCAAAACCAATAAGAGTTTTGCTTGTTGCTGTACCATCTGCAGTAATTGAAAGGTATGTAAGGTTAGCTCAGAGTTTAAAACTTGAGATTTTAGCTCTTGAAGTAGAAAGTTTTTCTTTAGCCCGGGCACTAATTGATAAAAAAACTCAAAAATCTCCTTATCTTATTTTAGATATTGGGGGCACCTCAAGTAGTCTTTTCATTATTGATTCAGGAATGGTTAGAGTTTCTCATCATCTTGACTTTTCTTCCTATAAAATAGTTACTGAACTTTCAGAAAGATTGAAAATCACCATTCCAAGAGCTTATTTTTTGCACCTGGAAAAAAACGTTGCCCAAACAGGATCACTCGCAAAGCTTGTTCTTTTTCCTATTTTAGATAAAATTAGATTTGAAGTAGAGCAAACAATGAATGCCTTTGCCATCCAAAATCCTCAAAAGAAAATAGAAAAAATAATTCTTTGCGGTGGGGGGTCTTATATCGGTCAAGTTCAAGATTATCTTTCAACAAAAATTGGAATTCCTGTAGAAATTTCAAATCCTTTTCAAAAAATTCAATATCCAAAAATTCTTGAGCCAAGACTTAAAGAAATTGGTCCAAGGCTTTCAGTAGCCATTGGCCTTGCTCTTTTTGGAATTTAAAGGTTTCTTGAAAAAATAAAATTTAAGAGTAAAATTTAAATACATGGCCCTTCCAATAGCCCAAACTCCAAAAGGCGAAACCAAAATTAAATTTACCCCCGAGCTTATCACTTTAATTGAATTTACTATAACTATTTTGCTTGTAATTTTGGGCTCATTTTTATATCTAAAGATTCTTCAAGGACAAAGAGAAGCTCTTAAAAAAGAGATTGATACTTTGCAATCTCAAAGAGATTTAACACTTGAAAAAGAGATCAAAAGAGAAATTAACTTTTTTGCTCGCTTAAGACCAGTTTTGGAAAATCATACCGCTCCAAGCAAAATCCTTGGATTTTTGGAAAGGAACCTTTTGCCAAATGTAACGGTTAATTCTTTAAACCTCGAACCAATTACCGAAGAGGGAAAGAAAATGTATAAATTAACTTTAAATCTTTCTGCTTTAAGCCCAGAAATTTTAATTGAGCAGTTTTATATTTTAAGAGAAATGGCTCAAAAAGATTTTCAAAAAGAGTTTCAAAAGATAAATATCGGAGGAGTAAGCATTGGGGAAAGTGAATATAAAATAGTTTTGGAAATGCAAATTACTCCAAAAGTTTTAAATTATTTTCCCACCGAAGAACAAAAATAAAAGGTCAATATGAAGTTTATTTAAAAATGGCGCTTACCGAGAGAGAAAATAAACTTCTTCTTTTCTTTGTAGGCTTTCTGGTTTTTGTAGCTTGCTTTTGGAAGGTTTTGCCATTAATTAAGCAAAAAATAGATATTGAGAAAAAAACAATTGAGGAATTAAAAGGACTAAAGGAAAAGATTCAAGATAAAACACAGTTTGAAACGATGTATAAGCTTTATCGTGAAAATGATTACTTTTTTAAAAAGTTCAGATTTATCGCGCTTTCGCAGCCAGAAATGCTTCAATATGCCGCTTTAATTGAAGGAGCTACTAAAGGAGGAAAGGTCCAAATTACAAATCTTGCTTTTGGAAAAGCAGAAAAGGCAGAGGAGGGAGATTTTGGCAAAATGCCAATTATTATTGCTGGCAAAGGGGATTATTTTGGAATTAAAGAATTTTTAATGGAATTGGAAAAAACATTACCTTTAATGAGCGTTCAAAACTTAGGAATTTCACCCTTTGGAGGCGCCCAAGATGTTTACTCATTTAATATCAACCTTCTTACCTATACTCTTGCTTGGCCCCAGGAAACCAAGGCTCCTTCTCAAGAAACCCCAAAAAAAGCTCAAGAAGAATAAAAATTTATGGCTATTTTACCATTTGCTCAAAGACCTAAAGTACCTCGCCTTTATCTAATTTTGTGGATAATTTTACCCCTAATTTGTATTCTTTTGGCAATTTTTCAACTTTCCTTAAAACCACAAGAAGAGATTCAATCATTATATCAAAAACGAGAAGACATCTTATCTTTGGATGATAGAGGAAAGATTGATCAGGCTCTAAAAATTTTTAAAACACAATCCTTTAAAGATTTGAATCTACCCCGGTCAGTTCTTTTCCCTCAAGAAAAAGAAATTAATGAATTTTTGACAAGAGAAAGAGGGAAACCAAATCCTTTTAGTAAATAAAAGCTCTATTTTATATGGCTTTACCTTTTGCTGAATTTTTGGTCAAAAGAGGAAAGCTAAAAAGGGATGAAGCTGAAAGATTTTCAATACTTGCCCAAAGGGAACAGAAAACTTTGGAAGATTTCCTTTTGGAAAAAGGGTTCATTAGCGAAAAAGAACTTTTTCTGGAAAAAAGCAATTTTTTGAATATCCCCCTTAAAGAAATATCACCCGCGGAAATTCCTCCATTTGTTTTGGAGGAAATTTCTGAAGATGTTGCTAGAAGATATCGAGTAGCTCCTTTAAACAAAAAGGGGAATATTCTTGAGATTGGAATGGTCTTTCCAGAAGATTTGAGGGCTCGCTCAGCAATTGAATTTATTACAAAACCCAAGGGAATTCAAACTGAAATCTATCTTATCTATCCATCTCAACTTGAAGAAATTTTAAAAAGATATGGAGAACTAAAAAAGGAAATTGGTGAAGTTCTTGAAGAGCTTGACAAAGAAAAAGAAGAGAGAGAAAAACCAGAAAAACTGGAAGTTGAAAAAATAGAAGAAGCCCCAGTAGCAAAAATGACTGCAGTAATTTTAAGGCATGCTGTTGAAGGAGGGGCTTCCGATATTCATATTGAACCTTTTGGTAATCATACAAGAGTAAGGTACAGAGTTGATGGAGTTTTGCACTCAAGCTTGATTTTAGAAAAAAGATTTCTTCCATCAATTGTTTCCCGAATTAAAATTCTAAGTAATTTAAGAATTGACGAAACAAGAATTCCTCAAGATGGGAGATTTCATGCAACAATTCTTGGCCGAAAAATTGATTTTAGAGTCGGTACTTTCCCAACTGCCCAGGGGGAAAAAGTTACCATTAGAGTTTTGGACCCTCGAACTGCAGTAAGGAGCATTACGGAACTTGGGCTTCAAGGTAGGAACTTAACTTTAATTCAAAAAGCTTCGGAGCTTCCTTTTGGGCTTTTGGTATTTTGTGGACCCACCGGATGTGGAAAAACCACTACTCAGTATGCAATCATTAGAGAGCTTAATGAAGAGTCAGTAAATATTGTTACCCTGGAGGACCCAGTTGAATATTGGATTGATGGAATTTCCCAATCACAAGTAAGACCTGAAATTGGGTATACTTTTGCAAACGGCCTAAGACAAATTTTAAGGCAGGACCCAGATATTATTATGGTTGGCGAGATAAGAGATCGAGAGACTGCGGAACTTGTAGTCCATGCTGCTTTAACTGGGCATTTAGTTTTGTCGACTTTGCACACAAATGATGCGGTGGGTGCAATACCAAGACTTCTTGATATGGGAGTTGATAATTTCCTTTTACCCGCTGCTTTGAAAGTGGTAGTTGCTCAAAGACTCATTAGAAAGCTTTGCCCCAAGTGTAAAGTCAAAACAATAGCTAAAGGAAGTGAGGAGGAATTAATTAAAGAGCAAATTGCCAATCTTCCGGAAGAAGAAAAGAAAACGATCCCAACTTCCCCTCCCTTTTATCTTTACCGTCCCAAAGGTTGTCCTGCTTGTGCCAACAAAGGAACCAAGGGGAGAATTGGAATTTTTGAGATTCTTGTGATGACTCCAGAACTTGAGGAAATTATTTTAAAAAATCCAAGCGAGGGACAAATTAAAGAGGAAGCTCGGAGACAAAAAATGATTACAATGCTTCAAGATGGAATTATCAAGGCACTTCAAGGAGTAGTTTCTCTTGAAGAAGTTCTTAAAACGGTCGAGACTCAAACCTCACTTCTCTAAAAAATTTATGTATCAAGCTTTTTTGGATAGAGTTTTCGAAAAAGCCCTAAATCAACAGGCTTCCGATATTCACTTTTGTATCGGTAAGCCGCCGGTATTAAGAATTGATAGAGATTTAATGCCTCTTAAAGAAGAAAAGGTTCTTACCCCTGAAGATCTTGAGAACATTGCATTTTTGCTTTTGCAAGACAAAAAGGAGGAGTTTTTAAAGGAAAAAGAGTTAGATTTTTCCTATGATTATCAAAGAAAAGCAAGATTTAGAGTAAACACTTACTTTCAGCAAGGATATATCAGTATTGCTTTACGCTTTATTCCCACTCGCATCAGAAGCATTGAAGAACTTAATCTTCCGCCAATTTTACATAGATTTGCCCAACTTCAACAAGGATTTGTTTTGGTAGTTGGTCCTGCCTCCCATGGAAAAACAACTACTTTAGCCGCTATTGTTGATGAAATTAATCATACAAGAGCTGGTCATATCATTACGATTGAAGACCCAATTGAATATGTATTTTATCCTGATAAATGCTTAATTGACCAAAGAGAAGTAGGAAGAGACACAAAAAGTTTTTTAAGGGCTCTTAAATCATCTTTAAGACAAGACCCCGACGTTCTTGTTGTTGGAGAGATGAGAGATTATCGATCAATTGCCATTGCTTTGACTGCAGCAGAAACTGGGCATCTGGTACTGTCTACACTTCATACAAATTCAGCTGCTCAAACAATTGATAGAATTATCGATGTTTTTCCTGCAGAACAGCAATCTCAGGTGAGAGCCCAACTTGCAAGTACTTTAGCAGGCATTATTTCACAAAGATTGCTTAAAAGAATAAAGGGCGGAGTTATCCCCGCTTGTGAAGTTTTAATTGGAACTCCCGCAGTGGCCAATGTGATTCGAGAAAAAAGAACCCATGAAATTGATATGATCATCTCTACTTCAAGAGAAGAAGGAATGATTTCATTAAATGCTTCACTTGCATCCCTAGTTTTAAGAAGAGAAGTAAAATATGAGGAGGCGGAAAAATATTCCCTTGACCCCAAAGGTCTTAGAGCCTTAATTATTGGAAAATAAAGTATGCATTTTCAATATCGGGCAAGGACAATGCAAGGAGAACTTGAAGGAGGGAGAATTGAAGCGCCAACAAAAGAAATTGCCCTGGAAATGCTAAGAAAAAGAAACTTAATCGTTACATATATTGAAGAGATTACAAAACCTGAAGAGAGGGAGGGAATTATAATTGGAGGTCGAGTAAAAGCGCAAGATTTAATTTTTCTTTTTCAGCAACTTGGTCTTTTGATTGGAGCGGGAGTAAGTATTCCTGAAGCCTTGCGTTCTATTGCCCAGCAAATGACCAATAAGTTTTTCAGAAAAATTCTCCTTGATATTTCTGTAGATGTTGAGGCAGGTTCCTACCTCTCCAAAGCCTTTAGTAACTATCCACGTATTTTCTCAACGTTTATTGTAAACATGATAAGAACAGGGGAGTTAGCAGGGAATTTAAGGAAAGTCGTAGAATATTTAGCAGATCACTTTCAAAGAGAAGCAATCGTTAAATCAAAAGTTAAAGGATCTCTTTTTTATCCATTGTTTGTCATTGGGATGGCAATTATAGTGATTATTATTATGTTTACCGTGGTTTTGCCCCAAATGAGCAAACTTCTTTCAGAACTTGGGGGAGAGGTAACTTTGCCCTTGCCAACTCGAATTCTTTTGAGAATAGGAGATTTTTTTGGAAAATATGGAGTAATCTTTTTACTATCAATTATTGGCATTGGAATTTTTTTATGGTATTTCTCTCAAAAAGGAAGGGGGCGAGAAATAAAAGACAAAATTATAATAAAAATTCCAATTTTTGGATCTATTTTTACCAAAATTTATTTATCTACATTAGCGGAAAACTTAAGCACCTTACTTCGGGGAGGAATTCCTATTGCCCAGGCTCTTGAAACAGTAGGAAGAGTAATTGATCATGTTGAATTTTCTCGAGTACTTTTTAATGCAAGGGATGACGTCCGAAAAGGTAAAACTCTTACTTCAAGCTTTGGACGCTCTCCTTTAATTCCGGACGCCTTTGTCCAGATAATAAATGCGGGAGAAAAAAGTGGTAAACTTGGAGAGGTTTTAGCAGAAATAGCCACATTTTATGAAAGGGAGGTAGAAACTACTGTAGATAACTTGACAAATCTCTTAACTCCTTTGATGATTGTAGCTATTGGTATCGGAGTTGCTTTTGTTGCTATCGCAGTGATTATGCCAATTTATAACATGGTTGGAACCTTCAAATAAATAAAATGCTCTTTTTCTATTTTGCTCTCTTTCTTTTTGGAATTTCTATTGGAAGTTTTCTAAATACCGTTATTTATCGCAGTTTTGCTAAAAAAAATCTTCTAGGGCGCTCATTTTGTGACCATTGCAAAAGAAATCTTGAGCCAAAAGATTTAATACCAATTTTGAGCTTTATTTTGCTTAAAGGTAAATGCAGATATTGTAAAAAACCGATTTCTTGGCAATATCCTTTAGTTGAGTTTATAAGTGGACTTATTTTGCCTTTAACAATTTATTTTCTATTTCATTTCTCTCCACTTTCTTCTCAAATAAAAGAAATTTTTTTTAAAGACATTTTTTCTCAAGTTGAATTTTTGCTATTTTTGCTATTTTTGCTTTCAATTTTATTTAGCTTTATTGTTTTTTTTGTTTCCGATATAAAATATATGGCAGTTCCGGAAATTCCTCTGCTTGCTTCTTTGTTTTGCGCTTTTTTTTATCAAATTATTGGAAAGCACCTTTTTCCCCAAAGCTTTGATCTTAAAAAAACCTTCATTTTTACTTTAGGAGTAGCTTCTTTTTTTGTTTTCATTGTATTTTTAACCAAAGAGAAGGGTATGGGAAAAGGGGATATTTATTTAGCTTCTCTTGTTTCGTTATTTTTGGGAAAAGAGGTTGGAATTTTTGCGGTTTATTTTTCCTTTGTTCTTGGAGCAATTTTTTCTTTAATTTTAGTTTTTACTAAAAAAAAGAGTTTTAAATCTAAAATTCCCTTTGGGCCATTTTTAATTATTTCAGGCTTTTTATTTTTCTTTTTCGAGAACTTTTTCAGTGCTCCCTTTTTCAAATTCTTGGATTATTTCATCTAGCTCTCCTTCAAGAATCTCTTTTAAATTCCGCCAGGTTTTTTTGAGCCGATGATCAGTGACTCTTGATTCAACAAAATTATAGGTTCTAATTTTTTCTGCTCTTTCTCCTCTTTTGATTTGTTCTCTTCTTTGCCTTGAAATTTCCGCTTCAATTTTTTCCATTTCTTTTTGATAAAGTTTGGCTTTAAGAATCTTTAGTGCATTTTCTTTGTTTTGAAGTTGATTTCTTGAGGTTTGACAAGAAACCTGAATGCCACTTGGAAGGTGAGTGATTCTTACTGCGGTAGCACGTTTGTTGACATATTGGCCTCCGGGGCCTGATGCTCGAAAAGTTTCAATTTTTAGATCTTTTGGCAAAATTTTTATTTCGTCTTTTTTGGGAATTTTAAGAACCGCAATCGAGGCTGTGGAAGTATGGATTCTTCCACCTTTTTCAGTTTTTGGAATCCTTTGAACTCGATGAACGCCACTTTCATTTAAAAATATTTTAAATACACCCCTCCCTTTTACTTGAAAAACCACTTTTTTAATTCCTCCAAGTGATGTTTCTTTAAGATCAAAAATTTTCATTTCAAACCCCTTTTTTTGGATAAATTTTTGATATAAAGAAAAAAGGTCCTTGGCCCAAAGGCAAGCTTCTTCTCCTCCAGCCCCAGGTCTAATTTCTATAATTATTTCCTCAATTCCGCCTTCTTCTTTGAGCTCTTCTTTTAATTTCTCTTTCTCCTTTTCTAATCTTTCAAACTCTTCCTTGATAAGTTCTTGCATTTCTGGATCTTTTTCTTTTTGAAGCATTTCTTTAAGTTCTTTTATTTCTTTATCAATCTCTTTTTCTTTTTGAAAAATCCTAATTTGGCGCTCAACTTCTTTTAAGCGCTGGAGGGCTTCTTTTGCCTGAGGACCGAAAAGATTTTTTACATTTTGGAGAATTTCCTCCCTTTCTTTAAGGAGATCATCTAAACTTTTCTCCATTATTTCTTGAGTTCTTTTATTTTTTCAATTCTCTTTTTGAATTTCTCAACTTGACCTGTTTTATCGACTATTTTTTCTTTCCCAGTGAATATCGGATGGCATTTTGAACAAATTTCAATTTGCATTTCCTTTCGAGTTGAAGGAATATGGAAAACTGCTCCACAGCTACAACGGCATATCGCATCAAGGTAATATTTTGGATGAATGTTCTTTTTCATAGAAAAAATGATAGCTTATTTTACCAAAAAGGTCAACCCTTGACATTTTAATTTGGTGGAATAAAATGTATTTTAAGTGGCAAGTTGTGGAAAAGTTTGGGAAAAGGGTCAATTTTTGGGGAAAAAAATGTTTTTAGGAGAATATCGATACACCCTTGACATAAAAAAAAGACTTTCAATTCCGGCTAAATTTAGAAAGAATCTTGGAAAAAACCCAATTTTAACTCGAGGTCTTGATGGTTGTCTTTTTCTTTATCCCCACAGAGAATGGGAAAAACTTTCACAAAAATTAGGAAAACTTCCCTTGGGCAAATCAGATGCTCGCGGGCTTCAAAGGTTAATGCTTTCGGGTGCTATGGAGGTTAATCTAGATTCTTTGGGCAGAATTTTGATCCCAGATTATCTTAAAGATTATGCTTCTTTGCAAAAAGAGGTAATTATTGTTGGACTTTATAACCATATAGAAATTTGGGCCAAAGAGAAATGGGAAGAATATTCACAAAAGGTGAGCCAGGAAATTGGCAATATTGCTGAAAGACTTGGAGAGCTTGGTGTGTAAAAAGGATGATTCACAAACCCGTTCTTTTAAAAGAAATTATTGAAATTTTAAATCCCCAAAAAAATCAAGATTTCATCGATGCTACCATTGGAGAAGGAGGAATCACCCTTGAGATCTTAAAAAGGACTTCGCCAAAAGGAAAAGTTCTTGGAATAGATCTTGACAAAGAAATTTTAAAAGAAGCTCAGAAAAATTTGGCAGAAAATGGTCTGCTTCAAAGAGTAGTCTTGGTAAATGGCAACTATCGATTTATAAAAGAAATCGCTCGAAAAAACAAATTTTTTGATCCAAAAGGTATCATTTTTGACCTTGGTTTTTCAAGATGGCACATTGAAAAATCGGGCAGAGGGTTTTCATTTAGAAGAAAAGAGATTCTGGATATGAGATACGATAAAAGTTTTAAGCTGACTTCTTTTGAAATCATCAATAAGTGGCCTCCAAAAGAAATTGAAAAGATTTTAAGAGAATATGGAGAAGAAAAAAATGCCAAAAGGATTGTCAAAGAAATTGTGAGGGCACGCCAAAAAACACCAATTTATTTTGCTTCCGATCTTTCAAAAATTATTGAGAAAGTAGTGCCAAAAAGAAAAAGAATTCATCCCGCAACAAAGACATTTCAGGCACTTCGAATCTTTATCAATCAAGAACTTGAAAATTTAAAAGAAGGGCTAAAAGGAGCGCTCGAACTTCTACAAAGCGGAGGAAAAATTGTCATAGTTAGTTACCATAGTCTTGAAGATCGGGTTGTGAAAAATTTTTTTAAAGAGAAAGCTAGAGAGGGAAGTCTTAAAATTGTTACCTCAAAACCAATTGTTCCAAAAAAAATTGAGGTTTTAAAAAATCCATCTGCTCGAAGTGCCAAGCTTCGGGCAGCAATTAAAAATTAATATGCCCTATCTTTTTTATTCTTTTCTAGCTTACAAAAAAAGTTTTATTTTAAAAAAAGGTAAAAGAAAGAAAAAAACTTCGTTCTTTAAAAAAACTCTACCGATTCTTGTGCTTTTTGATTTATTCCTTTTTGTTTTGATTTTATTTTTCCACTTCAGTCTTATTAAAATAAATTTTTTGCTTTCTAAAATCGAGAAAGAAAAACTAGAACTTAGCGTTAAGTATCAAGAAGCCCAAGAAGAACTTGCCCATTCCTTTAAAATCGAAAATCTTGATGAAAAGCTAAAAGAATTTTCGTTGCAAAAACCAGATAAAATTCTCTCCCTTTCTATTCCGATTTTACGCCCAGTTTCTTTTAAGCCCTCGTTTGCTCCATGATAGTAAAGCAGAGAAAAAGAAGAAATTGGCGCTTGTTTTTGTTTAATTTTTTTGCTTTTAGCATCTTTGGAACTCTTGTGGGAAGATTAGTGTTTTTGCAAATTTTAGAGCATTCATATTATTCAAGCTTAGCTAGCAAGCAACACTTAGCTGAAATCACCATTGAGCCATTGCGTGGAAGCATTTATTTTTCCGATGGTAAATCGCTTTTAGCATACAATGATGGAGCCTTCGAAGTTGCTCTATCTCCAAGAAATATAAAAGATCCCCAAAAAGTTGCCCAAGTTTTAAGTAAAATTATCACCTCAAAATCATATGAGGAAATTTTAAAACTTGCCGAAGATAAAAATCGTGCCTGGATCGTTATTGATAAAAACCTTCCTTTAAAATATGGAAAAGATCTTGAAAATCTTGATGGAGTATATCTTCAAAGCACTTTTAAAAGAAGCTATCCCCAGGGAAAAGTTGCTGCAAACGTGGTAGGGTTTGTTGGGGAAAGCGAGCAAGGTAAAAGTGGAAAATATGGACTTGAGGAATATTTCGAAAAATACTTAAAAGGAAAGGAAGGTAAAGTTTTAGCTCTCAAAGATGCCCGAGGAGAGATTATTTTGCCATTTGTTACCGAAAAAGAAAGGAAAGTTGATGGTTGCGACTTAATCACTACTTTAAATTTTGAAATTCAGCTTCAGGCAGAAAAATTTTTAGAAGAGATTCAGAAAAAATACTCACCCAAAAGCAGTGTAATTATTATCGCGGATCCCAAAACTGGAGAAATTTTGGCAATGGCTTCACGCCCAAATTTCGATCCTAATTTTTATTTTGAAAATAAAGACTACTCGGTATTTTTAAACAGAGCTTTAATTCCAATTGAACCAGGTTCCATTTTTAAAGCAATTACTCTTGCTGGAGCTTTGGAAAAGGGGGTAATTGATCCAACAACCACATATGAAGATAGCGGTGTAGTCAAAGTTGATCCAATAAGCCCCCCAATTCATAATGCAAGTTTCAAAAAATATGGCAAAAGAACAATGACTGAAGTGTTGGAATATTCAATAAATACTGGAGCGGTTTTCGCTGAGCAAAAACTTGGCAAAGAAAATTTTCTTTATTTTGTTCAGAAATTTGGATTTGGCAAAAATACCGGAATTGAACTTGCCGGAGAAAAACCAGGAAGTTTGAAAAATCTCCTTCAACCAAGATCGGTATATAAAGAAATTGAGTATGCTACCGCTTCTTTTGGCCAAGGAATTTTGGTCACCCCAATTCAGGTAGTTCAGGCTTTCATGACCATTGCTAATGGAGGAAAATTAACTTCTCCAAAGATCGTTAAATCTTTAATTTGTCCTGGGAAAGAGAAAGTTGATTTTCCACCAAAAATTGGTGAAAATGTAATTTCTCCAGAAACCGCTTCAAAAATCACCGCAATGCTTGTTTCTTCAGTCGAGAGAGGTTATACAAAAAAAGCGAAAGTGGAAGGGTATTTAATTGCGGGAAAAACTGGCACTGCTCAAAAACCACTTCCTCAGGGAGGATATTCCGATACTCAAACCTGGCATACCCTTGTGATTTTCGCTCCAGCATTTGATCCAAAATTTTTAATATTTAGTGCAATGGAAGAACCAAATGTAATAGCCTATACCGAATCTACTTTAGTTCCAGCGATAAAGCCCTTAGAAGAATATCTTTTTGGTTATTTTAAAGTTCCAAAAAGTGAATAAAATGCTCCTTCGAAAACTTTTTGACAGATTTTTATCACCACTTTCCCTTTCGCTTTTATTTTTTTTATTAAGTACTTTTTTGCTTTTTTTTAAAAAAAAGCACCAGAAATTGGTAAAAACTTTTTTAATAATTGGAATTCTCTTTTTGTATTTTACTTCTATTTTTCCTGGGGCCAATTTTTTGCTTTCATTTTTGGAAAATAAATATCAAATTCCAAAAGAATACCATGAGGCTTCTTTTGTTATATTACTTCTTGGGGGAGAAAGAAACGATAATGACATTTTTTACTCAACACTTTCTTTGGCAACGCTTCAAAGAACTATTTGTCTTGCCGCCTTCTATAAAAAAAATAATTTGAATCTTCCAATAATTATTTCTGGAAGAGATCCTTTAGAGAAGGAAAGCCAGGAGGGAAAAAAAGTAAAAGAGCTTTTGAATTTATTTGGAATTCCTCAGACAAAGATTTTTCTTGAAGAGAATTCAAGGACAACTAAAGAAAGCGCTCAAAATTTGAAAAACGTTCTTAAAAATAGAAAAGCTTTACTTTTTACCTCAGCTTTCCATATGCCACGTTCCGTTCTTTATTTTAAGAAAGAAAAAATAAATGTTATCCCTTTTCCTTGCGATTTTCGCCAAAAAAGGAATTTAAGCCTCATAGATTTTCTGCCACGTTTTCAAGCACTTGAAAACTCAAGCGTTGCTTTAAGAGAATACTTTGGGATTTTAGCGTTTTATCTTGGATTTTAAAATCTTTTGTGATAAAATTAAAAAAATTTATGGAAATTGAAAATATTATTAAAGGAAAAATAAGCGAAATTTTGGTTGAAATTTTGCTTAAAAGTTCTGGATTCAAAGTTCATCGTCTTGGCCCTGGGGCTGGGGTTCAAGAAGCTCTGGATATTGAAAAGATCAAAGAAGAGGATACATCAAAAAAACTTCTTTCGATTCCCGATTTTATTGTCCTGCCCCCTGGCGATAAATCTCCCTTTTTTGTCGAGGTGAAATTCAGAAGAGACCCCGAAGCTTTAGAGGAAGAACTCTTGCTTGAGAGAAAATTTCTTGAAGAGTTTTGGCAGGCAAAAATTATTGTGGTTACTCCAAGAGAAAAGCCATACTTTAGGCTCCTTTCTCCGCCTTATTTTAAAACGGAAAAAAAAGAAGGTTGGCCAATTCCAATTTTTAACTGGAAAAAACTTGAGGAGGAAATTCCCGTTTCAAAAGAAGCTCTAAAGAAAATAGAGAAAATTATCAAAAAATATTTCAAAAAGAAATAAAATTTTTTTAAATTTTACTTTAAGTTTTAAGAAGGTACTTTAAACTTTTCTTTTTATGCGGGAGTATAATTTTCAAAAAATTGAAAAAAAGTGGCAGAAAATTTGGCAAGAAAATAAAATTTATAAAACAAAGGATCTTTCAAAGAAGCCAAAATTCTATGTTTTGGATATGTTTCCTTATCCATCAGGAGCGGGGCTTCATGTTGGACATTTAAGAGGCTATATAGCCACTGATGTGATTTCACGAATGAAAATAATGCAGGGATATAATGTTTTGCATCCAATGGGATGGGATGCTTTTGGTCTTCCAGCGGAAAATTATGCTCTGGAGCACAAAATTCATCCCGAAATCGCAGTTAAAGGAAACATCAAAAATTTCAAAAAACAACTTTCAAAAATTGGTTTTACTTATGATTGGTCAAGAGAAATTAATACTACTGATCCAGAATATTACAAATGGACTCAATGGATATTTTTAAAACTTTTTAAAGCTGGGCTAGTGAAGGAGTCTTTTGATCCCATAAATTGGTGTCCGCGATGTAAAACTGGTCTTGCTAACGAGGATTTGGAAGAGGGAAGATGTGAAAGATGTAAGTCAAAGATTGAGAAAAAACCCTTAAGGCAATGGGTGATTAAAATTACAAAATATGCAGAAAGACTTCTTGAAGATTTAAGATATTTGGATTGGCCAGAGCATATAATAAAGATGCAAAAGGAATGGATTGGTAAATCTGAGGGGGTTGAATTTGAAATGCCAATTTTTAAGAAGGATCAAAAATTAAAAGAAAAAATTAAGATTTTTACCACAAGAATTGATACTGTTTTTGGAATGACCTATATCGTTTTGGCTCCAGAAAATAAAATTTTGGAGAAATTGAAAGGAAAAATTGAAAACTGGGAGGAAATTCAAAATTACAAAAAAGAAGTTGAGGCAAAACTTGCCGAAGAGAGGGAAAGAGAAAAAACTGGAGTAAAAGTTGAAGGGATTTGTGCCGAGAACCCTTTCAGTAAAGAAAAAATTCCAATTTTTGTTTCCGAATATGTTTTGGCAGATTATGCTACTGGCTCAGTAATGGCAGTTCCCGCCCATGACAAAAGAGATTTTGAATTTGCAAAGAAATTCAATTTGCCGATTAAAAAAGTAATTGATGGAGGGCAAAAGGAAGGAGAATGCTATGAAGGAGAAGGGATTTTGATAAATTCAGGAGAGTTCTCGGGCCTGAGCTCAAAAGAAGCAAGGGGAAAAATGCTCAAGTGGTTAAAAGAGAAGAAGCTTGGAAAGAAAATGATTTATTTTAAAATCAGAGACTGGGTTTTTGCAAGGCAAAGATATTGGGGAGAACCAATTCCCTTAGTTTTTTGTGAAAATTGCAAAGAGAGAATTTTGAAAGGAAATTATAAAAAAGGGAAGTTTAACAAAGGAGAGTTACTAAACCCCGGTTGGATTTGTCTTCCAGAAAAAGATCTGCCAGTAAAACTCCCAAAAGTTAAATATTATGAACCAACAGGAACTGGAGAATCTCCGTTGGCAAATATTAAAAAATGGGTAAATACAAAGTGTCCAAAGTGCGGAAGCCCTGCAAAAAGAGAAACTAATACAATGCCTCAATGGGCAGGTTCTTGTTGGTATTATTTAAGATATATTGATCCAAAAAACAAAAAAGAATTAGTTTCAAAGAAAAAAGAAAAATATTGGATGCCAGTTGATCTTTATGTTGGAGGAGCAGAACATGCAACAAGGCATTTAATTTATGCAAGGTTTTGGCACAAATTTTTGTACGACACTAAAGTAGTTTCTACAAAAGAGCCTTTTTTAAAATTAAAAACCGTTGGATTAATTTTAGGGCCCGATGGCAGAAAAATGTCAAAAAGATATGGGAATGTAATTCGACCCGATGATATTTGCAAAAAATTTGGTGCCGATTCTTTAAGAATTTATGAAATGTTTATGGGACCCTTTGAACAAGAAATTTCTTGGCAGGAAAGGGGAGTCGTAGGATGCTTTAGATTCCTTCAGAAAGCCTGGAAGCTTATTGAAAAACTTCAAATCTCAAGTTGCAAGTCAAAAATTAAAAATTCCAAAATTAAAAAACTAATTCACAAAACCATTAAAAAAGTAAGTGAAGATATTGAGAATTTTAGATTTAATACTGCAGTTGCTCAATTAATGATTTTTATAAATCTGCTCGAAAAAGAAAAAGAGATTGAGAAAGAAGTTTTTGAGGTTTTTTTGAAACTACTTTCTCCGTTTGCTCCTCATTTTGCCGAAGAACTTTGGCAAAAACTTGGCCACAAAAATTCAATTTTTAAGGAAAAATGGCCAAAATATGACCCAAGGTTCATAGAAGAGGAAACTTTTCAATTAATTGTTCAAGTGGATGGAAAAACTAGGGAGATCATTGAAGCCAAAATTGATATTTCAGATGTTGAAGCAAAAAGTCTGGCAATGAATTCTTCCAAAGTTCAAAAGTGGATTAAAAACAAAAAAATAGAAAAAGTGATTTTTGTTCCCCAAAAACTGATAAATTTTGTCACTCAGGGAAAATAGGATACAAAAAAGAAATAAAAAATTGGTCTTTGCTTGAAGAAATCCGATTAGTATAGTTACTATTTATATACCTTTTGGGACAAAAAGGTTACTTGACATTCTCCATTTGTATGATAATATATGATCATATCTTACAAAGGAGGTGATGTCATGGAGTATGTGGTTTTGCGGCTAGTGGCGGAGGATCCTCCATCTTTGGAGGAGTCTTCGGAGGAAAGGGAGTTGAAAGAAAGGTTGGAGAAAGTGTTGCCTCCTTTTTCTCCAGAGGGGAAGATCCTTGAGGCGATATCTCAGGTTCCAAATTGTAAACTGAGAAGGCAAGCTTTGTGGGCTCTTTGGTGGTCTTTGTTGCGAAATCCTGACTCCACAGATGGGATTTTGTGAGAAATGGGGCGGTTTTACCGCCCCTTTATTTTTTAATTTGCATTTTTTTTTAGAAACTATTAAAATTTTAGGAATTAATAAATTTTATGTGCGGAATTGTTGGATATATCGGGAAAAATAATGATGTAAAAAGAGGTCTTGGGATGCTTAAAAGATTAGAGTATAGAGGCTACGACTGCCTTTCTCCTGATACCCTTATTCAATTGTCTGATGGAAGGATAAAAACTATTGAAGAATTAGAATTAAACTCTTTGGTTTCCTCAATAAATTTTAAAAATCTCTCTTTTGCTGATAGCAAGGTTGAGTCTAAGGCGAAAAAAGTTAAAAATAAACTTTATAGAATCAGAACTAACCATTT
>Ga0080004_1197524_pt1 | contig 22968 bp, 21 predicted proteins | sample WasSprMetagenome_FD_69207 | JGI IMG/M metagenome (GOLD analysis project Ga0080004, IMG submission 69207) | Sulfidic aquatic microbial communities from Washburn Spring, Yellowstone National Park, USA - WS (SPADES assembly) (version 2) | ecosystem: Environmental > Aquatic > Thermal springs > Hot...
CATGAATCTCCTCTTCCCTCCTTACCAGTTGCTTCGAGACCAACTCCTTCAGAAACCTGAAGGCAGTCATCCTTGAGACGCCAAGACACTCTACCATCTCTTCGAGCGTCCTCGGCTGCTTTGATTCCAAAGCAGCATAGACTTTCGCAAGTAGAAGCTCTCTACTCACCATACCCCTTGATTAAAGTATAATTTAGTATAGCACCTTCGGATCTACTGTCTATTGCGCAAGTTTCAAAAGTTTAATGGGGTTAACGTAGCGTTAGATGTCGAAGTAGAGGTAGAATTCGTGGGGGTGTGGTCGCATAGAGACCTCGAAGTATTCTTTCAACTCGATTTCTATTATACGCTCGATCGCCCCTGGGGGGAAGATGGGTTTCAGAAACTCTTGGTCGCTTTTTAACGCTTCTACCGCCTCTTTTAGGCTTCCTGGGAGCTCCTTTATGCCGAGTTCACGCCTTCTTTCAGGTGTCAGCTTGTAGATGTTTTCGTCGAGGGGATCGCCTATTTCGATCTTCTTCTTAATACCATCTAGCCCAGCCGCCAGTAGGGCTGCGAAGCAGAGGTAGGGGTTGGCTGATGGGTCTGGTGGTCTGTATTCGATGCGTTTCTTAGCGGCGCTCTTAGGGCCTCTCTCATAGACGGGTATTCTGATCGTCGCTGATCTGTTGCTCCTACTCCACCCAACGTATACAGGTGCTTCGTAGCCTGGCACAAGCCTTCGGTAGGAGTTTGTGGTCGGTGAGACTATGGCTGATAGTGCTTCAGCGTGTTCCATTAGGCCGCCGATGTAGTATCTTGCGACTTGGCTTAATTCAGCGTATTCGTCTCGCTCATCGTAGAATAGGTTTACACCATCTCTCCATATGCTCATATGCACGTGCATGCCTGAGGCGTTGTCTAAGAATATGGGTTTTGGCATCATAGTCGCAACCATGTTATGTTGCACAGCCACATTCTTTACAACATACTTGTAGGTGGTCACGTTATCAGCAGACTTGGTCAGTGTGTTGTAGAGTATATCGATTTCACACTGCCCCGCTGTAGCGACTTCGTGGTGGTGTGCGTCACATTTAACTCCAAAGTAGTCCTCTAAGATCTTTACGCATTCGCTTCTAAATACCATGAGCGTGTCTTGGGGGGGTGCTTGGTGGTAGCCTTCTTTGAAGCGTATAGGGTAGCCGGAGCTGTTCCAAGCAGCCTCCTTAGATTCGATCGAGTAGCTTTGACCTCTATAGGGTGAGAACGTATCCCAAACCACTTTGTCAAAGACGAAGAATTCGACCTCAGGACCCCAATATGATGTTGTGTAACCTAGTTTAACCAGCTCAGCCTCAGCCCTCTGAGCTATGGCTCTAGGGTCCCAGGGTAGGCGACCAGCGCCGAAACCACGATATACGTCGCAGAGGAGTCTAGCGGTCTTGATATCCTCACCGTACCAAGGCAGGAGAGCGTATGTTGTTGGGTCTGGGACTAGAAGAAGATCAGATTCGTGGATCTCAACAAACCCTCTTATCGAAGAACCGTCTAATTTAGGCACACCAACCTTAAAAGAATCCACCTCGAGCATTCGCGCCGGTATGGTTACGTGTTGCAGCCTACCCGCTAGATCCGTGAACTGTAGGTCAACAAACCTGACCTTACTTTCTTTGATCGAGGAGATGACATCTTCAGGTGTTAAGGACTGTAATCTTTCTTCCTCTTCTTTAATCGCCATATGACCACAGGTGGAGGTGCTGACTGTGACATATTTATATCTATCTCTTCGTTTACTGAACGTTTGTCTAAGTCCTACTTCTAAGTATATTTATAAGTCAGGTTTGTTTGCATCTCTTTGGATTTGGAGATAGATGATGTTGATAGAAGGATAATTAAAGAGTATCTCGAGGACGCCAGGCGTTCTTATAGAGAGGTCGCTAAAAGAGTAGGTGTAGCTGTAGGTACAGTACTTTCTAGAGTAAAGAAGCTTGAAGCGGCTAAGATCATAAAAGGCTACTCAGCAATCATAGATTACAGTAAACTGGGTTATGATATAACGGTTGTAACAGAAATCGTGGTTTCTAAGGGTAAGTTGGTTGAGGTTGAGAAGAGCATAGCAGAGATGCCAGGTGTATGCGCAGTATATGACGTCACAGGGGAGACAGACGCCATAGTTATAGCGAAGTTTAAAAACAGAGAGAGCTTGAGTAACTTCACCAAGAGCCTTCTGAAGATGCCATATGTCGAGCGAACAAACACACATGTGGTTTTGACTACGGCTAAAGAAGACTTCAACCTACCTATTTAAATCAAACTCACGCGCATAAGAAAAATTTACAGATTTTCTCGAGAAAGGACTATAGGTGGTTCCAGTCTTCACTTTTTTAACAGATGGTTCAAGATTAGATAGGCTAGTGAAGCCGATATGAACGCTATCAACAAGCTGAAGATTATGGTGTGTGGAGAAGATGGTTGCTGCCATATGTATTCTAGAGTGGGGATTGTGGTGGATCTGGTTGCTTGCTCTGGATTTTGCGCTTCTAGAGCTCTCATGGGTTGCTCGTAGCTGATCTTTTCTCCATATCTTATCGTTAAGAGATTGATGGCGAGTGTCAAAGCTAGCGCCAAGATTATACCTAGCGTAATATGCAGCCAAGGCTTAGGTCGATCCAACCGCAAGTTAGATCCCTCGCCTCTATATTATTTCTAAAGTTTAGAACGGTCTTTTTACCCAAGTTCTAATCGCCTCAAACCAGAAGGCAGCTGTAGCTGCTGAGCCGAAGACGAGGGCGTAGATGTCAGATGAACCCAAGTGTTGGATTATGTACGCTGCAGTGAGTGTTGTGAAGAAGGCTGCGTAGAAGCTGAGTCTAGGCAGCATAAACCGACCAATTTTTGAGAAGGGCTGAAGGATAGCTGCATCAACCTTCTTTGTAGCACTGTATCTACCATAATTATCTTTTTCAACTAACCCCATGTTAAGAAGCTTCTCGAGGTGATGTAGGGCTACGCTTGGGCTTGAAAAACCTAATCTGCGCTGAATCTCCCTTACTCCAACAGGCTCATCGCTTGTTAGTAGGTGCAGATAGACTTTAAGCGTCTTTCCTCTTAGGTTGTAGAGTTCATCCTCTTTCTGCTGTTTTTCAGCCAACTTCTCTGCCTTTCTACTAGAGAGGGGCAGATAAATATGCTTTAGATACGCTTATGTGTCTCCATCTCTACATACTCCTCTCCAGAGGTTTGCGTGTTAAAGTGGAGAAGAGGGGTATAAGGGCGCTTGGTATAGCGGAGAGTTTTCGTATAGGTGTATTGGAGCGGTCTTGTTTAGCTGGTGTAGTTATGCGTGCGGATCTTGTTGTTGATGGCTTCGTATTCGGCTCAGCGACTTTGGGTGGTGATGACGCTACTGACGCTGTAGTCGGTATGTTTTATAGGCTTGGGCGTAACGATATAAACGTGATTATGCTTCGCGGCGTCATAATAAGCCTATTTAACATCGTCGATATAGATAGGGTTCATCTTGAGACCGGCGTGCCTGTTGTAGGTTTAACTTTCGAGGAATCAGAAGGGTTAGAGCACCATATTAAGCACCACTTCCCGCAAAGCTGGCAGCAGAAAATCCAACAGTACTATAAGATAGGTGGTCGCAAAAAGGTGGTGTTAAAAACAGGCTCAACACTCTATATCCGTACTGCTGGTGTGGACGATAAGCAAGCTGTACAGATCTTGGATAAATTTACGCTGCAAGGCGCTATACCCGAGCCTGTTAGGTTGGCGCAGCTTCTGGCGCACGCAAAGTATGAGTGGGATGCTGGACTCTATTAAGCTAGGCTTGCTGCGACTATAATCAATAGAAGCTCGATGAGTAGAATCTTACCTCCAGTCTTCGCTACCTCAAACACGTTATCAAAGATTCTCGAAAACTCGTTCAGAATCTTCTCCCCCATCACCTTTACTTGGGCGTATGCTAATTTGGTGGTGAGCGTCGCATCTGCTAGCCTCTCTTCAGCCTTTTTAGCCAAAGCTCTCACAGCATTGATTATTTCATCGACTCCTGTCAATTCGCCTAGAGGCGAGTAGCCTATTGGTGAGCGGGCTTTACCTGAAGCAGAATGTGTGTCACTCGTGCAGAGTTCAACAACCTTAACACCATCAATCTTCACCCCATTAACTAACCTATCTCTTAAACCTCGAACCGCGTTGTTAGCGTCTGCACCAACCAGCAGAAATCTTTTACCAGCCACTTCAAAGAGCAATACACCTATACCGCCAGCACCCACATCTTGCTTAAACGTAAGGTTGAGCTCTGAGGAGTGGCTGAAACCTACTTTAAAGGGGTATTTTGGAGAATCGCGGAGTTTCTGAAGCAGCCTCTTGGAGGCTTCCACTATATCGTTAAGTTCAGAAGCACTATTGGTTTCTCCTTGCGAGTTATGGGCGTCAACGATTATCAGATTGTTAAACCCCAGCTTTGCTGCATCGGCTCTAATCTTCTCACTCACCTCGCTTGGGAAATCCTCCATACCCTCTGGCGCAAGAGTAATGGTTAGCAAAGCAGTTTCATCGAAGGCAATACCGTTTACGATAGCTTTACCATAAGTTTCTGTAAGAAACTCTGTGCAAACCCCAGAGCTGTTGATCGACTTAAGGTGGTTTAGACTCTCAAGTAGTAGATCAACATACTTTTTTGAAGGAAGGTTTAGGTCGTGGCTTGAAAAGCTATGTAAGATTAAAGGTGCAAACTTATCCGACAACCGCTGCTGCATTTCGAACGGTATATTACTGCTGCCAACATTAGCAAATGGGCCGGGGTGTACGTCAGAAACCACTATAGCAGGGGTAGTATAGTTAGTAGAGAAGGCAAGAAGATAAGTCTTGATCTGAGCTTCCTCACTTCTTTCTTCTATCAAACGCTCGAACAGATCTGGTTTCTCAGCAGCCCAAGCCTCTAAAAAGGCTCGGAGCAGCTTCAAAGAGTTAAGGGATCTATCGCCTGACGCCCTATCAACCACCACAAGATAGATCCCGACAGAAGCGACGAAAAGAGAGCCTAAGATAAATGTTGTTGGGTTACTCAGTGTAAGATTTTGTGCCATAAAGTAGATTAATGTGAAGAGTGCGAGTGGTTGGAAGATCGCCGCAACTACACCCTTAAGATCACCACCACATACCGCTGAAACGAATACCAGTAAACGGAAAGCTACAGCAAGGAAGAAACCTAAGATAAATAACGTAGAAGGAACTGTAGGTAGTAGAGGAGATAGGGCTAAACCCAATAGGGCTAGCGTAATCCAGCAACCATTCGCGAGATAAGATATCGCCATCAGCCGCCTTAAAGTAGCTACAGGGTAGTTGGCTAGCAGCGCTCTCTCTACCAAGAAGGAGAGTAGTAGTAATAGTAGTGAAGAGGGTAGAAGATATGCAACGGCAGATAAAGTCGTTAAGAAGGCTGGTAGAAGGCTAAGCACCACAACACTCAACACACTTATCGTAGCAGAAGCTCTGGTAGAAGGTAGTCTAAATAATAGACTATACCGCCTCTGCAGGTTGGCTGTAGCTTCCAATAGGGGCCCCTTTTGTCACGTGGGAAGTAAGATTCGTATCAAGATGGATATAACGATCAACGCCGCAGACATGGCGACTACGAGTTCAGGCCTAATCTTAACACCTTTAGTTTCATCTTCAAAGAAGCGAAGCAGCCCAGCACTTGAGGCTGGAAGAGGGGCCTGCTTCTTTTTACTCTGACTCATCTACCTACACCTAACCAGAACAACACCAAAAGAGGAGATTAAAATATCTTTCTGATTACCTTGAGTGGTTAGTGTTGTTGGCTAGTCTAAGGAGAGGTTATTCGCTTCAATTATTTGTGTACTTTATGTGCTATTGTTCGGTTGTTTGGGTCTATTTGAGGACCTTTCTACGCTTAAATTTTGTAATCATAATATATATAGTTTTAACCTTGCGGGTTAAGGCGACATGCCTGAGCGCGTCTTACCAAATTCCTCGTATCTTAATGCGAAATCCACCACAGGTACCCTAACAAGAGTGAAAGATACGAGTAGTATAAGCGGAATGTGTCCAATTTGCATATATGATTGTCCAACACTCTGCCAGATAGGGTTAGCAGCGTTTCGAGGTAGAGAAGCGCTGTACCCACAACCAAAGTATTTTGGCTACAGCACTGCAGGAGCGCTAAAGGACTTTGGTCTCGACTGGTCGCACTTTAATATACAGGCGGAACTCTTCGGTGTAAATGGTATAGAGCAGAATCCGGATAAGATGCTTTTCCCTGCAGCATCGACCGAGACGGTTATAGGTGGGATCCGCTTAAAGCTTCCTATTCTCATAGGTGCTTACGGGTCTGCAGATGTCGCAAGGTTGAACTGGGATGGGCTGGCTATTGGTGCTGCAATCTCCGGAATCGGCATCATAATTGGCGAAAATGTTTGTGGGGTAGATCCAGATGCACAGATAACAAACGGGAAATTAACCTACTCTAAGGAGCTCAAAAGAAGAGTCGAAACTTACAGATCATTCTACGATGGAGAGTATGGTGATGTGATAATCCAGACAAATGTCGAAGATCAAAGATTAGGCGTAGACGTTTACGCATTATCAAAGCTTGAAGTAAGCTCGATAGAGCGCAAGTGGGGGCAGGGTGCGAAGGCTATAGGAGGGGAGATAAGGGTTAGAGATTTAGAGCACGCTATTGAATTAAAGAAGAGAGGTTACATAGTTATACCAGATCCAGAAGATCGCGCGGTTCAAGAAGCGTTCAAGCAGAAGCTCTTTGACTCCTTCGAGAGGCACAGCCGAGTTGGAGTTATAGATGCAACTGCTGTTATAGAGGATGTAGAGTGGCTTAGAAGTCAGGGTGCAAAGAGGGTGGGGCTTAAGACTGGAGCGTACAGGCCAGCGGCTGTCGCTTACACACTCAAGATTGCCTCTCAAGCCAGATTTGATTATGTAACTTTCGATGGGGCGGGTGGAGGAACGGGCATGAGCCCTGTGTCGATGATGGACGAGATGGGTATACCTACAGTGTATCTGGAAGCGATTATCTTACGCTGCGCTCAGATTCTAAAGAAGAAAGGCTCCTTTTTACCAGACATAGTTATGGCGGGTGGTTTCATAGAGGAGAGTCAGATCTATAAGGCGATAGCACTAAGCAATTTTGGAGACGGCCCGTTAGTTAAAGGGGTGGTCATGGGAAGAGCGCCGATCACAGCGGTAATGAAGGCGAGATACTATGTGGAGTTGGCGAGAACAGGTAGGCTGCCTAGGAGCTTCGCAGATGAATATGGCTCAACTCCTGAAAGGTTCTTCCGCTGCTCAGCTGAATTAAGAGAAAAGTATCGTGAAACGTTCGACAAGATACCTTGGGAAGCAGTAGGACTCTACAGCTATCTTCACGATAGAATCAGAACCGGATTACAGCAGCTGATGGCTGGCTCCAGAAGATTCTGCCTATCTCTGCTCGACAGAAGCAACTTAATTGCTTTAACCGAAAGAGCCTCAAAAGCCACAGGGATCCCACTGCCACACGAAAGCGATCTAGATCTAATAGATCAGATACTCACAGACTCTGTGTAGGAAGCGGGATCTAAACACAGCTCGCCAAACAAACACCATTAAACCCGTTTAAGCGCTTCGCTAACGTCGAGGTCTCTATCATAACGTGTACTAATATCCAGTTTAAACACAATATGTAAAACATCATGCTTCTATTTTAAATTTTCTCTAACAGTTGGTGATCATAAATCATTTTATTTTATTGAATCTTGGCTAGAGGTTTATAGAAATCAAATCCATGCCGGAAGCAATAGCCCTCTACCCACTAAAGTATCGGGCTGTGAGATTTTGTGGACAATGTTTAAAATAGATGCTTGGTTAAGGCTGTCTTCGATAGACTTGGGTAGCAGCACAGCCTTCCACTATTATAGTGAGGTTCTAAGGTTACTTGAGGAGCATCACCGATGGTTCTCCGAATGCATACCTCTTATCGCTAGCGAAAACGTCCCTTCTCCGGCCGTTCGTGAAGCTATAGTAAGTGACTTCGGCAATAGATATGCTGAAGGCTGGCCTGGTGAACGAGTCTACGCGGGCTGTATCTACATAGATCAGGTTGAAAACGTCTGTATTGAGCTCGCAAAGACACTCTTTAAGGCTGAGTTTGCCGATGTTCGCCCAGTTTCTGGTGTGTGCGCCAACCTATCTGTGTATTCAGCGTTTACAGAGCCTAATGATATAATGCTCAGCTTGGCGATACCTAACGGTGGCCACATATCTACGGGGAGAAAGGAACTCTTCGGCACTGCTGGTTTAGTCCACGGATTAAGAGTCGAATATTTGCCTTTTGATAAGAATGAGATGAATATTGATGTAGATGAAGCGAAAAAAGAAATTGAAGATATGGTTAAGCGGGGCGAAAAACCTAAACTCGCTATGTTAGGTGGAAGCCTCCTCCTCTTCCCACAGCCAGTAAAGGAGCTGTCAGACATACTACACCAACATGATGTGTTAGTATGCTATGACGCAGCACACGTGGCTGGGCTGATAGCTGGTGGACAATTTCAAGACCCATTAAGAGAGGGCGCAGATGTTATGACACTCAGCACGCACAAGACACTCTTCGGACCTCAAGGCGGAGCTATCGTTTCATTCCTAAAGTTTGCTAAACAGATAAAGAAAGCGGTCTTTCCAGGGACCACAAGCAATCATCATCTTCATCACATGGCTGGTAAGGCGATAGCGTTTGCAGAGATGTTGGAGTTCGGCTCAGCCTATGCATCCCAAGTCGTTAAGAATGCGAAAGCATTAGCGCAAGCACTCTACAACAGAGGAATTCAAGTCCTCGGTGCTGAAAAAGGATTTACTAGATCTCACCAGGTAGTTTTGGATGTTACGAAGTATGGTGACGGCGGTACTTTAGAGAAGGCGCTCGAAGAATGCAATATTATAGTCAATAGGCAGCTTATTCCGGGTGACGTTAAAGCTGGTCGAAACTATATGCAACCAGGTGGGCTCAGATTAGGGGTAGCTGAAGTTACGAGATTGGGTATGAAAGAGGGTGAAATGGAGGAGATCGCCGAATTCATAAAGATGGTGATAGTAGATAAAGCGGAGCCAAAAATTGTACGTGAGAAGGTTAGAGCGTTTAAGATGAGCTATCAAAAGGTTCACTACGCTTTTGAAAGCGAGAGAGAAGCCTACTCTTACATCAGGATAAGATAGAACAACGCTACTCAGAAGATAGGTAAGAAAGTAAATCTGCTTGCAAGCTGCTTTGCTTAGTTCCAAAGAGCTCCTCTAATTCTCTCATCAATACATCAAATCGCTTCTTTAGATACTCTTCGACATCAAATCTATTCAGCAGCCTAGCAGCTAGACCAACATACTTCTCAATAGAACTCTGGCTTACCGTAGCCAGAAGCACATCTCCACAGACCGGGCAGATGCCCCGTAAAGGTATGCGCCTAAAACTTTCGCCACATCTTCTGCATCTGAACTTCTGGGTCGTGTACGCGCTTAAGTTCCCCTGTATATCACGTAGTAGATGAGTTTTAAGCACCGAAGAGACAACTATCGCTGGGTCTACAGCTCTTATTAACGAAGCCAATTCAACTTGTTTCTCCACTTTTTCAGCCACGGTTTTTAGCGTGGAGTAGGCACTTCTAGATCTACCTATTGCTAGATAGTTTGTGTAGTGTGTAAAGTGGAAGCCCTCGTATTGCTCCTTCTTATTTAACCTTTTCCTCACAACGTCGATCAGATTCAAAACATTCTGCGGCATCTCTCTTCTCAGAGTAGCTTCATAGAAGGCGAGAGGGTATTCTGCTGCACAGTCAAAGTTGTGGGCTTGCCGCTGAAGCTCCTTCGGAAGGATTATGGGTTGTAAAAGGAGAGGTGCGTCCATTAAGCCGCCTATCTGCTCAGGTAGAAACTCTCTAGAGAAGTTTAGGAATAAATCAAGCAGCAACATAATACTGTCACCGTCTCCATCACAATCACGCCTCTTCGCTGAATGCCAATATGGATGTGCGTAGCATACTTGTGTGTCGGTGAAGCCGATTACCCGCCCTAAAACGCCAACAGAAGTATGTGGGGCCAGCCCTACGATCAGACAGCCTATAAGATCATCTTTGTCTTTAAAGTTGTAAACAGCTCCCAATCCATAGAATTTTGTTAATAATTCGTCGACAAATTTCGCTACCTTCAGGAGATGCTCAGCAGCACATATTGGTAGTATTACATCTTGTATGAAAAGCTCGACGATCTGCTCACCGTCTACTAGAGGGCGACCATTTACGTCAACATCGTAGCCAAGAGCTTTTAGACGCTCTATGGGCACGCCGATCTGATTTGGCTTGAAATGTGTTAGAGCTACATTGGTAGCATCGAACCGTATTGTTCCATCCTTGTACACATATAAGTTGTGCTTTTGCCTAAGGATGCCCTTCTCTATGGCTTCTGGTATCTTTGTGAAGTTCATAAGCGACTTAACACCTTTGAGAGGTGAAGCAGCTTTAACGCCAAGCCGCTCTTCAGCTCGCTTCAACGCTTCCTTAATGGGGTAAACTGTTGTCTTGTAAGGTACGCCGCTTAACCTACAGATGGGGCAGACTTCGCCTTTAAACGATCGACCGCAATTAGGGCAGCTCTTAATTAAGTTAACCATGGAGCCGCAACTAGGGCAGCTCGCCGAGGTCGAGGGGATGCCGCAGGTTTCGCAGACAGCGTTAATGAGATCCACAAATAAGTTTCCTTTGCTCGCAGCCTCCACCAGATCTCTTTTAGAACCGCCTTGCTCGCCAACGGGGAAGAGTACGTGAACAGGCGGCTTCATCTTCCTTATGACAGCCTTTTCAGGCCTACCTACTCTCACCCCGACGAAGGCTGAAGACTTACGCCTAATTACTACACCAGCGCACTTAGAGAGGAATGAGAGTGTATCCTCCCAACCAGTTACCTCCAATTTTTCGCCTAGCCTTAGTGTTCGCTTAAGGGCTTCGGCGTCATCGCCTTGAACTAGCCAACCCTTTTCACTACGCCTATGTGGTACACCGAGTACCTCTAAGATCTGCTTCGCATCCTTATCCTCGAAATCGACAAAGCAAACATCTTCAACAGCTTTCAGCGCGCTACGAAGCCTAAGAACATCTTTGAGCTGCAGAAGATCCCAGAAATATGTATATCTTGGGTGAAGAGGAATATGGAGAGCTTCGCTTAAGGCAAAAGCGGTTTGACAAGAGATTCTAGTCTCAATAGGATGCTCTATTAGACCGTAGAGCAGCTGCTCATCAAAACCAAACACTTTGCTGCATTCAGCAACACTCCGGTAAACATCTTCAATACGCTTCTTCAGATCTTGCGCCCACCATTCCTCAACGTAAGCTGAGGGGAGTAGGCGCGTATTATTCTCCAAGAAGTCACCGAAGCTGATTAAGATATCACCTAAATAAAGCACTGATTGCAGACTTTCCCTGATTCGCTGTGCCAACTCTACACGCTCAACTCTAACGACAGATCCGTCAACTAACTTCACTATAGGAGGCTCAATGTAGTCTACGAATGTTATCGTAGCGGCTTTACCAGGAACATCCAACTTTACCTGCGTACCTACAACCACAGCATGATCTAGAAGTACGGGTACTGAAGGGTGTATACCAACCACTGAGAGCCCAGTGTTATAAGATCTGCCGTACCTAAGTCTAAAACCACCTGCACGATTGGGGAAAGATAGAACCGGTCTACCAGCTATTACTTCGTGGAAGTGTGAAGCCTCGACTCTGGACTCCTCAACATCACGCTGCACACCACCTTTTAACTTACTCAGCCACTCCCAGCCAGGTATGGATAATGTTTCGATAAGTTTAATCAGCTTCCTTCCACGTCCTATTATGCCGTCGTTAAGAACCCTAAGCGCCCCGCCTCTAACTCTATCTGTTTCTATTCGCCTCATTCCACGATGCACGACAACTTCAACCGGATCTGTTTCGACACCATTGATTTCGACAGGTAAGTTAGTTATGGCTAATCGTATGTCTTCGTCGCTGACCTTAAACTGAAAGTTACCTACTTCACGCTCATAGATTCTTAACTCCTCTATAAAGCGTCCGACCTCATCTTCACCCCAAGCATTGCATCTATAGCGATCTAGTCCGAGCTTCGTCCTCAAACGGTCTGCTAACACAACGGTGAACGCAGCTTCAGTTCCCCCGGCTGAGCGTATAGGTCCGGCGAAGTAAAGAGCAGCGTAACTCGACCCATCCTCATTCTTCTTTATCTTCACCGAAGAAATGCCCTGCAAAGGTGCTACCGTCACACCCTCAGTAACAACCGCCAAACCAACCCTAACACCCCAATCCAGAGCCTCCTCCCTCTCAAAAAAACCAAATTTACCTAAAGCAACCTCTTCAGCCAAGATAAGTGCAGCCCTATCAGTACTCTCCTCAGATTCAAGAAGAGATCTAAGCCTCTCACCTACCTTAAGACCCAAAAGCAGCTCCACCCGATCCGCTAGATCATAGGCGAGAATAGATTCTACAGAAGTTGTCGGATCGAGACCTCTTGCCCTGGCTCTAGCAGCTAATTCTCTCATCTTTTCTAGAGAAGTAAGCAGCTGAGCAAAGTATTGCTTCTGTCTATCTGACAAAGCGCCTTTAAGTAAGTCATCTATTTGCGACATTATGTGATATCACATCCTTCCCGGCTTGCTCAGCAGCCTTCACGATCTCCCTTAAAGTCATCCTACCTTCCTTAGATTCGATTAAAGTCCCTATTACTAGAATTTCAGCTCCGCTTTTTACCAATTCAGCCGCTACGTCAGGTTTTGTTATGCCACCGCCGACGATCAAAACACCTTCATAAACTTCTCTTACGACTCTTACCGTTTGTGATGTCACATGTGATGTCACGCCGGATCCGGCTTCTAAATAAAGGAAGCGCATACCAAGATATTGGGCAGCCAATGCGTACATTGCTGCGATCTGCGGTTTAGACTGAGGTATTCCTCTAGCTCTTCCGATGAATCCAGCTGCACCGCCTTCTCCGACTATGAGATATGCAACCGGTATGGCTTCTAGGTTATATTTCTTAACTAAAAGTGCACCTAAGGCTTGTGCTTCCGTTATGAAATAGGGGTTCTCTGAATTTAAGAGAGAGCTGAATAAGATGGCATCAGCGCCTGGAACTACCCCAGTGACGTTACCTGGGAAGAGGATAATGGGCTTTGTGGTTACCTTCTTAAGGGCCTTTACAACATTGTTCAATTCTATTTGATCCATAGCTGTAGATCCGCCTACTAAGATCGCAGCCACGCCCGCTTCATCGATTTCTTTAGCGATTTCAGCTGCTTCGCTTTCTGCCAAACCTTCTGAGTCTATGAGGCCGAAGCAGACGGCGCCACGTCTTTTAATTTCCTTTTTTATATACTCCTCGACCTTATATCTTCTGCTCACTTTTGATCTTCCCTGCCATAAATCGATCTACGAATTCGTTGTAGATGTCTATAACTTCTTTTCTTCCCGTAAATTCGTAGTCTAACGTGAGTCTGCAGTTCCCGCAAGAAATCTTAGATTTATTCGCTTCAATTATGTGAACTTTTACAGCGGTAACTCCACAGTTGGGGCATCCAAAGACTTTAGGTAGGGTTCTCTTAACTACCCGAATTACTTTCCTTCTACGCCTTCCCAAGCCGATCTAGAGTATCATCAGTTGTCTTTAAAAAGGTCACCTTCTTTTTAAAGAGAATCTTTCTCCTTTTTCCTCCGCTTAATGTAAACAAACTCTCAATGAACCTCTCGACTACGTAATCTTCTATTAAGCAATCTTAATTATACAGTTCTGTATATATCTAAAAAGATGCTCCAAACACTCCTAGAGAAAGACCCTTTCTTACAAAGACTCCTAGAAGAAACAAAACTCCCAAAAGCACAAATCGACACACTACTTTGCGAATTAGACGGGTTAACAAAACTTGAAAAACTGAAGGAAAGGGTCCTTAAAAGAGATAGAAAAAATATAACGCTAGGTTCATATTTAAGGACGAAAAAACAAGCTTGCGAGCGAGTAAGAAAGTTGTTGAAGACGACTTTCTTACTAATGTATCTAGGGATAATTCCACAAGATACCCTTAACTCTTTATACAGAGCTGCTAATTCCCTGAACCGAGTCAAAGGTGCGGAACTCACCGACGCGGAAAAACGGAATATAATGGAACTGCTTGATAAGACGGTAGCAAACCTTATTGTGATATCACAGTAAAGGTCATATATCACCAACCCGCATCATTAAGTGATGTTAGAGATCATATTAGCCGTCGCTGCAATAATAATCGCCATCTTAGCGTTTATAGCACCAAAATCAAAGAGTAGGAAGAGTGCATCAGCTGACGACCTTATTTTAGCAATAATAGAAGAATACTCGCGAAGAGTAAACAAGTTGGAGGGGAGAATTGTCGACCTTCAGGTACGCTTAGACGTTTTAGAGAGCCAAGTGGAGAAAGAGTTAAGACAGCGATCTAGAGGTCCGATGACTCATAGTGAGGTGGGAAGTGTCGTGATATCACAAGGAGTTAGAAGTGACATCACAGAAACAAGCGAACTGTTGGGTGACTTTGAGTTAAGTATACTCAGGTGCATTGGGGAGGGAGCCAAGTCGCCCGCTGAAGTGAGGGCGGTTGTTGGTCGTAGTAGAGAACATGTTGCTAGAGCGCTTAAAGATCTTTATGTGAAGGGGTTTCTCGATAGGCGTGGGGGTAAGCCGTTTATTTATTCACTCTCGGATAAGGGGAGGGCTGCTCTCAGGGGTATAGATCTTAACGTTTAGCGAGATCTTTCGGTATAGGTATCCCGCTCCAACTCTCACTCGTTTCAATATTCTCCTATCCACCAATCTATTTAGGTAGGTTGAGAGCGTTGAGAGCTTTATGTGCTGTTGATATCTATCTTCGTACGCTGCTTGGAGTTCAGACGTTGTAAAGGTGGAAGCGGGAAATTGTTCATCGATAAGTCGTGCTACTCTTGAGAAGATTGTGTCCACCTCAAACTCGTTCTCGTCTCTTTCTCCTCCCAAAAATTCATAAACCTCTATTATCTTGTTCATCTTCTCCTTCGTCAGCGTACCCTCTATCGATAAGATGAACTTGGTTCCTTCGTTGTCTGTAAACTCCACCTTCATGCGTTTAGGCATATGCCAAACCAGTAACAAAGCGGCTTGACTTAAATTGTGTAGGTGTCAATTTGTGAACCGTAAAGTTAAAAAATGTTAAACAACGATCGATGGGAAGTCCAAGCCAGACGCCTGAAAACATTCACTTGTTTACAGAATAGAATATCATTACCAGCCGAAGTTCCATCGCTGTCCAGTGGAAATAGAGGGGTCTAGGTGATATCTTCTTTATCAACTAAAAGAGGGAGAGAACGGCTTCCAATAGAAATATAGGGGTCAAAAAGATCAAAAAAATATTCTTTGTTCACAGCTATTAACTGAGGAGGGGGACCCCTATATTTCAGTTGCAAGTTAAAGCGCTTCTAATGATTGATGAATTAGCTTTTCTTAAGTTATTTGTCGTATTTGTTAAACTGAATTTAATTATATCTTGCCGCTCAAATCAAGAGCGGGTTAGTGTGATACTCACATAAATAAACTACTAACTTGGTTAAGATGCTATGGAAATGGTGGGGTGTGCGTGTTGGTTGATCTACACTCGCTTGATCAAAAGAGGTTACTTGACTCTATCTTTACGAGAGCAGCAAAAGGTTCTCGTATAGTTAGAGATCCGGAACCTTTGAGACCTGACTACATTCCACCCAAGCTTCTTTTTAGAGATGAACAATTAGCGGCTGTTGCTGAGATTGTCGCGCCTATTCTCCGTAGGCAGCGCTGTTCTAACGTTCTCTTGTATGGGAAGACTGGGACGGGTAAGACAGCTACTGCTCGCTTAGTTCTTAAAGAGTTGGCTGCGAAGGCTAGAGATCTTAGTCTCTCGGTTTGTCTCTGTTATTCTAATTGTAGGCTTGCCAGTACTGAGTATAGGGTTGTTTTGGATCTTGCTGAGGCTGTTGGTGTGAAGCTGCCTTTTACTGGTCTGTCTCTTGGTGAAGCGTATAGTCGGGTTGCTTCGCAGGTTTCTAACGAGCATTTGAATCTACTTGTGGTCCTTGATGAGATAGATTTTTTGGCGAAGAATTCATCCGGCAATCTTCTTTACGAGTTAACACGTTCACACGATATGTTAAGTCCTGGTAGTGTTTCTTTGATAGGAATATCTAATGATCTTAGGTTTAAGGAACTTCTTGATCCACGTGTTCTAAGCAGTTTAGGTGAGGAGGAGATGGTCTTTCCGCCTTATTCAGTCGAGGAGCTACGGCTGATTCTAGAGGATCGCGTCAAGCTCGCTTTTAATGAAGGATGTATAAGTGAGGCTGCGATAAATCTCTGTGCAGCCTTAGCTGGCTCGGAGCATGGGGATGCTAGAAGAGCGGTTGATTTGCTGAGGGTCTCTGCTGAGGTGGCTGAGCGCGAAGGCTCGCCTAGGGTTGAAGAGCGGCATATCAGGATTGGCCTCCAGAAGATGGAGCAAGATAGGTTGGTAGAAGCGCTTCGAGTCCTTCCCCTGCAAGCGAAGCTAATACTCTTAGCTATTATACGGTGTGAAGCCGCTCCTACTACGGGTTCAATATATAAAACATATTCTAACTTGAGTGAGAGAGTGGGTGTGGAGACTCTTACACCTAGAAGAGTTAGTGGGATTCTTTCTGAGTTAGATATGCAGGGTTTGATCTCTGCTGATGTTTTGAGTAAGGGGCGTTACGGTCGATCTAAACAGGTTACGCTTTTGGTGCCTAGGTCACTTATTGTGGACGTGTTTGCTCAAGATCCTGTTGTCTCCTCTCTTGTTTAGAGAAGTCGATCGTTACGACCTGTAGAGTGGAGAGGTCGACTATGGGAAGAATTGCTGGTGTGGGAGTTATGCCCATGTCGAGTTGGTAGCTCGTTTGCATCTGCCACGTTCCCGTGTTTAAGAGGAGGCAGCCTCTGTAGCGTTCAGAATCAAGTATATGCACATGCCCGGAATGAAATATATCTGGGATTGTATCGATAACGAGAAGATCTTCCTCAGCTGGTAGGATCGGTGTCCTTCTCCCGTAGATGGGTGATAGGTGCCTAGCTTTTAGAAGGCTTCTCATAGCTAAAGCGGGTCTTTCAACACTTAAACCTGGAGTTGTTGCCACGATATCTTCTAAGCTCCTGCCGTGATACATCAAGATTTTGACGCCTTCAACTTCTAGCCAAGCTGGGTTGCTGAGCAGATGGATATTCGGCAGTTTAGTCAGAGATCCAGCAAAGCTCCCTGAGATCGGCGGCTGTGGCTGAGCTTGTCTGACAGGTTCGTGGTTACCTGGGCAGATAAAGATCTGTATATGGCTTGGTATCTGCTCTAAACGGTTTGTTAACTCAGCTATCTGCTTGTTGACATCGGCTGTCTCTAGCTCTCTGTCCTGGTTGGGGTAAACACCTACCCCATCTATGGTGTCACCGCAGATCAGAAGGTAGCGTAAGCGGGCTGCTACTTCGTCTTCTCGCCTAGTTAGCCATTTGATGAATTTTTCAAAAGCTTCTTTTAAAAAGAATTTGCTTCCTACATGTAGATCTGATGTTAGAGCTGCGTAGATCCTTTTTTTGGAGGTGTTGGGTGTGTGCTCAGGCACATCTGGCAGGTTTATGGATTCGACGATAAACGTGTTCCTTTTGCCTTGAGATATTGTAGCAACTACCAGCGAGTCCAAAGGTATTTCTTGGATGTTCTTCACAACAGAGGGGTCGAAGGCTGTAGCCTCTACTCGACCAGTTTCGTCCTCTAAAACTATGGTTGCGGAGACCCTTCTAACGTTCTTTGAATAGACCAAGCCAGCTACCCTAGTCGATCTCTCACCGCTTACTTCGGATATCGTATGAAGGTTGCTGCTATCGATTCTCTTTTTCAGCAGATTCAAGAGTTTTCTATATCTGCTTAAGAATAGACGCTGATATCCTGTCGTTCCCGGAACAGTTTTTAATTCGGTGATGTTCAGTAGAATCTTAAAGTTAGGCGGCTCCTCGATTTCACCTACTATCTCCTTTACAGCTTCTTTCTCTTCTCTCCTTATTAACTGTTCGATATCCTCCTCCCTAATCGTCCTGTCGTCGCCCTTACGTTTTATCACCTCGTCGATCAGCCCAGCCAGGTCAACACTTTCTGAGATCTCTCGCATGAGGTCGAATGCTTTAGGCTCGATCTGATACCCCTTCGCAACGGTTTCCCGTATGAGCTGGGCTAGGCTGTCAGACATGTCGGCGTCAGCTATGAGCTGGTATAGTATGGTAGGTGGTTAAATAAAGCGTCTTCTGTTAATTGCCTTAACTCTTAAGTGTGGAGACAGTTACTAGTAGGGGTATGAGCAGACCACCAAAGGTTTTGAAATCGGAATCGATCTACAGTGGGCGTGTTATATCACTAATCAAAGATACTGTAGCCCTACCATCTGGGCGCACTGTGATAAGAGAGAAGGTTATGCATCCTGGTAGCGTTGGTATTCTGCCTGTGCTTGAAGACGGAGGGTTAGTTCTAATCAAGCAGTTTAGGTATGTTGTAGGCTCCAATCTTTTCGAAATACCCGCGGGGACTATTGAGGAGGGGGAGTCACCGGAGGAGTGCGCTGTTCGCGAGCTACGAGAAGAGACAGGTTATCAGGCTGGTAGATTGACCCCCCTTTCGGCGTTTTATCTAGCACCGGGCTATAGTAATGAGTTTATGTGGCTTTTCAAAGCTACTGAGCTTGAAGCAGGGGCGATAAGACCTATGCCTGACGAGTCGATAGAGGTTAGAAGGTTCGGTCTTAATGAGGTTCTCCAGATGATTAGAAGCGGTGAGATAAGAGACGTTAAGACTATATGTGCCATCTTACTCTATGCTCTTTTGGAGAAAGTGAGGTAGAGGCGTTTAAGGTGGCTTACTTGGCTTGTGAGCGCATGCCTCCGTGGATACGGGTTAAGATACCAGCAGCGGGGACGCTGAGGAGAGTTGAATCTGTTTTAAGAAGCCTGTTTCTAAATACTGTTTGCGAAAGCGCCCTATGTCCCAATAGGAGTAGCTGCTTCAGTAGAGGCACAGCCACGTTTATGATTCTCGGCTCTGTTTGTACACGTAACTGCCCTTTTTGCGCTGTTTCTAAGGGCAGACCTGAGCCTGTCGACGAGTCTGAGCCTGAGCGGGTTGCTGAAGCGGTTAAGCGGCTTGATTTAAAGCATGTTGTCATTACTTCGGTCGATCGAGACGATCTTCCAGACAAAGGTGCAGGTCAGTTTGCCGCTACGGTAAGAGCGATTAGAAGAGTTAAGCCTGAAGCAACCGTAGAACTTCTTGTTCCGGATTTCTGCGGATCGAAGGAGGCAATCGATCTTGTGCTTGAAACCAAGCCGACGATCTTGAATCATAATTTAGAAACGGTGCGTCGCTTACACCCCATCATAAAGCCTAAATCAGATTATAATCGCTCTCTTTGGCTGCTTAAGTATGTGAAGGATAATGCACCCGATGTGCTGACTAAGTCTGGGCTTATGGTTGGGCTAGGAGAAACAGACGAGGAGGTCTTGGAAGCTATGAGAGAGATCAAAGACACTGGCTGCGACATAATAACTATAGGGCAGTATCTTAAGCCACCTAAAAGCAGACTCGAAGTCAAAAGATATGTAAAGCCAGAGACCTTCGAAAGGTTTAGGGAAGCCGCTGAGCGGATGGGCTTTTCTTACGTAGCATCAGCGCCCTTAGTCCGTAGCTCATTTAACGCTGCAGAAGTCTTAGAACATTTGAAGGTGTGATTATTGCTCGTTCCGATCAACGGCAAGAGGCCGAAGATAGGGCGAAGGGTGTTTGTAGCGAAGAGTGCATACATTGTAGGTGATGTGGAAGTAGGTGATGATTCGAGCGTCTGGTTCAACGCGGTGATTAGAGCTGAAGTCGAGTCGATTAAGATCGGTAGTGAGACGAGTATCCAAGACTGCTGTGTGCTACATACAGACGCTGAGCATGAAGTTATATTGGGTGATAGGGTTACTGTCGGTCACGGAGCGGTGGTTCACGGTTGCCGGATATCTTCGAACTGTATAATTGGAATCGGTGCTCGCGTTCTTAACGGCGCTAAGGTTGGCGAGTGGTGTATTATTGGATCTGGCTCCGTAGTAACCGAGGGTTCGGAGATCCCACCCTACTCTCTAGCGCTTGGTGTACCAGCTCGCGTGGTCAGATCTATCACAGAAGATGATAAAAAGAGGATAATCGACAGCGCAGCAGCATACCTTAGGTTAAAGAACTTATATCTTAAAAAGAGTAGTTAGGCTATAACGGGAAGCGTGTAGGTGTGTCTTACACCCTTTAGTCGCCTTATACCTTTAGAAACTTTGTACTTGAGATCAGCTTGCGAAGCATCCTTTATCACGGCGATTATATCATAGTTCCCCATCACGAAATATGCTTCAGACACCCCCTCCAGCTTCCTCACCTCATCCAGAACCTTTTTGTCCAAACCGGGTTCAACTTCGATCAACACGTATGCTGATATCATCATGTTGACGGGCTAAAGAAGGGGTAGTAAAAGTTTTCTGAGGCACGTTTCAAAGTCGCTGCTGATAGGTTAGCACCATGGTTTTGCCTACATCACATACAGTAACTGTATACCTTTATAGAAGGATGCTACGTCATTTATTGAAGGGAAAGTGGTTAGGAAGAAGTTGATCACAAGTAAGTGTAAAGACGTGCTTAAGATTAATGATGAACATCTGATAGTCTTTGACGATTTCCGTAACGTTAAACTTAATGTTAAGGCTGACCTGATATTTGCGGATCCGCCGTTCGGCATAGATTTTAAGAGTAACCTTGAGACCTATAACAGAACGCCTGACGCCCTCTCCTATGTCGAAGTGCCTCGAGAAGATTATCCGGCTTTCATCAAGGAGTTGGTTGAATGGTGCTATAACAGCCTCAAGGATGATGGGAGTATGTGGCTCGTCTCCGGGTGGAATAACCTGAGGTGGGTTTTAGATGCCGTCGAAGACGCCGGCTTCATACAACTCAATCATGTGATCTGGAAGTATCAGTTCGGGGTCTTCACGAGAAAAAGGTTCGTTACATCACACTACCATCTCCTGCTCCTAATCAAGGACAAAGATAACTACACATTTAATAAGCCGGAACACTATTCGGAAGACGTTTGGATCATTAAGAGACGATACCGCCGCGGCGAGGAAACAGCGGGGAACGAACTACCGGATGAGCTTGTTGAAAGATGTATAAAGGTCTCCTCTAACCCAGGGGAATTGGTTGTGGACCCGGTTTTAGGCTCAGGAACGACGATGAAAGCTTGTTTAAAGCTAAATAGAAGATGCATAGGTGTTGAAATAAACCCGCGGCTTAAGAAAAGGATAGCAGATAAATTGAATTTGAACAAAATACCGTTGACTAACTTTACGAAATCACGAGCGTGATGCTAACGAAGGGGAGTAAAGGAGAAGCGGAAGAGTTGAGATTTCTGAAAGCGTGGTTAATTTAACAAGCTTTAAGTAGGCTTCTGCTTACGCCCATCTTGGCAACCAGGTTATCCATAGATCTGGTGAACACGTCTTCCTTTATCTTATAGCCGCCTTTCCTTCTGAGCGGATCGTTGAGATACACGCATCCGCTGTCAAAACCAGTAACCACAACCCAGTGCGGTATATTATAGTGGTGCATCTCATACAGATTCACCAAGACAATGGGTAAGCTACCTTCAGCGAGCGCCTCTTTCACGTCATCGAGCTTAGGACTTCTGAAGACGATCTTCATCCCAGCGCTTCTCACCTTCTCATATGATAGTTGCATCGCATACTTGGCAATTCTCCCCCGCTCTTCACCCCATTTACGCTTTATCCGCTTTGTCGGAATCGTCTCTTTTCTCTCAGTTAGGATCTTCACTTTCAGCCCCCTCTTTATCAGTGGGAGTGAAAGGCTGAACACATCTGCACCCAGGGCGCCGATCATATTGCACTCACGCCAGATATCGAATTCGCTTCTTCGACTTAATTCAACATCTTTGTTGAAGAACTTTAACACCATCATAACGCAAGCCGGACCACAGGTATACTCTGTAGTCTGCCTATAGTGAGGCACGTCGAGCCTCAAGCCTTACTCCCCTAAAATCTGTAGAATGATGTTTCTCGAACGAGGTCTTATATCTAATTCGACCAAGACTATCTGCTGCCAAGTGCCTAAACAGAGCCTACCATCCTTGAAAGGGACGACTAGACTAGGCCCGATGATCGAGGCCCTAACGTGCGAATGCCCGTTACCATCGTGCCACATCTCCTCATGCTTATATTCAACATTTTTAGGGGCGACCCTCTCTAAAGCAGCTGGGAGATCTTGCAGCAAACCAGGTTCATACTCTATCGTTGTTATAGCGGCTGTTGAGCCTCCTACGAACACTGTAACCACCCCATCTTTTAACCCGCTACTCCCTACAGCCTCCTGCACCCTGTCGGTTAGATTCACTATATCACACTCCCGTCTTGTTTGCACACGAATTTCCTTTGTAACCACCACCATGCCTTCTCATCATCCAAAGCCCTCTAGGTTGCTAAAAAATGATGTGGTTTAAGATGAGGGAGACGCCAGATCTCCTAGCAGCTTTATCAGCAACCTGACGCCAACACCGGTAGCGCCCTTCGGTGTATATGTCTTCACCTTCGTCCCATCCTCAGCAGTATAGGCTGTGCCAGCTATATCTAAATGCACCCAAGGTGTTGTGCCTACGAAGTTGCTTAGAAAGGCTGCTGCAGTTATCGCACCAGCAGCTCTCCCCCCTGAGTTCTTTATATCTGCTACGTCGCTTCTGATCTGCTCAGAATACTCCTTCCATAGGGGTAGCTGCCAAACCCTTTCACCACTCGCTTCAGCAGCCCTCTTAACCCTCT
>Ga0080004_1119846_pt1 | contig 22962 bp, 22 predicted proteins | sample WasSprMetagenome_FD_69207 | JGI IMG/M metagenome (GOLD analysis project Ga0080004, IMG submission 69207) | Sulfidic aquatic microbial communities from Washburn Spring, Yellowstone National Park, USA - WS (SPADES assembly) (version 2) | ecosystem: Environmental > Aquatic > Thermal springs > Hot...
GAGCACGGATCATTGAGGATCTATCGAACTGGCGCGTGCACACGCCGGATGCCGGTGACGTGCTGGAGGCCATCAAGATTCACCAGCGGTACGCCATATCACTTTGGAACGCGATGATTATTCGCAGCGCTGAGGCGCTGGATTGCAGAGTGATCTGGTCTGAAGACCTGAACCCCGGGCAGTATTATGGCGAGGTGAAAGTCGTAAATCCCTTTTCTTAAAGAAATCATCTTCTATCCTGCCGCCTGTGCAACAGGTGTCCGGAGAATCCTTTTCTCTCCACGCCCTGCTGGAACGCTTCCGAGCTTACAGCCCTGACCCGATACACACAATCCGCCACGCCGCAGAAACCAGCGGGTCCAGGGGGCCAGCGTGGGAGAGCAAAAAGGGGCTACCACTGCCGTCCGCCCTCCAGCACCGGTAGCACCCGGACCACCGCAGCGGCAAGTTCTTCCCAGGCAACCGGGTCCTACGGCTGGGACTTTCCTATCTGATTGGTAGGGCCTGAGCCCCTTACCTTATCAAGCCAACCAGGTTCGCCACCACTTCCCTTAAAGGGCCTGTTGCCAAACCAACTAGAACACCAGGAGCCAAGATGGGTTAGGCCGGAGGGTGCCAGATACTTTGGCCAGTAAAGCCTCGATCTGGGCAGCCACCGTTTTCTTTCCCCCATCACCCTGACCAGTTGCCTGATGTTGTGCACCGCCAGGGCAAGCAGAGCCTGGATGTGTACCCTGATCGTGTCCCGGAGCGTCGCCCGGTCCAATCCGCGCGGCCCTTTATCTCCGCGAACACCGTCTCGGGCCAGTACTTGCGCCGGCGCAGGCTCGCTCTGGCCCGCTCGGTGGTCAGGTGGCTTTTTACCCGGGAAAGAAATTCCTCGTCCACAGGCCGCGTAATGCGAGGTCCCACATGAAGGCCAGGTTGAGGCGGCACTTTTCGGCCAGCTTGCGCTCACTCCTTATCTTGTAAAGATATCCGAGCAGCGACATCTTGAAGATGACGACCGGGTCCACGGAAGGGGCGCCGGTGTGGCTGGAGTAGGGACGGACGTAGTTGTAGATGAAAGAAAAATCTACGATGCTTGAGATTTTACGGAGGAGATTTTACGGAGGGGGTAGCCCAGGGGGACGCGCACTTCAAGGCTTATCTGGTAAAAGAGCTTGGGCTGGGGCAGGCGGTGACACTACCAAGCCACAGTACATTAAAAGAGTCTAATCTTCCATTAATGACCCTTTAATTTAAAGGGTTTATTTTATAATCGTCGGGTACCCGATAAACTAAATTTACGAAGGGGGAAAGGTAAAGATGAACAGGAAATTGCTTGCCTCCCTAACGACAGGTGTTATGTTGCTTGGTGGGGTGATAAGTGCCGGTGCCTTTTATGACCAGTCGGCAAAAGCGGCTGCTCCTCCTCCGGCTCTTACCCAAAATGCTGCGCCGGCACCAGCCAACGGGCAACAGCAGGTGCAAGATAACCAACAGCAGCCTACATACAGCGCTAGCATCAAAGTAGCCAACCCGCAAAATGACAATGATACCGAAGTTAATGACGCTATTGAAAAACAGAATGAAGCTGCTGAAAGCGAGGCTTTACAGGCCAAGGCTAAGATTACCGCTGACGATGCTAAGAATGCAGCCTTGAAGGCGGTTTCGGGAACGGTGAAAAAAGTTTCCCTGGACAATGAAAATGGCAACGTCGTTTACAGCGTAGAAATCCAGACCGCCAGCGGCGTTGTAGACGTAAAGGTAGATGCCGGCAACGGGCAGGTACTGGCCCAGGACCGGGATAATGGCGAGGGTAATGAAATCGATGACGACAATATTCAAGTACAACAGTAAAGGTAGAACAGTGAAAGGGACGTAAGGGCGAAAGCCCAGGAGGGGATAGCCAGGAGATAGCCGAGCCGGGTCCTGGTTATCCCCGCCCGTTTTTGCCTCGGCGAACCCGACGGGACCGGTTGAAGAATAACTCCCGCGTCGCATTCTTCTGACTTCAGTCAGGAGTTAGGTTGCCTGTAAATAGAGAAGGGGTGATTTACCCGTGTGGCGAAAGTATATCCACCGCATAGAAATCATGGCAGCGGTAGCCGGACGTGTGGGAATGCCGGAGGAAATGGGTATCCGCCCCCTGCGTGCATTATTGCCGGCCGGCCTCTTAGCCCTGTTTTTCAGCAAACTGGCAAAAGATGTGGTTTCCCATGACCACGAATTATACGCTTTCGATAGGATAATTGGTACTTGGATCAGACACTATACGAGCCCGCTAATGACGGCAATCATGAAAGGGTTCACTATTATAGGTTCTATCGGCTCAGTTTCTCTGATGACCCTGGGGATAATCATTACCCTTCTTCTCCTGCGGCGGCCGCTGCTGGAGCCGTTGTTCCTCACTGTGGCCACCACCGGAAGCTGGCTTATGGAGGAGCTTTTAAAATGGGTCTTCCACCGTCCCCGGCCGGCCGTGGACCAACTGGTGCACGCATCAGGCTACAGTTTCCCCAGCGGCCATTCTACGGTAGGCATGGCCTTTTTCGGAGCCGTTGCCTTTTTACTCTGGCCCCACCTGCACCACTCCCGCCTGCGCCTTTTAACAACGGGTATTTTCGCCCTACTCATCCTCTGCATCGGCATCAGCCGGATTTACCTGGGCGTGCATTACCCCAGCGATGTGCTGGCTGGTTTTGCAGTCGGCGGAACCTGGTTAACGCTATGTACAATGGCTCTGGGGATTGCTATCGGCAATATAAAAAGGCCGCCGGATCGATTAGGAGTGATGGGACCTCATCTGCCCCCGCGGAGGCGATGCCACCGACACCGCCCATAGCCCGTTCGTCCTTTCCTGGAAATCTCAAGGGCCGGTATACAGCCTAAGGGACATTAAAAGCCCAAAGATGGGCCGGCGGCAGACCGGTTTTTTCATCTTGTGTTACCATAAGATTTAAGGGGGGCTCCCTGCCTTTAACCTACTCCGGGATTAGGCAAATCCAACCTGGGGGGAGGGAAAGCCTGGTCCATGGGGAGACCGCCTTCAAGCCCTCAGGTACCAGGCGGAGATATGCGAATTCTGGTCGTTGAGGACGAAACCACCCTGGCCAATACCCTGGCCCGTTGCCTGCGGGAGGAAGGATACGCCACCGACATAGCCTACGACGGCGAAGAGGGGATCGCTTTCGCCGAAACAGTGGACTATGATTTGATAATTCTGGATCTCATGCTGCCCCGGCTGGATGGTATGGAAGTTATCCGCCGCCTGCGGAATGAGCGCATTGATACCCCGGTCCTCATGCTGACGGCCAGGGATACGGTGGCCGACAAGGTCAGGGGATTGGATGCCGGTGCCGACGATTACCTGACCAAACCCTTTGCCCTAGCTGAACTCCTGGCCCGCGTACGGGCCCTGCTGCGGCGGGAAAGCGCCAACAAGAGCACTGTCCTGCAGGTCGGGGACCTGATGATGGACACGGTATCCCGCCGGGTACGACGGGGAGACCAGGAAATTAACCTTACCAATAAGGAATACGCCCTGCTGGAATACTTAATGCGCAATCCCAACCGGGTCCTGACCCGCACCCAGATAGCCGAACACGTCTGGGATTATGACTTTAGCGGCATGTCCAATATAGTAGATGTCTATATTCGCTACCTGCGGCGCAAGATAGATGATAATTTTGAACCCAAGTTACTGTATACCGTTCGCGGCAGCGGCTATTGCCTGCGGGAACCTGATAAAAGCTAGGGCCAGAGGGCATGGGAGGTTCAAATTTGCGGCAGAAATTTTCCACCTGGCTCCGCGGTATTCCCCTGCGGTGGCGGCTGACGGCCTGGTATGTCTTCTTGCTGGCGCTGATCCTGGCGGGTTTTAGCGCTTTTATTTACTTTAACATGTCCCTGAGCCTGAAACAGGGCCTGGATTCTTTATTATTCTCCCAGGGAGAACAGGTTTTAAGCAGCCTGGATAACGAGAACGGACGGTTGCGCCTGGATCCTGAGTTGCCTCTCTTGCCTGGTACTTACTTTGGTATTTACGACGCTGGAGGTAAAGTCCTGGATACGAACATGCCGGGGGACCTGGCCGCGGGCTTCCAAGTAAAGGGCTTTACGGCCATGCAGCCCACAACAGTGGAGATTAAGGGGGTCGAATGGCGGGTGCTCCTGGCCCCGGTAAAGGAAAAAGGCCAGCAACCTTACTGGATCCTGGTCGTGCGCCCGGTCGAAGAGGCCGAAGGACCGTTGGACCGCCTGCTGTTATTTATCCTTATTGCCATCCCCATGACCCTGGTGATGGCGGCGGGAGGTGGCATTTTCTTGGCCCGGCGGGCGTTGCAGCCTATTGATGAAATTGCCGCCAAGGCCCGCCAGATCAGCGCTACTGACCTGAGCCGGCGCCTGGACCTGCCCCATGGTAACGACGAGGTGGGGCACCTGGTGGCCACCCTGGACGAGATGCTGGATCGCCTGGACCGGGCCTTCCAGCGCCAGCGGCAGTTTACCGCCGATGCTTCCCACGAACTTAGAACCCCTCTGGCAGTTATCCGTAGCGAAGCCGAGGCAGCTTTAAAGCGGCCACATTCGCCGGAAGAATATCGTCAGGCCTTAAAGGTTATCCGTGATCAAGCCATCTGGATGGGCAATCTGGTAGCCAAATTGCTGATTTTAGCCCGGAGCAACGACCAGCAGGAACAACTGGAGCGGGAAATCTTGAATTTAGCCGACCTGGTAGAAGGGGTAACTGCTGAATTCCAGGGGATGGCGGAAGCTAAGGGGTTAGAGCTAGTTAAGGTAATTAAAGAAAACGTAAATATATACGGCGACCAGACGCGTTTAACCCAGCTATTGGCCAACCTCCTGGATAATGCTATTAAATATACACCAGCGGGGAAAGTAGTTGTTAGCCTGGAGAGGCTCGGCAAATGGGCCCTGCTTGTAATAAAGGATACAGGGGTAGGTATACCTCCTGAGCACTTGCCCCACATCTTTGAGCGCTTTTACCGGGTGGATAAGGCCCGGTCCAGGGCGGAAGGAGGCTTTGGCTTAGGGCTTTCTATTTGTGAGTGGATTGTCCGGGCCCATAATGGCAAAATTGAGGTTGAAAGTTCGGTGGGCCAGGGAACAACCTTCAAGGTATGGCTGCCGGCCTCCTAAGCGGCCCGGAGCCAAAGGCCTAACACTGGAGTATGCGGTTTAAAAAAAAGAGAAATAGTTGGTGTGTTTACCCGCCGGGTGTATAAAATCTGCCGCCGTTTTAAGGGAAGGAACCTGTTGCCAAACCTGTTGTAACTAAAGCCTTTCATCTCTGCAAACGCCGTTTCGTGCCAGTACTTACGGCTGACAATAATGTGCCCTGGTGAGGGCACCCCTTGCATGCCAGGCGGTGCACCTTTGTAAACCACTGAACCGTCGGGTCGCTCCTTTGTGCGGTAAAGGGTTTTTCCTGCAGGGAGATGTACACGTCGCGCTTATCAATTTTTCTCCCGGAGATTTTGCCAGGTCTGGCGCTGCAGCCGCCTCGCCTTCCCGCCCGGTAAATCTTTAACCCAGAGCTTTCCCTCGGCCACCCAGGCCACTCTGCCGGCAGCGGGCGGCTTGCCTGAACCGAAGACGGAAGCCCTCTCCCGCGCCGCCAGGAGGCCGAGCACCACTCCTGCGACGACCAAAATCAAAGCCGCCAGAAAACCTAGTTTTTTCCAGACGCTTGGCACGGCTTCCCTCTCCCCCAATTACAAAACGCACCTGGCGTTCTCGCTTTCAAGCGCGCGGGTTTCCCCGCTCATGCAGCCGCCCGGAAGAACGGCCAGAGCCCCGATGACGGCCAGCAGAACCAGAACGACCAGTTTGCGCCCCGTTGTATCGGCCACGGTTTTCCCTCCCGTTTTTTTATGAAAAACCCCTTCCGCCGGCAAAACGTAACACGGGCAAATCTCTCCTTGCCGTCACAGTTGCCTGACGCCGCTCAGCGCAGGCAGGCGCGACTAACCAGACACCGCCTCCCGGTAGAAGTGCGCCCACGCAAGTGAGAAGACCAGGCTCGCCAGAATCGCGCCCACCACCAGGCAGACGAAGCCGAGCAGAATAACGAGGAAACCGGCCAGGTCAAGGGCCAGCATCCGCAGGACGCGCCTTTTCGTCGCGGCCCAACTCAGCCGCAGAGAATCCACGGCGCCGCAGTCGCGATCCACCAGGAAAAACGGGTACAGGCGCAGGCGGTAAGAGATGTATATTCCGCCTCCGGCGGCAAAACCACCCTTATCCCGCCGCCGTACTCCTGGTCCCGTTTTTACGTCAGCATAACCCGGCAGCCTTTGTCTGGGCCGCCTTGACCACCTCAGACTTGGTACTTCGGGCTTCTACCTGACCATCCTATCCTAGCGCAGGTAACATATCCTTCCAATAAAAACGCAACGGATATTTTTTGTAGATTTATATCGAAGTGGAAACCAGTTAGGGAACCAGCACCCAGAGGCGGATTGTCCGATTGGGAGGCGGACTGTAGCAGCTCTGGTCCTGCAGAACGAACCAGAAAGGGCGCCCCAGCCGCACCGCGTGCAGTTCCCCCGGCCCCGTCCTCACCGCCACCGGCAGGAAGAGGGTCGCCAGGACGATTCCGGCTGCGGCAAGCGGTAAACTTTCCCCGGGATCAGCTTTTTCCTCACCTGGTCAACACCCACAGAGCACGGTCGCTCTCGCAGTCTTCAGCAGCGGCCCGCACCCCCAGACGCAACCGAACAGCATATCGCTACACCGCACTGCCGTCAAGCCGGGCCCGCAGCGCCTCGTAGAACCTCTGCGGCTCCGCCGGAGAAAGAAAGTACGGCTCCCGGTCGGTTTCCAGCACCACCATCTCGTTCTTCCAGGAAGTGGCGTAGACCCTGATCCACCCCAGGCGCTCCACCTTGAACCGGCCGAAATAACCGAAGAATCCCCACGGCGGATAAGAGCCCAACCGGACGATGGCGAAAGGCGGGCCGGGAAACCGTCGCAGCGCAAGGTTTCTGACCCGCGCGTAAGGCACAAACACCGGGCGGGCGAAACGCCTGGTAATCCTGATCCCCTGTGCGTCCAGGACGTAAGCCGCTGGGGCAAAGGCGAAGAAAACGGCCACAGGCAAGACCGTTATCAACGCTACGATACCCAGGCCAGTCAAGGACTCCGGCAGTTCCGCCGGCTCGGACACGCCGGCCGCTACGCCCACCAGGGAAAGGAGGCCGAGGGGAATGGTCAGCAGTAACAGGGCGATTCTGGTCTCCGGGTCGGCAGGCGCCAGGGCGAATTTCTCCTCCGCCGCCAGACATACTCGTTCAGACTCGGTCATAAGCATCCCTCTGGACAAACAGGCTGAAAAGTTCGCCACAATCCGGCCGGAGAATCTTTTCCCCACTGCTTGGGGGGCAGACATTCAAAAATTACTGGCTCCGGTCCTGCAGTAAGCATACACCGACAAGTAACCGGAGCCGGCTATGACGAGCACGCGCCCAGAGCACAATAACCCGGTCGCAGACGGCGTCGATGTCGCCCAGGATGTGGCTGCTTAACAGGATGGTCCTGCCGCTTCGCTTCAGCTCCTGGATAATCTGGCGCATCTCCAGCCGGCCCTCCGGGTCCAGGCCCGACGAGGGCTCGTCAAGGAAGAGAAGCTCGGGGTCTCCCAGCAGGCTTTGAGCCACGGCCAGCCGCTGAATCATGCCCTTGGAGAAATGCCCCACTTTGCGGCGACGGGCGGCCTCCAGGCCTGTGGCGCGCAGCACCCGGTCAACGCCGGCAGGCACGGATTTGATGCCTTGCAGGCCGGCGTAAAAGGCAAGGATTTCCTCGGCGGTCAGGAAGGGGTAAAAGTAGGGCGTTTCCGGGGAGTAGCCCATGTGCCGGCGGGCCTCCACGGCGGCGGGCGTGCTGCCGAACACCCGCACGGTGCCCCGGGTGGGGCGCGTCCGCCCCAGGCAAACCTTAATCGTGGTGCTTTTTCCGGCCCCATTGGGGCCTAAAAGCCCCACAACCTGGCCTCTTGGTACGTGAAAGCTAATACCGCGGACGGCGACCACCTTTCCGTAAGATTTCACCAGCCCGTCCACTTCCAAGGCGATTTCCCCTGTTTGTGGCACGATTGGGGTCGTGCGGTTCAAGGTCAGCACGTTCGCGGCTCACTCCTTCGCGCAGGTTGTCCGGGGCTACCGTAATGGTGTTTTCCCCACTCCGAACCGGCAGGGTTGCCGTCGCTGGTATTGCTAACTTATCTTTCCGGATACACGGCGTCGGCAGCCAGGGTGCCGGATATGACCACGGCCTCGATGCCGGACCCCGGGAAAACGCCGGCACCGGCCAGGTAAAGCCTCTCCACGGGGCTTTTGGCCGGCGGCCGCCACTGGCCGGCGGCGGGGCCGTAGATGGCGCCGCCCGTGGTCCAGGCATAGCGGGCAAAGGTGGCCGGGCTGGCCTCCTCCCGAAAGACAATATGTTCCCGCAGGCCGGGCAGCACCTGTTCGGCCAGGGCGAGCAGCGCGTCGCCAAACTCTTTCTTGCGCCGGGGATAGTCGGGCGCCCGGCGGTCCCAGCTTGCTGCCTCCGCCAGGGGGACTAGGGTGAGCAGAGTGATGCTGGCATGTCCGGGCGGCGCCAGGCCGGGGTCCACCCTGGAAGGAGTCATTATACCCAACCCCCGGCCGTCTTCGTTGTGAACCAGCGTGACCGGCTCCAGGTCCGGCACGAAGTCCACGCCTAGGAAGACCGCAAAAGCCGAGGTAGAGAATTCCAATTCCTCGATCCGGCGCGCAAAATCGGCGGGCAGGTAATCCAGGCCAACCAGCTCGAAAAAAGTCCTACGGAGGTCCGCATTGGAAATGACGGCAGTAGCGCGGTGGACCTGCCCGCCGGCCAGGATTACGCCCGCGGCCCGGCCTCCTTCGATCAGGATGCGCTCCACGGGCGCGCGCAGGAGCACCCGGCCGCCGTGCGCCTCGATCACCTTCGTCAGCGCGTCGGCGAGGGCCTGGGAGCCGCCCACAGGGTAGTAGCCGCCGTCGAAGTAGTAGCCGAAAAGGGGGGCCATCTGGGCGGCGGTGAGCGTCTCCGGCCGGTCGCTAAGGTAGCCCGTCAGGAGGAGCAGGAAGCGTTTCAGAGATGCGTCTTGGAAGAACCGGTCCAGCATCGTTGTGTATGGGACGTCCATCCAGCGGAAGGCATACGGGTGGGTGCGCGGGTAGGCCAGCATCTCCTCCGGCGTGCGCGGCGGGCACGGCACGCCGCCGGTGCGCTCCGCGTCGGCGTAGAGGTCTCTGTACACGCCCTCCATTTCGGCAAAGAAGGCGGCTATAGCCTCCCGCTCTGCGGGAAAGCGCTCTTGCAGGGCCTTCACCAGTCCCTCCGCCGTGCCGGGCACCCTGAGCCGGAAGCCGGGCAGCACGTATTCGTGGCCCACCCGCCGCCATTCCAGCCGGTCGCCGATTTCCAGCCGGCGCAGAAGATTGGTCACCGGGCCGCGCGGCCCCAGCCCGCTGACGTCGTGCACCCCCGCGTCGAAGACGTAGCGCAGCCGCTCGCCGTCCCGCCGCACGTGCCGCTCCCACGAGGTGCAAAAACCCCCCGGGCGGTGGTGCTGCTCCGCCACCAGCACCTTCAGGCCCCGCCGCGCCAGAAGGGCCGCCGCCGTAAGGCCGCCGATGCCGGCACCCACGACGATGACGTCGTGTTCGGCTTCACCGGCCGGCCGCGCGGGGCCGAAGACCGGGTCCGGCCACCGGTAGGGCTCGCGGGCGGCTATCTCCTGCGCCAGAATGCGCTTGGGGTACCAGCTGGGGAAGAAAAGGGAAATAGCGATGCCGGCCCCGAGGGCGGTGTTGGGGATGGCCACGGTGAGCCAGAGGCGGGCCTCCGGCCAGGCAAGCGCCAGCGCCCCCAGCAGGGCGTTGAGGGTGAAAATCGCGCCCCAGGCCGCCGTAATAACGGCGTTGGTGCGGTAAAAGAGGGGATGGCGCCAGTATTCGCGCGGCCAGTCCTCGCGGGCGTACTGGTAGGTGAAGGGTGAGCCGGCCAGGAGCGTCCCCCAGGCCATCAGCGCCAGGGTAGCGCTGGTCAGCACGGCACTGTAGGCCTGAAAAAGCGGGGAACCCAGAACGACGGTCACCACGAAATGAGCGGCGAAAAAAGCGAGCGTCACCAGCTCCATCGCCTTAAGCTGCCGCTGCCGGAAGCGGTAGGCTTTCAAGACCAGCGCGGCCCCCAGGCCGGCCGTCACCGCCTCCGTCCAGAGGCCGTAGCCCGAGAGCACCCAGTAGAGAATCCAGGGGACAAAGCCGATGAAAATCCAGACCGGGCCGGGTATTTTCTTACCTATGGGCCTTTCCCTCCTCCGTGACCGCAGCCAGCGCGGCGTCGCACTAATCAACGGCCATCCGGGCAAAGCGCGACCGAATTCCGGGGTAAGGGACCAGTAGAAGGTCTTTGCCTGCTATGTAATAATAGAGCCGGTAACACCAGTAATCGGGAAACCGGCCCCTTAGTCTCCAATATTACCTGCAAACCCCTACATTTTACCCGCCCTTTGCAGCACCCGCTTGATCATGACCACCGCTTCCGCCCGGCTGGCCTTGGCCGTGGGGGCCGCCAGGTTGTTCCCTCGTCCCACAACCACGCCGGCCTTCACCGCCGCCGCCAGCGCCTCAGCCGCCCAGGGTGCGATTTCCTGCCGGTCGCTGAAGCGGGCCAGTATCTGTGCCGCTTCGCCCGCGCCCACTTCCACCGGCCGGCCCAGTTTGGCCAGGGCGCGGACGATCATGGCCGCCATTTCCTGGCGGGTGATCTGCACCTCGGGCGCAAACGCGGTGGAGGAGACACCCTTCACCAGTCCCGCCGCATAGGCTCGGGCCACGCTCTGGTAGTACCAGCTATTATCCGCTACGTCCTGGAAGGGTATTTTGCTGCTTTCCGTTACGCCCAGGGCGTTTACCAGCATGGTGGCAAATTCCGCCCGGGTGACCGGGGCGTCGGGGGCGAATTTATCCGGCGCCACGCCGTGGACCACATCTTTTGCCGCCATGAGCTCGATGTCCTTCTGCGCCCAGTGGCCCTGGATGTCAACTCACCTGCCGGTCATTTCTCCTGGGGTTACGCGTTTCCCTGGCCTGCAGGGCTTCAGGCGGCAGTTTTTCTCAATCAACCCTGGACCTGCGGTCTTTTACGTAAACGCTACCCGGCAGGGACTTGGCGTAACGTTTGAGCTGAGCCGCCTTTTCCGCAATTTTTTTCGGGTCATACAGGCAATCGCGGCCAGCGCATTCAACGATGGCCATGGATATCGAAATTAAAGGGAAGAAAGTTTCCCTGCCGTTCCGGTCGTAGCCGCGTATACCTCCCGCCGCGCGGTCCTCCGGCTCGTAAAAGCGGCGGATCAGCCGGTCGAAATACCGGGCAATTTTTGCGCATAAAATCTCTGCCTTTTCCGGAACGGTTATGATGATAAAGTCATCGCCCCCGATGTGGCCGATGAAATCACTTCTGGCGCCGAACTTTTTTACGACGCTGCTCAGAAGAGCGGCGGTAAACAAAATCACCCGGTCACCGCTTTCAAAGCCGTACCTGTCGTTATAGGGCTTGAAATAGTCCAGGTCCAGGTAGATCACCACGCAGTCCTCATTTTCCCTGGCCCGCCTGGACAGTTCCTGCTCGATGGCTATATTTCCCGGCAATCCGGTCAGCGGGTTAGCGCCCCTGGCCATTTCCAGCCGGATTCTGGTCATGGTATCAAGTAAAGTCTGGACCGATACAACCCCTCTTAACAGCTGATTTCTTGTCACAATGATATAGTCGTAGAGCTTGATCCTGTCCCGGTTCATGGCAACCTGGGAGACTATTTCAATGGGGGTGTCTTCCTCCACCACCAGGGGCGAAGTGTCCATTAGCGCTGTTATCGGGCGATCGAAATACAGCGGTACCCCGTACTGCCACCCCAGGTAGCGGTCCAAACGGTAGCGCATCACCAACCCCACGGGTTTTCCCTCTTCTACCACCACCACGCCATCAAGCAGGTCATTTTCTTCCAGTATTCTTTTCACTTCGCGAACCAGACAGTCCTTGCCGACACTTACGGCGTTTTCCGAGATTTCTCCTACCGGGAAGGCATGCTTCCAGGCACTGTTGCGCCCGCTGGAAACCAGCCGGAGCACCTTAACCTCCACAGTCTCATCCAGATAGGCTTTCGGGAATACCGGCCTGCCCAGGAAGTAGCCCTGGCCGTAGTGGGCGCCAATACTGGCAAGGGTGGTCAATTCCTCCTCGGTTTCAATACCCTCGGCAATAATGGCGCAGCCGATTTTTTCGGCAAAGGTTATAAATGTTTCCAGCAGGGCCCTCTTGATATAGTGAAGGTTGATGTTTCTGACCAGGGACATGTCTATCTTAATGAAGTCGGGCCTGATTTCCGCAATGGACTGCAGGGAGGAAAATCCGGAGCCGACATCGTCCACGGCCACCATATAGCCCTGGCTGCGGTAGTGTTCCAGGGTCTTGTTAAAGTTGGGAAAGTCCTCGATGGAGTGCCGCTCGGTAATTTCAAACACGATGCTGGAAGGTTTGAGGCCCATTTCCCCGATCAGCCTCATGGTCTCTCCCCTCACGAAATGGGGGTCGCTGATGGTGCGGGGGTGGATGTTCAGGAAGAGCTTCTGGTCCGGCCCCAGGTCCCCGAGGTTTTCCAGGGCCAGCCGGCGGCAGACCCTTTCCAGGGGATAGAGCAGCCCGACTTTCTCAGCAAAGGAAAAGATAATATCTGGGCTGCGGAAATAGCTCTCCCGGGGCCCCCTGGTCAGGGCCTCCCAGCCCAGGATACCGCCGGAACGCAGGGAAACTATGGGCTGGTAGACGATCTGAAACCGGGCCTGGTCGAGAATTTCCCTGAACTCGGCTAAGAGCATGGCCGTCTCCAGACTGATGGAACCCCTGGCCATCCCCTGGGCCTCGCGCAGCGCCGTATAAAGCTGGCTCTCCACGTTTTCCGCCTTAAAACTGAGGACGGCGTACCCCACGTGGATGTCCGGTTCCCGGCCGGTAATTTTCAAGTACTCCTGCTTTATCCTTTCCCTGATGCCAATGCGGGAAGTGACGGCTATTTTCTGCAGCTCACCGTGCCCCGGCCTGCCTTCCATCGCCAGCAGGACGACAAAGTCGTCGCCCCAGAGATTTTCCACGGCAAGGACTTCGATACCGGGGAAAATTTCGGGTATTTCTCTTTCCAGGCTTTTTTTAAACATGGCCAGGATCTTCGAGGCAGCCTGAAAGCCGCTCACCTGCTCCACCTCGTGGAATTTCACCAGGTCAAAATAAAGGAGCACCACCGGTCTTGACTTTTGGAGGTTTTCCAGAACCTTTCCGGCCAGGCCGGGGTCCTTTAGGCTGTGATTCCGGAATATGGTCCTTCTTTTGAAGCCGGGAAGAGAAAGGAACCTGGAGGCGGCTTCCCAACCCTTGATTATCCCGGAGAACACGGCCACTCACCCGCATTTTTGATACAAGCATATAACAGCAAGTTTAAGGCATTATGACTTTTCGGTTAAATTTTCTTTATTTCCCGGTCTGCCGGCCGTTCGCAACCCCTTTACCCCCATTCCTACCAGGCAGGTTAAATGACGAAGGCTCCGAATTTTAATTTTATGTTGTTGGTCAGGGGGAGCCGGCAATGGCGGGAACGTTCGTCAGGCTTATTCTCCTCGCCGCAGCCGCCTCGGTCAGCGGCGGCCACGCGGTCTGTTTTCTCCTGCGCAAACTGGGGCCGCAGGACGCACGGGTAGAAGAAAGGTGGTTCTGGGTAGTGCTCCTCGGGGTCGGCGGGCTGGGTGCCTCTCTTTTCACGGAGCACGTACTCAAGCTCTCCAGTGCCACCGGAAACCGGCTCACGGCACGCGCCGTGCTCGCGGCGGCCGCAGCGTGGTTGCCTTACGCCCTGCCGGTATCCGTATGCACCCTTCAGGCCTCTGAGGACCCCGGGGTGGCGTTTCTCCTCGCCCCTCTGGCCGCGCTGGGAGGGACCGGGTTGATCGTCTATCAGGCAACCGACGAAGTTTTTCCCGAACACCCAAAACAGCCGCTATCCCAGCTACCGCCAGAGGAGCGGTTTAAGAAAATCCTCTGGATCGTCGTTACTGCGGACGCCTACTGGTTCCTTTCCCGTGTGCTATTTCTCTTGCTCCTGGCGGCCGCCTTCTTTCTCGCCGGGGTTATCGTTTCCCTGGTGGAGGTCTTGTGGCCCGGCCTCCTTTCTGATGACGACGCTCTTCTGGTGATAACGTTTTTAGCCGGTTTGCTTTTGGGTGGGGGAGTGCTCGGTTACTCCGTACGGCGGCTCAACAAGCGCGCCCGTCTCGCGTGCCGGACAGAGGCGCGTCGCGCGTGACCTGCCCGGTGTGCGGCTCCCCTGTGAGCCGTAACAGCCCGTACTGCTCCGACAGGTGCCGGAGAAAGGCATTGCGCCGCGAGTGATTGGGTACAGGGCGGCTTTCTAACCCTCTGTTGGCCTAGACGGAACGGTCGAATCCTTGTTACTCGACCAAAGGCACCAACTCCCGAAAAAGAACAAAAACCCGGGCCGCCACTCCAGCCCGGTTCCGTGAGATCGCTGAGCGCCTCCAGGGGCGCCTCTATCGCTTCCCTTATGTTGCGTATCATCTTCGATACTCTCTACCTGCCAGGAGCAACCTGGCAGGGCGGGAACCCCGGCCCAATAACCCCCTTCTTGGGCGCTGTGAACGGCGGCAAGGAACGTCGAAGGGTTTCCGGCAGGAGGAACGGCCGTCGGAAACGGCGAATAAACAACTACAAGCGCGTGTGGGGAGATGCATGCGATGGCAGGACGCGGCCGCCATCTCGAGGATATAGCGGCCAGGGTGGAGGCCGGCGAACGGCTGGGGGCCGAAGACGGTGTCCGGCTGCTCACAACGCGCGACCTCTTCACCCTGGGCCGCCTGGCGCGTCTGGCCTGCCGGCGCAGGCACGGGGACCGGGTGTACTTCGTGGTCAACCGGCACATCAACTACACCAACGTCTGCGTCAACGGCTGCCGGTTTTGCGCCTTCGGCAAGCCTCCGGGCCATCCCGAGGGCTTTACCCTCACCCTCGACCAGATCGAGGAAAAGGCCCTGGCGGGCCGCCACCTGAACGTGCGCGAGGTGCACGTGGTGGGCGGCCTCAACCCGACCCTGGGCCTGGATTACTTCGTGGAGATGCTGCGGCGCCTGCGCCGGGCCCTGCCGGGGGTCCACATCAAGGCCCTCACGGCCGTGGAGATCGACTACCTGGCGCGGCGCGAGGGCCTGGCCGTGGAGGAGGTGCTGAGGATCCTCAAAGACGCCGGGCTGACTTCCCTTCCCGGAGGGGGGGCCGAGGTTTTCGCGCCGCGGGTGCGCCGGCTCCTGTGCCCGCGGAAAATCGACGCCGAGCGGTGGCTCGAGATCCACGCCCGGGCCCACGAACTGGGCATTCCCACCAACGCCACCATGCTGTACGGCCACCTGGAAACCCATGAGGAGCGGGTGGACCACCTGCTGCGCCTGCGGGCCCTGCAGGACCGCACGGGGGGTTTTCTGGCCTTCGTACCCCTGGCCTTTGAGCCGCGGCGCACGGCCTTACACGAGCTGCCCGAGACCACCGGGTGCGAGGACCTGAAGACCATTGCCGTGGCCCGGCTCCTCCTGGACAATTTCGCCCACGTCAAGGCTTACTGGGTGGGCATCGGCGAGGCCACCGCGCAAGTATCCCTCCACTTCGGCGCCGACGACCTGGACGGCACCATAGGCGAGGAGAAGATCTTCCACGCCGCCGGAGCGAGCACCCCGGAGTACGCCACGCGCGAAAAACTGATACGCCTCATCAGGGAGGCCGGCCTGGTGCCCGTGGAGCGCGACGCCCTGTACAACGCCGTAAAGGGGAGTACCTTTGTTGCGGGTTAGACTGGGACAGGTAGACTACCTCAACTGTTTGCCGGTGTATTACGCCATTGAGACGGGAAAGGTTCCCCTGGACGTGGAGCTGACCAGGGGGGTGCCCGCGGTCCTGAACAGACTGTTTCTGGAAGGGCGCCTGGACATCACCCCCCTCTCCTCCATCGAATACGCGCGCCATCCCGAAAAATGTGTCATCCTGCCCCACATGTCCATCAGCTCCGACGGTCGCGTCGGCAGTATCCTCCTCTTCAGCCGCGTCCCGGTAACCGAACTCGACGGCAAGAAGGTCTGCCTGCCCGACAGCTCGGCTACCTCCGTGGTGCTGCTCAAAGTTCTGTGCGAGCACCACTACGGCATAGAGCCGGTTTACGAGACCACCCCTCCCGACCTGGACCTCATGCTCGCACGCGCCGACGCCGCCCTGCTCATCGGCGACGATGCCCTGGCCGCGCACCAGCGCGTGCTGAACGAAGGGCGCGCCCTGCTGGTCACGGATCTGGGGGAAGCCTGGAAGGAGTTCACCGGCGAGAAAATGGTCTTCGCCCTGTGGGTCATCCGCCGGGATTTCGCCCTCTCCCACCCGGACCGCACCGACGAGGTAGGCCTCGCCCTGCGCCGGGCGAAAGCCCTAAGCATGGCCAACCGCGGGGAACTGATCGACGAGGCCTGCCGCCGGCGCCGCCTGCCGCGTCCCTTGCTGGAGGACTATTTCGATCTGATCCGGCACGACTTCGATCCCTCGTATCAGAGGGCTCTGCTGGTCTTTTACGAGTACGCCTTCAAGAGCGGCCTGATTGCCGAGCCGGTGGAACTCGCGGTCTGGGGTGAGAAACTTGCGCGCGCTCGATGAAATACTGGCCCGCGCGGCCCAAGGCCAGCGTTTGACCGAGGAAGAGGGCGTGAGCCTGCTGTGCGAGGCGGATTTCCTGGCCCTGGGCCGGGCGGCGCTGGAGGTGCGGTGGCGTCTCAATCCGGACCCCCTCGTCACCTTCGTCGGAGACCGCAACATCAACTACACCAACGTCTGTATTTGCGCGTGCCGTTTCTGCGCCTTCCACCGCAGCCGGGACGCCGAGGACGCCTATCTGCTGTCCTACGAGGAAGTGCTCCGGAAGGTCCAGGAACTGGTGGCGGCCGGCGGTACCCAGGTGCTGATCCAGGGGGGGCTGCACCCCGACATCGACCTGTCCTACATAACGGGCATGTTCCGCGCCATCAAGGAGCGGTTCGACGTCGAAATCCATTCCCTCTCGCCCCCCGAGGTGGTGCATCTGGCCGCAAAATCGGGCCTCTCCGTGGCTGAGACCCTGGCGCGGCTCAGGGAAGCGGGCCTCGACTCCCTGCCGGGCGGGGGCGCGGAAATACTGGTCGATCGGGTGCGCCGCCTCATCAGCCCGCGCAAAATAACCGCGGACCAGTGGCTGGAGGTCATGCGCACCGCCCACCGGTTGGGTTTGCGCTCGACCGCCACCATGATGTTCGGCAGTGTGGAGACGCCGGCGGAAAGGGTCCGGCACATGATCCGCGTGAGGGAGCTGCAGGACGAAACCGGCGGTTTCACGGCCTTCATTCCGTGGAGTTACCAGCCGCACCGCACGGGCCTGGGAGGAACAAAGGCCGGAGCCGTGGAGTACCTGCGGGTACTCGCCGTGGCCCGTCTGATGCTCGACAACGTGCCCCACCTCCAGGCCTCCTGGGTCACGCAGGGACCCAAGGTGGCGCAGGTGGCCCTGTTTTTCGGGGCCGACGACCTGGGGGGTACCATGATGGAGGAAAATGTGGTGCGGGCCGCCGGTACCTGCCACCGGATTCCGGTGGAGGAAATCATCCATATTATCAAAGACGCGGGATTCACACCCGCCCAGCGTACCACCCAGTACCGGATTATCCGTACCTTTTGAGGGACGAAGGGAAATTTTGTCAACCCGCCGGTACCATTCCGAAGGCAAAATTCCCCGTCGAACAAGGGGGAATTTTGCCAACCTACTGCGCCAATAACAGGGCAGCTTTACGACGGCAAAATTCCCCGTCGAACAAGGGGGAATTTTGCCAACCTACTGCGCCAATAACAGGGCAGCTTTACGACGGCAAAATTCCCCCTTGAAGGAGCGTGGAAGCGTGCACCTCACCCTGGCCCACAGCCCGGACGCCGACGACGCCTTCATGTTCTGGCCCCTGTCGCAAAGTCTCATCGACACGCGAGGCTACTCCTTCACCCACGTCCTGAGGGACATCGAGACCCTCAACCGGGCCGCTCTGGCCGGCACGTACGACATCTCGGCCCTTTCCTTTCACGCCTACCCTCACGTGGCGGACAAATACCTCCTCCTCTCCTGCGGGGCCAGCGTGGGGGACGGCTACGGCCCCCTGGTGGTGGTGCGGGAGGACTTTCCCGAGGGCGCCGATCCGGCCGAGGTGGCGGTGCCGGGAGAACTGACCACCGCCTGTCTGGTGCTCAGGCTCTGGCGGCCGAACCTCGCGACCCGGGTCCTGCCCTTCGACCGCATTGCCGAAGCCGTGCGCGCGGGCGAGGTGCCGGCCGGTCTCCTGATCCACGAGGGACAGCTCACCTATCAGAGGGAGGGCCTGAAGAAAGTCATCGATCTGGGAGCCTGGTGGCGCGGCGAGACCGGGCTGCCCCTGCCCCTGGGCGGCAACGTGCTGCACCGGCGGCATCAGGATCGGGCGCGGGCCATCGCCGGGCTGCTCCGTGACGCCATCAGGTACGCCCTGGAGCACCGTGAGGAGGGTGTACGTTACGCCCGCGATTACGCGCGCGGGCTTGACGTGGGCGAGGTAACACGGTTCGTCGGCATGTACGTAAACGAGTGGACCATCGACCTGGGGAGGGTCGGGCGGCAGGCCGTGGAAACCCTGCTCGCACGCGGGGCCGCGGCCGGACTGGTGCCGCCCTGCCCTGCCATCGACTGGGTGGACTGAGCCCTGTGGGGCCGTACCGCCCGAGCCTGCGGCGCCGGGGAGCCGGGCCCGCACACCCCGCCGGGGACCCGCGCGGCAGCCGGGGTCGAAGCCCGGGGCAAAGGAGGACGCGGCCCGCGCCGTGCCAGCAAGCCCGCTACTTGACGTCGGCGAACGGTCCCCCCCGCCGGCCGCGTAGCGGGCCGGCCGCCCGTCCGCCGGCCTTCCCCGGGGCCGGTTGCCCCCCGCCATCCTGGTGCCGAGGGCGTCTAGAAGTACTTTTTTGAATTCATATAGTCCCTCACGTGCGTAAGGGTTCCTTTTTCCAAAAGCGCCTCCGGCGCGGGAACGGCGGCCTCCAGCAGGATCTCCCCGTCGCTCACGGTCACCCGGCGCACCAGGGCGCGGATCAGCACCTCCCTGTCCTCCTGCGCAAGCTCGTCCGCCCAGGCCGCGGCGTCGCGCGCCAGCTCCCGCAGGGCCTCCACGCCCCTTTCCAGCATCCGGGCATTTTCCTCCATACGCCGGATCTCCACGAGCCTCTGCTCGATTCCCGCCCTTTCCCTGGCGATCTCGTCCACCATTTTCCGAAACATCTCCGGCGTGGCAAGCCCCTGGGCGTACCCCTCGTAGGCCCTCTCGTGCTTCCGTTCCAGGTCCTTCAGCCGCCTTTCCAGCTTCGCCTTCTCCTTCGCGATTCCGGTAAAGGCGCCCTCCTGCCTGGCGTCCCTGACCAGGGCCTCGGGGTCGGCCAGCCACTCCCGCACCCGGTTCCAGACCGCTTCCTCCAGCGTGTCGGCGCGGATGGAAACCCCGGGGCACCGGACGGGCGTCCGCCTGCTTTCCGGCCTGGCGTTGGACCCGGTGGACCGGGAGCATACGTAGTACCGGTAAATCCTGCCGCGGGAATGCGCGTGGGTGCCGCTCATCGGTCCCCCGCACAGGCCGCACCTCGCCAGGCCGGTCAGCGGGTACCGGTGCCTCGCGTCCTTCCTGGTCGGGGGCCGCCTGCGGTCGAGGGCCCGCTGCAGCGCCTCCCACTCCTCCCGGCCGATCAGCTGCGGGATGGGTACCGCGATCCACTCCTCGCGGGACCTGCGTCGGGGGCGGTAGCTGTGGCCGCTCGCGGCGGCGGTCTTTGCTCCCTCCCAGCTGACCTTGTTTACGTAAACCGTGCCCTGGTACGCAGGGTTCCGCAGGATCCGGCGCACCGTGGCCCTGTACCACCTGTCCCCGTTCGGCCCGGGGACGCCGGAACCGTTCAGCCTTTCTGCTATCCTTGCGGGCGGCAGGCCCTCCAGGGTCATGCGGACCATCCTGCGGTACACTTCGGCCTCTCCCGGGTCGATCTCCAGCCTCGCCTCGCCCGGAACGTACCGGTAGCCGAAGATCCGCAGCCGGTGGGGGAGAAGGCCGCGCCTCGCCTTGGCGAGCTTTCCGAACCGGCTGCGGGCCTTGAACTTCTCCTTCTCGTACTCGGCGATGGCCCCCCTCAGGGAGTAGAAAAGCCGCCCCTCCGGGGTATCCTGCCAGTCCATGGTCACGAATTCCAGGCGGCACCCGGCCCGCTCTATCTGCTCGGCCAGCAGGAGTTGGTGGGCCAGCTTCCGGCTCAATCGGTCCGGGTCGTAGACCACGAACCACTTTGCTCCGGCCTTCGCTGCGGCTAAGGCCGCCTGAAGGCCGGGCCGCTCCAGGACCTCCCCGGTGACTCCTTCATCCCGGTAGACCTCCGCGCGGGCCGCACCCAGCTCCAAGGCCTTGCGGCGGCATGCCTCTTCCTGGGCTTCAAGCGAATACCCGTGCCGAGCCTGGTCCTCGGTGCTGACCCTGACGTAGACCACCGCTAGCAAACGTGATCGCCCCTCTGCCTCCGCAGGTGTTCTAGGTACCGCGTCATGAACCACCTGCGCGCTTCGGCCAGGGTGCGGCGGCACTCCTCGTCGGTGCCGGCCTGGATCACCCGGATGGTGTACTCGGTGGGTTTCTTCCGCATGCGCCTCTTCACCTATCTTGCCTCCCGAAAGATTCTATGCGGAGGCGGGCAAGTCCTGTCAAACCGCCCCGAAAAAGCGAAAGGGCCGGTCCTCCCTGCTCGGAGAACCGGCCCCATTCCGAAAAAAATTTTTTTGCAAAGTTATGACCGCCTTCCGTGGCCGCAAACCCGCGTCCCGTCTGGCCTGGCGGCTTCGAAGCGCGGTCACAAACAGTTAAGCCCGGCTCTCTTCGCCGGGCTGTTGTTATTTTCTTCCGGTTTAGCTTGCCCTACCCTGAACCTACTGGTGTCCCTGCGCTTCATTCCATATCGTTCCAGTTTACCTTGCCCTCCCGCGTTCACTCCTTGGTTCTTTGTGCTGTGAACATTTTTCCGCGGGCCAAAGGAACGGTTACATCTGCCGTAAGTCTACCACAGACTCCCGCCGTCTGTCAAGGGTTTCCTGAAGCCACCGCGCCGGTATCCGCAGGCAGCGTCCGATCCGGACGGCGGGCACCTCGCCGCGCCGGATGGCCCGGAGCAGGGTGCCCCGGTTCACCCGCAGGACCTTCGTTGCCTCCTGGACGGTTAAAAATTCCTGTCGCATCAAGCCTCCCTCCCTTCGCAAGAACGCCCGACTTCTGCGACAGAAAAACCCCGCAAAACCTATCCCGCCGATTGAGCATCCTCAATTGACCCCGCCATCAGGCCCGGAATTTTGCCGGCCGCCTCCCCAACCGCCCTGACCACCGCCTCCGGCGCGAACCTTGCGATTTCGGCCAGCGCGGCCTCCAGGGTTAGCCCCGGCCGGTAGGGCCGGTCCTCCAGCATGGCCGCGGCCACGTCGCAGGCGGCCACGATGAGCGCGGCCGGCCCGGGGTCTACCAGGCCGAGCGGGTACCCGGCTCCGCCCGGGCGCTCGTGGTGCCTGCGGATGGCCTCCAGCGCCCCCTCCTGGGCCCGGGGCCAGATTTCCCGGAGCAGGGCCGCGCCGGTCAGCGGGTGGGCCTTCATCGCGGTCCAGTCCGCCTCGGAGATGGCGTACCTGGGCAGGGAAAACCATGCCTCCGGCCACTCCGCCTTGCCCAAGTCGTGGCACAGGGCCGCCAGCAGGATCTCGTTCCGGGCCGGGCCGTCGGGCACGCCGAGGCAGTCTAGGGCCGCCCGGCACAGCAGGAAGGTGTTGGCGCTATGCTCCCACAGGCCGGGGGCGGATGCCAGCTTGAGAATCAGCACGTCGGGAAAATCGTTCACGGCGGCCACCTCAAGCTGGAAGTATACGCCAACCCGCGCCGGAAGGCAAACCACACCGGAAAAGCGAAGGGGCCGGAGCCCCCCGGAAGGGACCCAGCCCCTACACCGCTTCGATCTCCCCCTGCCGCACCCGGAAGCCCTCGGCCTCCAGGCGCGCGCAGGTTTCCTCCTCGGAGCGAACGACGCGCTCCTGGTACTCCTCCGGCGGGCCATTGGTCTCCATGTCCTGGAGGACCCAGCCGAAGTCCCGCTCCCAGCGGATCAACGCCTTTTCGGTCTCTCCGGCCAAGGCCGCCACGCGGCCCAGGGCCGTGGCCGCGAACCGGGCCCGCCAGAACCTCGGCCCGCCGTTCGACCGGGCCTCAATCTTCCGGCAGACCCAGACGACGACGGCGCCTCCGTCGCGGGCCTCCTTGATGAAGCTCTCAAGGCTCGGGACGCTCAGAACCATGCTGTCAGCCTCCTCGGAAATTTTGAAGGCCGGACCTCTCGGTCCGGCCTCATTCTCTCCCCTTCGCCGCCTCCGCGCAAACCCTGTGGGCCGCGCGGTTCCTTTCCCTCGGCACCCACCGGAACCCGACATCCGAGGCCAGGGCCAGCAGGGCGCGGATGCGGGCCAGCACGGCCTGGTGGCGCGGGTTCCCGGTGGCCTGCTCTCCTGCGAGTATTTTGATGACCCACAGGGAATCCGATACTACCACGGCCCGCCGCGCCTTGACCCTGACCACGTGGGCCAGGGCCAGGCGCACGGCCCGCAGCTCCGCTTCCAGGCTGTCCTCCGCGGGCACCCGCCTGGCGGCCCGGGCCAGGACGGCCGGCTTCCTGCGTCCGGCCGTGGCCGCGAACCCAGCCCAGGCGGGCCTGCCGGGAAGGTGCGGGCGGAAGGCGGCG
>Ga0080004_1068287_pt1 | contig 22956 bp, 19 predicted proteins | sample WasSprMetagenome_FD_69207 | JGI IMG/M metagenome (GOLD analysis project Ga0080004, IMG submission 69207) | Sulfidic aquatic microbial communities from Washburn Spring, Yellowstone National Park, USA - WS (SPADES assembly) (version 2) | ecosystem: Environmental > Aquatic > Thermal springs > Hot...
CCTAAAGCTATCTCTTTTTCTAAAGCCCCAAGGATTACATTAAGGCTGTATCGATTTTCTTTTGCGTAGTAAAAAAGAAGGGCAACATCCTTCATGCTCTAAAAGATGAAACACAAGCCAAAGCCTGTCAAGGAGAGATTGACGGACTTGATAAAATAGTTTAGCTTTAAAATAAAATCTAAAATAAAAACTTAGACCATATGAAAGAACCTTTGCTTTGGATTGAAGATGAAGACATTAGGGCTGCCTTAAAAGATATGCAGACCTATTTAGATATTACTGAGGAGGACTTAAAAAAAATCTTCCAACTTGCCTTAGAGCATGCCAAGCGCCGGCTCAAAAAAAGGATATTGGTTAAGGATGTGATGACTAAGAATGTTATAGCCGTTAAAAAAGATACTAAAGTTAGAGAACTTATTGAAATTTTAACCAAAAATCGGATAAGTGGAATTCCTGTAGTTGATGAAGAAAATAGGGTAATAGGCATCGTTAGCGAAGCGGACCTCCTCTTTGCTACAAAGACTGGCAAAATTCGAGGTCTAAGAGAATTCTTAAAAAGATTAATAGGCGAGGAATATTCTACTTTAGCAACACCCCTTTCCGGAGACCTTAAAGTTGAAGACATCATGACCTCCCCGGTAATAACTGCCTCCCCTGATATGGACATAGAGGAAGCTTCTAAAATACTTTCTGAAAAGAAGATTAAAAGATTGCCAGTTGTAGATGAGAATGGAAAGCTGATAGGCATCATTACTAGACACGACCTTGTCTCAGCTATAGGGTATGAGGCTTAAAGAGTATTTTCAAAAATTTAAAGGAACGAGCACACCTCCGCCAAGGGTTCCTCTAACTGAAGTTTTTTGGTCTTTTATTGGAGGCTTTTTAGGCGTATCTGTCTGCGGGCTTATATCTTCTTATTTTTTAGAACCAAGGGGGCTTACTCTTTTTATCGGCTCTATGGGGGCTTCTGCAGTGCTTGTCTACGGAGCCATAAAGAGCCCTTTTGCCCAACCAAGGAATGTTGTCGGTGGACACTTTTTCTCTGCTCTCATGGGAGTAATAAGCTACAAGTTAATAGGCGAGCCAGCCTGGCTATCAGGAGCCCTTGCTGTAGCCCTAGCCATTTCTGCAATGCATCTTACAAGAACCCTTCATCCCCCAGGGGGAGCTACAGCCCTAATAGCTGTCATCGGAGGAGAAAAAATTCACAATCTTGGTTTTGTTTACCCCTTCATTCCGGCAACCTTAGGAGCTATGGTGTTGGTGCTGGTTGGACTGCTCGTAAACAACCTCCCAAGGCATAGAAAATATCCTGAATATTGGTATTAAATTCTAATGTGCAGCTTTCCGTCATCATACCAACCTTAAATGAAGAGGAATTCATAAAACCTTGCTTAGAAAGCCTCTCTTTTATTGACCCTGATGAGGTCATAGTGGTAGACGGTGGAAGCATGGATAGAACGGTTGAAATAGCAAAGTCCTTTGGGGTAAAAGTTATTGTCTCTCAACGAGGAAGAGGGAAACAGCTTTCCCTTGGGGCGAAATTAGCTCAAGGGGATTATCTCCTTTTTCTTCACGCAGATTGCCGGTTCACAAAGCCCGCAAACTTAAGAAGAGCAATCAAAGAGGGATTTGCCTGGGGCTTTTTTCCCATAAGATATGAGCCTACAAATCTTGAGCTTAAGCTACTTTCAGCCTGGATTAACTTTCGCTCAAAGGTATTTGCCCTACCCTTTGGAGACCAGGGTTTGCTCGTAAAACGTGACCTCTATGAAGAGGTGGAAGGATTTAAGGACTACCTATTCCTTGAAGATGTAGACTTAGTCTTAAGATTAAGAAAAAAAGCAAGACCAAAGTTTTTCCCTGTGAGTCTCACAGTTTCTTCAAGAAAATTAAAGCCTCACATCCCCTTTTATCCAACCTTCCACAGCTTGCGAAACTTCGTCATCCTTTCAGCTTTTTTGCTCGGATGTCCTCCAAATTTATTGGCTAAATTCTATAAGTAAGAAAATTCTATTTGAAAAATTTCATAAGCTAAAAATCTTGAAATTTTATCTTTTGAAGATTTAAATTAATTGCCAAAAACTTAAGGAGGTGGGCTATGCTTAAAGCAAAGACCTTAGGGCTTAAGCTTGTTTTTAGCTTGGTTTTCCTCTTTAGCGCAGCGCTTCTTTATGCCTCGCAGTACAACATGATTAAACCAGAAGTACTCAAAAATTGGCTTACAAGTGGTAAAAAGGTTATACTCGTTGATATCCAACCCCATGAAGACTTTGTAAAAGGACATATAAAGGGGGCTATCGAGACGAACGCTTTCCCAGCAAGCAAAGACGAGGAAAAGAAACGGTTGGATAAAGTCTTACCCATTATCCAGAAAAGCAACGACCCAGTAGTTATCCTTTGCCCAAGAGGAAAATCCGGTGCCAAAAACTCTTATGACTATTTAAAGTCTAAAGGGGTTCCTGAAAACAGGCTCTACATCCTTGAAGGCGGGATGGCAGGCTGGCCTTATCCGGAGCTTTTAGAAAAAGGGAAATAAACACTTTAAAAGACCATGCAAGAAATTGCTACCTTAGAAAGGTATAAAAGGGCAGCAAAGAAGCCAGAAAAGGCTCTTTGCTGTCCCGTTTCCTATCAACGTCCAGAGCTTCTCAAGATTATTCCTCAAGAAATCCTTGAAGTAGATTATGGCTGCGGCGACCCAACCGTCTATGTCCGCGAGGGAGAAGTTGTTGTTGACCTTGGTTCAGGCTCAGGAAAACATGTTTACATGATAGCTCAAATAGTTGGACCAAAGGGAAAGGTTATCGGCGTTGACTTCAATAAAGAAATGCTAAGCCTTGCCCGAAAATATCAGGACGAAATCGCCAAAAAGCTTGGCTACAAGAACACCGAATTCTACTACGCAAAGATCCAGAATTTAAAGCTTGACTTAGAAAAGGTAGAAGCCTATCTTCAAGCAAATCCCATTAAAACCGCGGAGGATTTAATAGTCTTTGAAAATTATGTCAAAGAGTTAGAAGAAAAAGAACCCCTCATCCCTGATGAAAGTGTAGACACGGTAGTTTCAAACTGCGTTTTAAACTTGGTAAAGCCGGAGGATAAAGACCGGCTGTTTTCAGAGATCTACAGGGTGTTAAAGGTTGGAGGAAGGGCAGTAATATCTGATATCGTAAGCGATGAGGATGTTCCTCCTCATCTTCAAGAGGACCCTGAGCTTTGGTCAGGGTGCATCGCGGGTGCCCTAAGGGAAGACAAGTTTATTCATGCCTTTTTAAAGGCTGGGTTTTCTTCAGTTAGGGTTCTCAAATGGGAGGAGAAGCCTTGGCAAGTAATAGAGGGAATAGAATTTCGTTCCATAACCATTGAAGCCATAAAGGGCGAAAAAGGACCCTGTATAGACGCAGGACATGCGGTAATCTACCTTGGTCCTTTCTACAAGGTTGAAGATACTGAGGGTCATGTTTTTGAGATAGGGAAAAGAGTTGCTGTCTGCGAGAGAACCTTTAGAAATCTAAAACGAGCTTTCCCAGAACATTTTATCTTTATTGAACCAGCAAAACCTCTCCCAAAGCGCCCCTTTCCGAACTGCACCGGAATGGTTCTTAGGTCCCCAAAAGAAACCAAAGAAGGAAAATGGAGTTCTGAATTAGGAGGAGTAACTTCCTGCTGTGCCTCTCCTCAAACAGGCATACCCTTTGAAGAAAGGCTAAAAAGCTTGGGAGTAGAGCTAAAGAAGAGAAAGATCAACATCATCCAAGTAAACATTGGAAACCTATGCAACATGTCCTGCCGTCACTGTCATCATTCAGCCTCCCGCAAAGGAAAACTTATGCCGAATGAAATTTTACACAAAATATCTATGCTCTTAAAAAAGAACCCAGGGCTAAGCTTAGACCTCACAGGGGGAGCACCTGAACTTCATCCTTATATCTTACCCTTCCTTAAAGAGGTGAAAGAGCTTTGCCGAGAGATTTGGTTTCGCTCAAACCTCACGGCCTTAGCTGATAAGCCTGATTTGATGGAAGAGCTTGCCAAGCTTGGTGTAAAGATCATTGCCTCTTTCCCGAGCTTAAACAAAAAAGAAGCAGAAGGCATTAGAGGACATGGCTTTTATGCTAAGGCTTTAGAGGTCTTAAAGAGCTTAAACGAGCTTGGGTATGGAAAAGATATACCTCTTATCCTCATGGTCAACCCCACAAAGCCAGAGTTGGTAAAGTCTTCTTCTGAGCTAAAATCGGAATTTGAAGCAACTTTAAAGGAGAAACACGGTATATCTTTTTCTGACCTTTTCGTCCTTAACAATGCTCCGATTGGAAGGTATAGAAAGCTTCTTGCTAAGAAGGGTTTGCTTTTAGATTATGAAAAGTTGCTTGAAGCTAACTTCAACCCAAGCACCCTTGATAAGCTCATGTGTTTAGACCTGATTACCATAGGTCCTGACGGAATGATCTACGACTGTGACTTTAACCTTGCCCTTAATCTTCCGGTTGATGGTAAGCTTTCTGTAGATAGTCTACTTACTTACGGTTTAGAGGTCTTGCAAGATAAACACATAAAGGTGGGAAATCATTGCTATGTCTGCACAGCCCAGTTTGGAACAAGCTGCTTCGGATGTCTTTGCTAACTGCACAGAATGTCAGGCCTGCCAAAAGGTTTGTCCCTTTTTGGCTAAGTTTGGTCTCCCAAAAGAACTTTTGGTCAACCCCTCTGAGGTCCTCTTTTTCTGCACAAACTGCACGGCCTGTTCTAAGATTTGTCCGGAAAGATTACCGATTGCTCAGTCTCTCTACGAGGCAAAAATTCAGCTTCTAAGAAAGGACTATTCCACAAGAGAGCCCTATATCTCGGCTAAGTCTTATGCTGAAAGGGGGCATCGTTTCCCCTTTTCTCATTGGGAAAGAGCGGAAACTGTCTTTTGGCCTGGATGTAGTTTGGCTGGCTCAGCCCCAAACTTGGTTCTTAAAATTAAAAATAGTCTTTCAGATCTATTAAACCAAAGGGTTGGCATAGTCCTTGATTGTTGCTTTGACCCCTGTTTTCAGCTTGGAGGGGTCGAAGATGTCGCTAAAGCCTTCGAGGATATTAAGGAAAGGCTTATTTCTTATAAAATCAAAAAAATTATCCTTGGTTGCACAAACTGCTACAAGAATTTTAAAAGATTTCTTTCTTCCGAAGAGGTAGAAGTTAAGCACATCTTGGAACTAATTCCCCAAGATCTTCTTAAAATCCCTTTTAAAGAGGCTTATCTTCATCATCCCTGCCCAGCTTGGCAATTTGAGGAAATAAGGAAGAAGGCTCGAACGCTTATTGAAGATAAAGTTGAGCTCAAGGAAGCAAGGCTTCCAGCTTGCTGTGGAGCAGGTGGTGCCCTCTATCAGAATGAGGAGTTAGCTTCAGAGTTTAAGGAAAAAACTTTAAAATCAGCAAACCATAGACCTATTATCACTTACTGCCTGGGATGCAAAGGGAGGTTCCTCAAGGGTGAGGCTAATGCCTATCACATCCTCGAGTTTCTCCCAAACTATTCGCCGAGGCTTAAACCCTTAAGCTCAACCCAAAAGTGGATAAACAGGTTTTTCCTTTCCTTAAGGCTAAAGCTTTTCTCTAAAAAGGCTTTAGTCTTAGCGCTTTACCTTATAGCGTTGATAACCTTCTACACCCTTAGTTATATAAAGGGCGTTGATTTCAAAGCCTATCTAAACTACTTAAATCAAATAAAAGGAAATCCGCTGGTGATTGTTCTGTATCTCCTAATCTATACCGTGGCTCCATCTTTCTTTGTTTCAAGCCTTGCCTTAACCATGGTTGCTGGTCTTCTTTGGGGTCCCTTCTTAGGAACGCTGATCGCCGTATCTGGGGCAACCCTTGGAGCCTCCCTCTCTTTTCTCCTTGCAAGGTATCTATTCTATCAAGCAGTAGCCCAGAAGTTTGGCAAGGTTTATCTTAAGACCTTTTGGGAAAGGGTTGAGAAGGACGGTTGGAAGTTTGTCGCTTTTTTAAGGCTTTTCCCTCTATTTCCTTATCCGGTGATAAACTTTCTCCTTGGTCTAACTCCAATCAAATTTTCAACCTATGTCATAACAAGCTTTATCTTCATGCTGCCAGGTGGCTTTCTTTACACCCTCCTTGGCTACTCTATACTTGAGCTTTTAAAACAAAATCCTTGGTATTTGATATTGGCTATACTTCTTCTCATAGGGTTTAGCCTTGTCATTAAAAAAGCAGAAAAGCTCTTCCGTCGTCCTCTTCTTTAGGGTCCCAGAGCTTGGGAAAGTAAAAAAGCGGCTTGAAAAGACCTTAGGAAAGGAAAAAACCCTAAAGCTTTATCAAGCCCTGCTTAACGAGGCTCTAAGCAACCTTATAACCTATAAAAGTAAACACCCTGAAACCCTGGTAGTCGGCGTCTACCGAGGTTCCTTCTTGCCGCAAGAGCTTGCCAAACCCTTTGACCTTTTGTATGAACAGAAAGGCTTAAGCCTTGGGGAGGACTTAATAAGGGTAACAACGGATTTGTTAAGGGGGCAAAGCGTTGAAAAAACGATTATCATAGGCTCAGACTGCCCTGAAATAACTCCTTCCTTTTTAGAGCTTGCCATGGAAAAGCTAACAGAAAACCAAGTGGTTCTTTCCCCCTCCCATGACGGAGGCTACAACCTCATAGGCTTAAGGCAGGATATCCTCCCCTACATCAAAGAGATTTTCTCAGAAATTCCCTGGGGGACAGAAGCTGTGTTCAAGGAAACTATGAAGAGGCTTTCTGTCCTTGGTGTTAAAGTTTCCGTACTTCCTGAAACAGTTGATATAGACCGCATTGAGGATTTAGAAAGGCTGAAAAGAAAAGGTATTGAATTTTATTTATAAATTTATTTATAAATTTATAAAGTTTATAAAAGGGGCAAATTGCCCCCTTTTAGTTAGTTAAGGATGAACTACCTTTTCAATTTTGGAGCTTCTGGTATGTTTGAACCATGGCACTCCATACAGTTTTGCTGAGCGGTTATACCAAAGTCTTTGGCTGGCATCCAGGCTACATCCTCGTTGTATTTTCCATCATGCCAAGCGTTTAAGTCTTCAACAAGCTTGTAAGCAACGCTTGCCGTTACTCTTGCACATCTATCCCTTCTCTCTGGGCTTGCCAAAGCAAACCCGCTTGCCTTCATCCATTTTCCTACCGAGATATGGCATAAAGGAGACCCGCTTACTGTCCGCACTATTTTTTCCTTATTGGCTTTTGGATTTTTGGGCACATAAACGGGCAATTCGGTGTTAGAATACCAATCCATGATGTTAACCCCTATTATATGTCCCATATCACTACCAGCTATACGAGGACCAATAATACAATTTGCTACTATGTTTGCTCCAGCAAGAGAACCGCAAATTGTGCCCCATCCACCCGTTCCGCCTTCAAGGAATACGAAAGCATCGCAAGGGAATGATTTGTAGGGCTCGCCAATTTTTTTCGCTAACTGTTTGAAGACGGCGTTGATGACCGCCGCTCCGCAATAAACACGATACCATTCCTCATAGGCAAGCTCAGCGGTGGTCTTGGGGTCAAGCTTAGTGTAAGGCCAGGGCCATTTTTGAGGATTTACAGACTTGGCAAAGACCTCACCCTGGTAATCAAAAACCTTGCTTAAAAGATATCCTGCTGACAAGAAACCAAAGCCCTTTAAAACCGACCTACGGTCAACATTTGTTAACTCTAATACCTCCTTCATCATAGACTCACCTCCTTTTTTTATTCTATTAAGAAATAATAATTGCGTTTAACCAAATTACAAATAAAAAATTTCTATAAACATTTCAAAATATATGGAAACAATTAATAAGTCGTATTCCACCTTTCATTTTAAAAAGGTATCCAAAAAAATTAAATTATTGACAAATATAATCAAAAGTTGCATATTGATTAAAAAAATCTATTTGACATCTAATAAAACTAAGTAAAACTTTCTAAAAATTTAAAGGGAGGGCTTATGAACAGAAGAAAATTCATAAAAACCTTAAGCTTTGCCATCGTTGGAGCCTCTATTCTACCTAAAATTAGTTACGGAAAAGAAAGGTATAAAGTAAAACTATTGTATGAAACTAACTTGCCATTTAAAGAAGATGTAAGGCTTTGGGTCCCTATTCCTTACGACACAGATTATCAAAAACTTATCAAAACGGATGTTAAAACAACAGGAAAATATATGATCAACAAAGATAAGGTTTATGGAGCACCCATACTGTATGTAGAGTTTAAGAAAAATGACGAAAAACAACTAAAGGTGACCTTTGAGGTTGAGTTTGCTGAGAAGAGCGTTGATATAAACAAGCTACCCAAAGATAATACCACTATCCCTTCAGATGTTGCCCTGTTTTTAAAACCTACTGAACATATTCCGACGGATGGGTTCGTAAAAGAATACGCGGAAAAGATAACGGAAGGTAAGAAGACCCAGCTTGAAAAAGTTCGGGCTATCTACGATTGGGTAGTGGAGAATACCTACAGAGACCCTAAGGTGAAGGGATGTGGTCCGGGTGATGTAAGAAGGATGCTTGAAACAAAGAACTTTGGTGGAAAATGCACAGACATAAACTCTCTCTTTGTAGCCCTTTGCCGAGCGATTGGCGTTCCTGCAAGGGAAGTTTTTGGCTTAAGGGTAAAGCCATCCTTCCTCTCAAAGGGTATTTCTTCAGTGACTAAGGATGCAACAAAGGCTCAGCACTGCCGAGCGGAGTTCTATCTTGGGCAATGGGTGCCTGCTGACCCTGCTGATGTTAGAAAGTTGATCCTTGAAGAAAATCTCACCCTTGACCATCCAAAGGTAAAGCTTATCAGGGAGTATCTTTTTGGAAACTGGGATGCCCATTGGATTGCCTTCAACCATGCAAGAGACTTTCAGCTTGAACCACCTCTAAAGAGCGCAAAAAGCATAAACGAATTCATGTATCCTATTGCCGAAGTTAGCGGAGAGCTTTGGGATAAGCTTGACCTAACCTTTGAAAAATCAAAGTATACCGTATTAGAAATATCCTAAATCTATTTTGGGAGGATCCCTATGGAGTTCCAAGTAAAAGCTGACCCAGAGCTTTGGCAAAGAATTGGAGTTGATGTGACAAGACTTTCTAAAATGAGAGAAATTTTATCTCAAATGTATAAAACCCTATTTTTAAATCAAGAAATTCGCCCAGAGGGTATGAAATACTTTGACGAAATTGTGTCCAACATTCATACTGGGCGAATAAAGGAGATAGTGGAAGCCAAGGAAGAAGGTCGAGTAGTCGTTGGAGCCTTCTGTGTTTATATTCCTGAGGAGATTGTCGTTGCTCTTGATGGCATATGCATCGGACTTTGCGGAGGTTCCCAAGCAACTGTTCCTGATGCCGAAAGAATTTTACCCCGCTCAATCTGCCCTTTAGTCAAGTCTGCTTATGGATTCAGAATATCAAGGGTTTGTCCCTACTTTCAAGTGGCAGATTTCGTTGCTGGTGAAACAACCTGCGATTCTAAAAAGAAAACCTGGGAGGTCCTAAATTGGGATATTGAGACCTATGTTATGGAAATCCCTCCCATGAAAAGAGAAACAGAAAGGGAGCTCCTTTTTAAAGAGGTAGTTAGGTTTAAGGAAGAGCTTGAAAGAAGGTCTGGAATAAAGCTTAATGAAGAAAGACTTCTCAAAGGTGTGCGTATCATTAATAGAAAACGGAAAGCTTTACAAAGGTTAAATTCTCTCCGTCAGCATGATGTTTTACCCATAAGCGGAAAGGATGTTCTTCTCATAGAACAGATAGCCTATTATGACGACCCTGAAAGGTTTGCAACGAAGGTTGAAGAGCTATGCGACGAGCTTGAAGACAGAATTGCAAAAGGTATAGGCTATGGGGAAAAGAAACCCCTTCGCATCATGATAAGCGGAACCCCGATGGCTTTTCCTAATTTTAAGCTCCACAACATCGTTGAAAGCCTTGGAGCTATCATAGTAAATGAAGAGTCTTGCATCGGCACAAGGTATTTTAAAGACCTCGCTGAGGAAAAGAATAACTTAACCGACCAACTTTATGCGATAGTTGATAGGTCAATGAAGGTGCATTGTGCTATCTTCACCCCAAACGAAGAGAGAATAGAGCGGATCTTAGAGGAGTATAAAAATTCTAAAGCTGACGGTCTGATTTACTATTCTTTAACTTTTTGCCAAACCTATCTTATCGAAGCTGTAAAAGTAAAGCAGGCTTGTGAAAGGGAAGGCATTCCCTTTTTAATGATCGAGAGCGACTACTCACCCGAGGATGTAGGACAGCTCCAGACCCGGGTTGAAGCCTTTTTAGAGACGCTAAGGGGATAAGGATTAAGCATGCGCATAGGGATAGACATCGGCTCAAGGACTATAAAGGTTGTAGTTCGTGAGGGTTCAGAAATTATCTATTCTAAAGTTTTAGACAATACTATAAACCCCCTATCAACCATAAGGGAGCTCATATCCCCTTATTTAGACAAAGCAGAAAAGGTTGTAGCTACAGGTTATGGAAGGAATTTAGCCAAGATAAATTTAGGGACCGAAACCATCACTGAAATAAAAGCTCAAGCCCTGGGTATAAGAGAGATTTTTCCTGAAGCCGAGCTCATTATCGATATAGGCGGACAGGATAGCAAGGTTATAGCCATCGGTAAAAACGGAGGAGTTGAAAACTTTGTGATGAATGATAAATGCGCAGCAGGCACAGGAAGGTTCCTTGAGGTTATGGCTCTATCCTTGGGTATACCTTTGGAAGAATTCCCTATTTTGGGGCTAAACCCCAAAAACCGGATCAAGATCACCTCCATGTGCACTGTTTTTGCAGAATCTGAAGTAGTATCTTTAAAAAACGCAGGGGCTGACCCATCTGACCTTTCTTATGCGGTGCATCTATCTGTTGCTGAAAGGGTATCCGCTTTAGTTCATCGCTTAGGACTTAGGGAAAATATCGTTTTTACTGGCGGAGTAGCTAAAAATCCCCTCATAGTTAAGCTTTTAGAAGAATTGCTTGGGCGAAAGATCCTTGTCCCTCCAATGCCAGAGATCACAGCAGCTCTTGGCTGCACCCTGGTTTAAAAGGTCTAAACTCCCAAGTTAATAAAATCTGTTAGCCAGATTAGCTAAGAGAAAAAGCACTAGAGGAGTGATTTGCATCCTGCAATAAAGGGATTAAAATAAAATTAAATAGGAAATTTCATCTACCCCGGAGAGGAAAACCATGGATATTGATAAACTTTCCGAAGAGTTTCAGAAGATTTTTTTAGAGGGGGCAAAGGCTTTAAAGGCAAAAAATTGGGATGAGGCTATTAGCTTTTTCTCTCAAGTGCTTTCTTCCTATCCTGAGTTTGTCCCGGCGCTTGAGGCAAGGGCAGCTGCCTATCTCCAAAAAGAAGACCTTGATTCTGCCCAAGCCGACTTAGAATTAGCATTAAAGATCGAACCAAACAATGCTCGCCTTTATTTTCGGTTAGGGCAAGTTTATTACCGTAGGAAAGACTTGGACCAGGCTTTGGAGCTCTTTACCAAGGCTATTGACCTTGAGCCTATGTATCCTGCTGCTTACATGGCAAGGTCCCAAGTTTTAAGGGATAAAGGGCTTGAGGAAGCGGCTGACCTTGAGTTGCAAAAGGCTGTTGATGCCGCTCGGGAAATAGCTAAAGCTCGAAAAGTTATCGACTTTGTTTAGTCGTTAAGCGTTATCGTCCAACCGAATGGGTCTTCTATCTCCCCATACTGTATACCTGTAAGATAATCAAAAAACTTTCTCGCTATTTCTCCAGTTTTTCCATCGTTGATCACATACTCTTTACCACGAAAATAGATTTGACCTACTGGAGAGATAACCGCCGCAGTCCCAGAACCAAAGCATTCTTTAAGGCGCCCGCTTTTTATTCCATCTATTACCTCATCTATAGATATTCTTCGCTCAACTACGTTCAGGCCAAGCCATCTCCCAAGCTTAATCACCGAATCTCGCGTTATACCAGGGAGGATAGTTCCAGTGAGCTCTGGTGTGGCAAGCTCATCCTCAAAGTAAAAGAATATGTTCATCGTGCCTACTTCTTCTACATACCTCCTGTAAAGCCCGTCAAGCCATAAAATTTGCGTATAGCCAAGCTTTTTTGCCACCTCTAAAGCCTTAAGACTTGCAGCATAATTTCCACCTGCTTTAACATCCCCCGTCCCACCTGGAAAAGCCCGCACATAATCTTCCGTCACATAGATCTTAATGGGATTAAAACCCTCTTCGTAGTAAGCACCAACCGGGCAGGCGATGATCATGAAAAGATACTCATGGCTTGGCTTAACTCCAAGTGAGCCCTCGGTGCCAAAGATAAAAGGTCTGATGTAAAGAGCTGCACCCTTCTTTTTTGGTATCCAATCCTTTTCAACAAGGACAAAGGTTTTTATAGCTTTGAGCACAAAATCTGGGTCAAGCTTCGGGATGCACATCCTGTCTGCAGACCGGTTTAGGCGGGCTACATTATCCCAGGGTCGAAAAAGCCTTATCTTCCCATCAACTCCATAGTAAGCTTTTAACCCCTCAAAAATGGTCTGAGCATAATGGAGGACGATGGCAGCTGGGTGAAGCTCAATGTTTGAAAAAGGAACAATCTTAGGGGAATGCCACCCTTTATCACAGTCATACTTCATCACAAACATATGGGGAGTAAAAATTCTACCAAAGACAAGATTAGAAAAATCAGGCGGTATACGTTTTTCTTTTTCTACGAGATTAAGCTCTATCTCCATTATCTTCCCCCTCGCAAGATAAGCATTCAACTTTTAAAAAATACCCCTATTTATCTAAGTTGACAAGAAAGAATGGCAAGGCTAATCTATATATACAATGCCCTTCCAATTAAGCGCTAAATCAGCCCCAAAGCTTCTTCAAGAGTTTACCGATACTTATACCCTATCAGAGGAAGGATTTGCTAAAATACTTGGTGAAATTTTGCACTTTTCTATCGAGCGCTTCATTGAAAATGGCATTTTTTCACAAGAAAAAATCGACCAAAGTATTATCAATAATTTGATTGAGAGGGCTTTGAGAAAATATCCCGACCCTCTACCCAATCGAAGAAAAATTATCTCTGAGGCTCAAAATCTATTAAATAATTTTTTTAAAAATAAAAAGGTAGTAAAAGAAATCAGAGAACTGCTATTAAAAGCAAAAAATATCCTTATTGAACCACAAGCTTATTTTCATGAGAAACAAGAAGTCTTAAGACCGGATATCTTAGTGATAAGCTTAAAGGAGGTCATCCTCATCGAGATTAAGCTTAGGGCTTCCGATTATTCCGAAGAGCAGATAACCGAATACATTCGGCTACTAAAAAACCTCTTTCCGAACTATCCTTTAAGGGTTTATCTTTTAACTATTGAGCCTCCAGCTTTAAAAGAGATTTTAAGAGAAGGAAAAGAAGAGGAAAAATATGCTGAGAAGCTATCTCATTCCACCCAGCTCCCACTTTTTGGATAACCTCTCAAGGCTTTATTCTAGCGACTTAGAAGAAAAAAAATATAACCCCCTTGAAGTAGCCTTTGTATTCCCCACACGAAGGGCTTGCCTTTATTTTACTCGAAGGCTCATCCAAAATAAAAGTTCAGAATCCTTTTTTTTACCTAAGATCTTTTCCTGGGATGAGTTTATTAACTTCTGTGGTGAAAGACTTATAGATTTTTCATACAAGCTTCTTACAGATGCTGGGTTTGAGCTTTTACTGCTTAGAACGCTTAAAGAACTTGAACTTAACTTTAAAGACCCCGAAGAGGATGTCTATTGGACAAGACATTATTTACAAGTCTTTGAAGAGCTTGAAAAGGAAGGACTAACCCCAAAAGACCTTAAAATCCCCCCTGAGGGACTGCCAAATAAAGCTCAAGAGTTCTTAGAAAATTTAACCAAGGTATATGAACATTTTAAAGCCCGTAGCGCAAGTCTCAACTATTTATCTGAAGCTCAACTCCTGTATAAGATTGCTGAAAAATTACAAGAAGCAGATACTTATAAAAAATTAAAGATCTCATCTTTTTACTTTTGTGGTTTTGCCGCCTTAAGAAAAAGCGAAAGCAATCTGCTAAAAGCTTTTGTTGAGCTTGCCAAAATAGATAACCTTGACACTACCTTTGTTTTTGCTTGGGATGCTGAAAAGGCCGAACCCCATCCTATCTTGCAAAGGACTCTTAAAGATTTAGGGCTTACCGCTGAAAGGTTCATCCCTGATGCAAGCATAGAAAGTAGCAAAAAACTGCCGTCGGTCATCATATCTGAAACCTCAGATGTTCATGAAGAAGTTGAGCTTGTTTGTTCCAACTTAAAAAAAGATGTCGAGGGGCTCTCAGCAGAGAACCTTCCCGAAAAGATAGCGTTAATCGTTCCAAGAGAAGAAACCTTAGTCCCTTTAATTCATGCCCTTGAAGAAATAGTAGAAGAGGGAGAACATTCGCCTCTACAGGAGATAAACATTGCCCAAAGCTTCCCTCTTTATCATCATCCTATCAACATCCTGCTTTTAAACATCATAAAGCTCCAAAAAGAAAGGATTGACAATAAATATCCAGTGACTAAGTATCTTGAGCTCCTAACCCAACCTTTACTTAAGCTTTTATTCCCCTTCCTCCCTAAGCTCTTAGAAGCTCTCTCTAAAGTATTACAAAATAAGTATGATAAAGTAAGCTTGGATGAAGTAGAAGCTTTAATAGGTGTTTCTGAAGGTACGTTTCTACAAGCTGAACTTTCGAAAATTCATGACCTATTCTTTAGAAACTGGGAAAATGGAGACGACCCAGTAAAACTAGCTCAAGCTATAGAGGAGGTCTTACGACTTCTTTTGCCCCTCTTTCCAAAAGATGATGCGGAATTAATTGCTTATTTAACTTACCTTAAAACGGAAGTTCTTCCTCTCTTCTTACAAGATGAGCTCTGGGAAGGAATAAAGGATAGAAAGTATCCCTTGTATCAACTACGAAAGCTTTTAGAAAGGGCAAAATACTATCTCTCTGGGGAACCGCTAAAGGGGCTTCAGATCCTTGGATTTTTAGAAACCCGTTTATTAAACTTCAAAAAAGCCTATCTTTTGGACTTGAACGAAGGGGTCCTTCCCCCAAGGGAAGATTTCAATCCCCTTCTTACAGATGAAATGCGCTTCTACTTTGGTCTTCCTGTTTTCACCTCTTCTCTCTGGGATTACTACTTCCTTACCTTTCTTGAGAGCGTGGATAATCTATTCATAACCTACATTGGGGTTGAAAGTGAAGACTCTGCTAATGAGCCATCAAGGTTTATCTATCGTTTAAAGTATGAGTTTGCTAAATCTGGACAAAGCTTAGCAAAAGAAACTCCTCTGAGAAGCTTTCCAAAAAGAGTTTTTCAAGAAGGGGTCCCGGTCACAGACGAGCATAGAGAGCTCATCCTTTCATATCTTAAAAATACATCAGTAAGCCGGTACTTCTTTGAAACCTATCTTAGATGCCCTGCTAAATTCTATTTTAAGTATCTGTTAAAAATAAAAGAAGAAGAAAGCGAGGCAGCATTTTTAGGTCGTATAACCCACAAAATCCTTGAAGAGCTTTTAAAACCTTGGATAAAAATCAACGATTTTATAGATTTTGAAGAGGTGGTTCAAAAGGTTGATGAGACAGTAGAAAATGTCTGGGAGAAAATGAAGTTCAGTGAAAAATTCGACCCCTTGTCAGACCTAATGGTTAGAATGCTAATTAAAGGTTTCCTTAAAAAATATTTTAAGGCTCTCAAGGAGCAGAGAATTAAAAGAAGAGTCTTAGGAACAGAAGATTCAGTTGAGGCTGACTTAACGATGGATGGTTATAAAGGTCTTTCTACGGTTAAGCTCCACGGAAAATGCGACCTTCGCATGGAAGAAGAAGCATCTGGGTCGCTCAACTACCTTATCCTCGACCTTAAAACTAGCCCATCTGCTGGTCTTAGACCTAGTATTTTTCAAAAATTTCTAAATATCAAAATAGATGACTTTAAACCATCCCAAACTTTTTCTGATTACCGAAAAAAACTTGAAGATTGGAAGAGCCTCTTTGGAAGTAATCTAAACAATTTTCAATTAACATTTTATCTTTGGCTCGAAAAAGAAAAAAGAAATCTAATCCACTCAGACTATTCTTTAATCAAACCGACCTTAATCAAACTGACTTTAATCCCAAAAAACTCAAAAGACAAATCTAATGAAAGTTTACCCGTAGAAGAAGCTAAAGAAAATTTAGGTGAAGAAAGTTTAACTATAAAAAAAGCAGAACTTTTTGAGATTAACAAATTTTCTAACCTTTTGCGCCAAATGATCTTTCATATGTTAACTACTCCATATTTTTATTTTACAGAAAAAAATAATGAATGTGATTGGTGTGGCTATTATTCAATTTGTTTAAGTTATCGATTAAGCTAATCGTTAAAAAAAATAAAATAAGTATAGAAGCTGGGGTAGGTAAGCCGGGTTCTGTCCCTGGGTTATGCCCAGGTGGTGGTCATTTCTCTAGGGCAGAGAGTTACCCCTCTGCCTCAAGCGGCCTACCCGAGCCTTCGGGCGGGGCACCCATGGCTCTGTTTGGCCTTTCTCCGGGCGGGGGTTGCCGTGCCAAGCCCTGTTACCAGGGCTTGCGGTGGGCTCTTACCCCACCTTTTCACCCTTGCCCTTACCCCTAAGATAGGGGCAGTGGGCGGTCTGTTTTCTGTGGCCCTATCCAGGGATTACTCCCTCCGGGTATTACCCGGCGCCCTCCCCTGTGGAGCCCGGACTTTCCTCACAGGAAGGCAAGCAACCTTCCTGCGCGACCACCTTCCTACCCCAGCTAACAATAATATAAGGCAAATTTTCAAAAAAATCTCTGATGTGAGTAGCAAAACTTGAATAAAAAAGGTAATTGCTCATTTTATCCCACCAAGCACATTATACAACATTTCATCTAAGTTAGCCCTAAAATTATACCTGAATTCAACTTCCTTCAAATAATACACAAAATTCTCTCTGCTTACTCCGTGAAATTTAAGAAGCCTTTCCTTGGCATAACTCCAAAACCCTTCTATCCCATTTATATAAACCTTCCCATTTGCAAATCTTTTCCCGTGGTCAATCCTCTCGTGCCTGAAACCATACATAACCAATACATGATAACTTCTAGATCTATCATTGTAAATTATACTATCCCTCTTTACCTTCTTTGCTGTGTTATACGCTGTCGGCGAGTGGTGTATCGCCGTATTATTCTGTCATTTATATCAGCAACGTGCATAATTAAAAGTATACTCCGGTATACCTTCTAATTGGTTAGGTGGCAAAGATGGTTGACCCACTAAGTAACCAGGATTAGTTTTTAAAATTTCTACTAACCATTCAGCTCGTTTATAACCAGTTCCAGTCCCCGCATTAGGTACTTGGACATGAAAACATTGGGTTTGTGTATTTCTCAGTTGTTCCCACAAGTTACTAAATACACGATGGTAAGGGGAAGATGGCAAAGAGTCGGGAAGAAGGCTCCAAACAAAGGAGATATTATTCTGATGTATGTAATCTTGCAGTATTTGCCATAATCTTTTCTGTTGCCAGAATTGATACACTTTTATTCCAGTATTAAGTGTATCCCCCATCTGCAAATCATATTCTTTGAGCCCTTCATCGAGTTTGGCAAGACCGTAAAATGCCGAAACTATCAATACGTGAATTGAGGGATATTGACCAGCCACAATAGCCCGTAATGACTTCCCAGCAACCCGGTAAAAATTTCCTGTGTAAAGGTCTATAGCCTGAGTTAAATGTGCACAAATGTTCAAAATTCCTCTTTGATTCTCTGCCCTATTAGCAAGAACTTGTGTATTTTGGATATAGTGTAATAACTGATTTCTTAACGGTTTTATATCGGGAACTCCATGAGATGGTCCGTGAAAGGGAATAACCTTTTTTCGCTTACAGCAAGGAATCAACAGTAAAGCATTTTGATTTTGTTTTATTGTAGAAGGGCACATAAATGTTCACCTATCCGTGGAATACCCAAATCTCTAAAATAACTTTGTATTTCATTTTTATTCATAGAAGCTATTTGCCATATCAAGCTGTCCAAATGAATCATTGTGATACGTGGATCGTCTTTCCGCAGGATAGATAATATGTCATTCCAGAAAGCCCGCACATCGTCATCGGAGTCAGTTTTAAAAAATAGGTTTGTGAATTTCATCACACGTGAATCTACAGGCACAGGGATCGGGGTAAAATCAAATTTGTACTCCCTTGCAATAAATAGAGATATGCCTAAGCATTTCATTGCGAAAACGATAGTCTTAGCTTGCGGTCGTTGGTTCATTATTTTTGCGAGACTTTCCCAAATATTCAAGAAATCAGCTGAAACCATCTGAGGACAACTCCGCCATAATTGAGATGCTATAGAACTTCCCAAAAACTTTTTTAGCCGTTTAATTTTTTTTGTATTTAATCTTTCTTGTTGATAAAACGGCACCAATAACTTGCAAAGCTCATCAGGAGATCTTGGAGGTGGTGATACCTCTAAAACCTTACGAATGTTTGGCCAGTAAGCCACATCGGATTTACCCTTTAATTGATAAGCATTCAGACCCGTGGCAAGCATTAGAACCGCAAACGGACCAAAACCGTATGGCAAGAAGAAGAATTCCATATTCTGCCACTCAGGCTCCTTTTTAACTATTTTTTCCCATACATCCCAAGGGATCCCAGAAAAAATTTCCGCTAATTCCTTTTTCTTATTTGTATATTTATCTTCTAACATGAGCATACTCTGCTACTGCATTTTTTCTGCTATGAATTTTTATCCAGAAGCCGATTGCATCTAACTTGTTCGTATCTGCAATTATTGCGTATATCCGTCAAATTTGGGAGTATAGACGCAATGCGGATATGCCAATTTTATATCCTCAAGTATGCTATCTTTCCTGACTGACCCCTACCTCCTGCAACTGTAACATTTGAAAGAGTTCCTTCTTACTCTGCCTATAGACCTCCCAACGCAAAAAGGGCAAAATTTAAATGTCTTGAGGATTCCCTTTGCTCTGAGAAACTACTCCGACTTCTCTTCAGAACCTGCAATTGAAATAAGCTTTGATAATTCTATGCCTTTAATCCTCTTTTTTTACATTTAATTCATATTAGGTGAAACTTTTTAAGCAATCACCATAAAAATTCCCGGGCACCGACCTACTCTCCCAGGTGGGTAGACCACCCAGTACCATCGGCCCTGGAGGGCTTAACGACCGTGTTCGGAATGGGAACGGGTGTTTCCCCTCCGGTATGGGCACCCGGGAAATCTATAAAAATTTTATCAAGTGAATAGGGATCGCATCTTTGGCATCTTTAAGCTGGACCTGCAGCCAAGCCGCACGGGCGATTAGTACCGGTCAGCTCCACCCATTGCTGGGCTTCCACCTCCGGCCTATCAACCGGGTGTTCTCCCCGGGCCCTTCAGGGAGTGGGTTGCCCCACTCTCGGGAGGCCTTATCTTGGGGTGGGCTTCCCGCTTAGATGCTTTCAGCGGTTATCCCGTCCGCACATGGCTACCCGGCACTGCTCCTGGTGGAACAACCGGGCCACCAGAGGTGCGTCCACCCCGGTCCTCTCGTACTAGGGGCAGCTCCCCTCAAGCCTCCTGCGCCCGCGGTGGATAGGGACCGAACTGTCTCACGACGTTCTGAACCCAGCTCACGTACCCCTTTAACGGGCGAACAGCCCGACCCTTGGGACCTGCTTCAGCCCCAGGATGGGATGAGCCGACATCGAGGTGCCAAACAGCGCCGTCGATGTGAACTCTCGGGCGCTATCAGCCTGTTATCCCCGGCGTAACTTTTATCCGTTGATCGATGGCCCTTCCACACAGGACCACCGGGTCACTAGGCCCGGGTTTCCCCCCTGCTCGGCCTGTCGGCCTCGCAGTCAAGCCCCCTTATGCCCTTACACTCAACGGTGGATTTCTATACCACCTGAGGGGACCTTTGGGCGCCTCCGTTACCCTTTAGGAGGCGACCGCCCCAGTCAAACTGCCCGCCAGGCACTGTCCCTCGGGAGGCTAACCCCCGCAGGTTAGAACCCTGAGGTAGGAAGGGTGGTATCTCACCGGTGGCTCCACGGGAGCTGGCGCCCCCGCTTCACAGCCTCCCACCTATCCTGCACATCCTACCCCAAGATTCAATGCCAAGCTGCAGTAAAGCTGCACGGGGTCTTTCCGTCCCACCGCGGGTACTCGGCATCTTCGCCGAGACTACAGTTTCGCTGGGCCCCTGGCTGAGACAGCGCGGCAGTCGTTAAGCCATTCATGCAGGTCGGAACTTACCCGACAAGGAATTTCGCTACCTTAGGACCGTTATAGTTACGGCCGCCGTTTACTGGGGCTTAAGGGCGGAGCTTCGCAGGAAATAAATCCCGCTAACCCCACCCCTTCACCTTCCAGCACCGGGCAGGCCTCAGGCCCTATACGTCCTCTTACGAGTTAGCAGAGCCCTGTGTTTTTGGTAAACAGTCGCCACCGCCGATTCCCTGCGACCCACCTCAGCTTCAGCCGCAAGGGCCTACACCAAAGTGGGCCCCCCTTCTCCCGAAGTTACGGGGTCAATTTGCCGAGTTCCTTAGCCAGGGTTACCCCACGCGCCTTGGCAGATTTCTGCCCGCCCACCTGTGTCGGTTTGCGGTACGGTCACCAGGACTTCATCGGCCACGAGGTTATTTCTTGGCAGTGTGGTCCGAGCTCCTTCCCGAGAGCCGTAGCTCTCGGTTACTTACTCCCCCTCACCCTCCGGACCGGGATTTGCCTCGGTCCATCATCGGGCTAGAGGTTTGGAGGGCCAACCATACAGCCCCGGAGCCCTTCCCTCCTGCGTCACCCCTTGGCCTCCATCCTGGTGGCGGGGGAATATTAACCCCACTTCCCATCCCCTACGCCTTTCGGCCTCAGGTTAGGGGCCGGCTAACCCTGGGCGGACGACCCTTCCCCAGGAAACCTTGGGCTTACGGCGGGAGGGATTCTCACCCTCCTTATCGCGTACTCGTGCCCGGATTCTCTCCTCCAGCACCTCCAGTAGACCTTGTCGGTCTACCTTCATCGGCAACTGGAGTGCTCCCCTACCGCCTGCACGCTCATTGCGTGCAGACCCGCAGCTTCGGCGCCTGGCTTAAGCCCCGAGTAATTTTCGGCGCACCCCCGCTCGCCCAGTGAGCTGTTACGCACTCTTTAAATGATGGCTGCTTCTAAGCCAACATCCTGGGTGTCTTAGCAGGGGCACCTCCTTTTCCACTTAGCCAGGACTTGGGGGCCTTAGCTGGCGGTCTGGGTTCTTGCCCTCTCGTCCTAGGACGTTATCGCCCTAAGACTCACTCCCGGGCTGCGCTTGCCGGTATTCGGAGTTTGCCTGGGTTCGGTAGGCCGTTAAGCCCCCTAGCCCAAACAGTGCTCTACCCCCGGCAGCGACCACCCGAGGCTGCACCTCAATGCATTTCGGGGAGAACCAGCTATCACGGGACTCGATTAGCTTTTCACTCCTACCCACAGCTCATCCGAGGAGTTTTAACCCTCCACCGGTTCGGGCCTCCAGTGGGTCTTAACCCACCTTCACCCTGGCCATGGGTAGATCGTCCCGCTTCGGGTCTGCCGCCGGCGACTAAACGCCCTATTCGGACTCGCTTTCGCTACGGCTACGCCTCAACGGCTTAACCTCGCCACCGACGGCAACTCCCGGGCTCATTATGCAAAAGGCACGCCGTCAGGGAGGATTACTCCTCCCCTCCGACCGCTTGTAGGCTGGCGGTTTCAGGTTCTATTTCACTCCCCTCCCGGGGTTCTTTTCACCTTTCCCTCACGGTACTAGTGCGCTATCGGTGTGCGGGTAGTATTTAGCCTTGGAGGGTGGTCCCCCCTGATTCACACGGGATTCCTCGTGTCCCGTGCTACTCGGGATCTGTGCCCAGGGAGACCATCTCCCTTTCGCCTACGGGGCTTTCACCCTCTCTGGCGGGCCATTCCAGGCGCCTTCGGCTAGAGAGATGGTTTTGTAACTCCCCGAGAGGTCCGTGGCCCTCTCCGGCACAGTCCCACGACCCCAGACAGGCAACGCCCACGGGCTTTGGCACCTGCCTGGTTTAGGCTCCTCCCCGTTCGCTCGCCGCTACTAGGGGAATCTCGGTTGATTTCTTTTCCTCGGGGTACTGAGATGTTTCACTTCCCCCGGTGTCGCCTCCGCAAGGTAACCCTTGCGGATGACTGGGTATTACCCCAGCCGGGTTTCCCCATTCGGGCATCCCCGGATCAACGCCTGTGTGCGGCTCCCCGGGGCTTATCGCAGCTTACCACGCCCTTCATCGCCTCCCGCACCCGAGGCATCCACCGCCAGCCCTTAGTAGCTTGGCTACAGGAACCAGCTTAAAGATGCCAAAGGATACCCCTATTCACTTGTCAAAGATCAATTCTTTTTCCACCACTTGTCAAAAAGTGGTGGAGGTGAACGGATTCGAACCGTCGACCTCCGGCTTGCAAAGCCGGCGCTCTCCCAGCTGAGCTACACCCCCACACAAAAAATGGGCCTAGGAGGATTCGAACCTCCGACCTCACGCTTATCAGGCGTGCGCTCTAACCTAAGCTGAGCTATAGGCCCACAAATCCGTTCACCTAAAAAATTTATATGAATAGCGTCCGTTGGGACTCCTTAAATTTCTCCTTAGAAAGGAGGTGATCCACCCCCACCTTCCGGTAGGGGTACCTTGTTACGACTTCACCCCAGTCACCGGCCCCACCGTAGGCACCCCCCTCCCAGCCGAAGCCAGGTTAGGGTAGTGACTTCGGGTGGGACCGGCTTCCGTGGTGTGACGGGCGGTGTGTACAAGGCCCGGGAACGTATTCACGGCGGCATGCTGATCCGCCATTACTAGCGATTCCGGCTTCACGGGGTCGAGTTGCAGACCCCGATCCGAAC
>Ga0080004_1158405_pt1 | contig 22953 bp, 19 predicted proteins | sample WasSprMetagenome_FD_69207 | JGI IMG/M metagenome (GOLD analysis project Ga0080004, IMG submission 69207) | Sulfidic aquatic microbial communities from Washburn Spring, Yellowstone National Park, USA - WS (SPADES assembly) (version 2) | ecosystem: Environmental > Aquatic > Thermal springs > Hot...
CCTACGCCGCAAATAATAACCTTGTCCCCCTCCTTGGTCCTTTCCACTATGAGCTGCTTGATTCTCTCGATGGCCTTATCCGCAGCTTCAAAAATTTCCCTCCTCATGGGCGAAACCGCGTCGCCGATATCCTCCTTGATTATTACGGCGTTTATCGGTATACGATATTTTAAGATGGTTTCTTCAATCTTAAACTGGTCCACCCCTGGACCCCCAATAGCCGCGCCCACGCCGTCAGCCACCTCGCCAACCTCCTCTCCTTCGAGCTTTAGGGCAGCGTCAATCATTATTATATTGGCAATTTTACCCTCGTTTTCCTCTATAATCGTCTTAATGGCGTCCCCGGGCTTGCCCACGTTTCCACCTGGTCCCTCGGCTTTTATGACGTAGGCTATTCTCCCCTCTATCGGAACAGTTGCTACAACGCAGTCTTTAGGCACTTTCCTAATTTGATAGCCATGCATAAGCTTTGCGGCGACGAGGGCGCCGATGCCGTCGCCTATTGGCTGCCCGTAGGCAAAAGCCTTAAGGGCGCTGGCGTATGCTTCAGCTTCCCGCATCACAAGGGGCAAAATCATTTGAATCTGCATTACAATGTAGAGGCTCAAAGTTTTCTTGCCAAGCAGGAAGTAGTGCCTTATAACCTTGTAAATGTAGTTTAGCGCCATAGCCGCTTCAAGCGTGTTCTCTAAATTGTTTATCTGGGTTTCGTCGGCGGAGGGTGCCAAAAGCTTAACTTCATCCTTAAAACGGGTATCCCTAACATCTAAAATATGCTCCAGCTTCCATACGACCCCCACAGGGTCGAGGCTTTGGGGGTAGATGGTGAAATACTCCAGGAAACGGTCAACCCTCGGCGTGGGATCTGTTTGAGGTTTCCCCACCTCCTTGATGGCTTCTATGGCTATTCTCCGCCCCTCATCCCTCAAATACTTAAGCTTGTAGAGGGAGCTTTCAATTTCGTTAAGCCAGATGCGAAGCTGAATCCTCTGCCCATAAAACATGGAAATAAGCATCATAATTATGAAAATAATCCACGCTATCTGGGAAAACAATTCACCCGGCACCTGAAGCAGCCAGCTTTGCATAATAGCCAATGAAGTTAACAGCATAACTGCTATGTTCACTAAACCACCTTTCGTGAAACTAGCAAAATCTCGGTTATAAGCTTTAAGATATTCCAAGTAAGTATGCAAAATTCAGAGGTCGACTAAATGCTCCACAGGTTTTTCAAAATAATGTTCACGCTGGCCACCACAAGCATGGCGGCGAACACGAGGTTTAGACTTCTGCTTTAAAGCTTCCGACTTGCGTAGGCTCAAACCTGGGCGCCGGCGACGGCACCTAAGCCGAGGCAGATGGCGTACAACGTTTGAACGTTTCCCCGGAGTTGTAGCATATGACAAAACAAGCCCAGCCCTTACGTAAACGCGTATCTACTTCAAATAGTTCGCCGAGGAGCCAGCGAAGTGATTATAGTGGTTGCCAAACATGTGCCAACAGCCGCCGCGGACTCAAAACCATAAGAAGCGTTAATAAGGGAATAATGAAAATTCCGCCGCCGACGCCTGTTAAGCCGCAACCGTGCTTACCAAAAAGCCAAAAAGGGGGAGGGAACAGCCACTCCCACATGCCAAATACTCAACACGAAACGATGCAAGTATGAAAAGATTAAGAATTCTGTTTAGCTATTTAAAATATGCCGTGCACTCGCTGAATCTGTCTAAAATTGGCGGATTAAATGGGGGCTGCCGGCTTTCCCGGGTTCGCGTGGCCGAAGACCACACTACTGCCGGGAACGGAGCGCGGTTTAACTTCCGAGTTCGGAATGGGATCGGGTGGGTCCCGCGCCCTATGGCCGGCAAACCCCCAAAAATATAGGTTATTATAAATTAAACTTTTTCGCCTCAAATGATGCTAAACAAATAGTTGACTAGAGTCTCGAGTATTTTCTGATGACGGCTAGAATAGACGAGCTTTTAGGAAGCTCTTCAGCTATTTTCTTTTCAGTCTCCTCTATTTTTAAGGCCAGATCCACAACTTCCTCAACTTTTTCCCTTGGAATTACAATAACACCGTCTTCATCGCCAACTATGATATCGCCAGGCTTAACGAACACTCCGCCACAGAATATTGGAACGTTTATTTCTTCAACTTCCGTCCTTCCGACGGAATTTGTTGGAACAACACTTCTTGAAAATATGGGGAAAGCAAGCGTTTTACATTCCGCTAGATCTCTTACTCCCCCATCAAGAACCGCACCTCCCAATTCTTTGACCTTCGACGCGTAAGCCATTATTCCACCAAACAAAGCAATGTTTGATGCTTCATTGCAATCTACGTTTTCTATAGATCTAACAAGAATGGCTCCCTTTGGAGCATTTTCAATAGCCTCTAAAGCCTTAATCGGTGTGACCTTTCTATTAGAAGGTCTATCTTTTATGGTAACGGCTGGACCAACAATCTTCTTATTGCAAGTACGTGGTTTTATAGAATAATCCATAAAGCCTCTAATCCCAATACTGTCGAGGGCATCGGAAAGAGACGTAGTGGGAATTCGTAGGATCTTTTGAAGAAGTTTATTGTTATTCATGATGTTCCCTACCTTTTTCTTTATTAGAATACTAAAATAAATAACAAATTAAAATTAATATTTTAGGACCAAATTCGAAAGATTTAAGTCACTCTTTGATTTATTCGTTTAATCCAAATGAAGAGGGAATTGCTTGACTCGAATATTTCATAGTGTTGATGCACATGGAAGCAGTCTTGTTTGGAGGAAGTATTTGAACGCTGCAACTGCATATAAGGCTAATGTGGTTCTGCTTTGTGGAGATTTAACTGGTAAAGCAATAGTACCAGTTGTAAAGGTTAAGGAAAATGAATGGTTCATTAACCCTTTTGGAAAAGAAGAGCGATTTTATTCTCTAGACAAACTCAGAGAAAGATTGTGTGTGCTGGAAAATCAAGGGTATTATACATTTGAAACGACTCGGGAAGAAATAACTGAGTTGCAAAATAATCCCAAGAAAGTAGAAACTCTATTCGCAAAATTAATGATGGCACGTCTTGAGCAGTGGTTAAAAATGGCAGAGGAGAAAATTTCTAAAGACGTTAAAATAATTGTCATGCCGGGGAACGATGATATTAAAGAGATAGACGATGTAATAAGGGCTCATGAAGATAGAATAATCTATCCTCTAAACAAAGTTGTCTATGTTGATGATAGGCATCCGATGATAAGCTGTGAGTATGTAAACCCAACTCCTTGGGAAACACCACGAGAAGCACCGGAACATGAAATTATGGCAGTTTTAGAGAAAGAATATAGTAGAGTTGATGTTAGTGAACGGAAAAACTTGATATGCAACTTTCATGCTCCACCTTACAACACGCAGTTAGACTTGGCTCCAAAACTTGATAAAAAATTGAATGTTGTGACAAGACTTGATGGATCACCTGAATTAATACATGTAGGTAGTAAAAGTGTTCGGACATTTATAGAAAGATATCAACCAAAATTAGGATTGCATGGACACATCCACGAGGCCGCTGCAGACCAGAAGATAGGAAGAACGCTGGTTGTAAATCCAGGTTCAGATTATCAGGCAGGAGTACTTCGTGGTTACGTCATCGATTTGAACACGAGTTCTGAAGAGGTAAAAGCTTGGAGGGTAGAAGGCTAAAATAGGCCATCCTTCTTGACAACAAATTTAAGACGCAAATGCAAGGATTAGCTATATGTCCCAATCACACAAAAAATCGGAGAAATCACTTTATAAGATAGAAGACTTGAAAACAGCAAAGAAGATTCTTATGTTGATTGACGGTTACCGAAAATTGAACATCGAAGATTTTGCATGGGCAGATAAAGAAGTTAAACAAGGAAAAATGGGCACTATTTTTTCTAAAGAGTGGAGAGAAATTCGAGAGGTTTTGTTGAAATTTGCAAGAGAGGCGGGTTCGCAGAGGAATTTACTTAATCTAGCAGCTCTCCAACAAATATTGATTCAGGTGGGATTAGTGATGTCAGCTATAACTACATTGTTAGCAACATTAAGCGTTGTTGCTTTTGTCTTTCATTTTCAATGGATGAAACTTATTCCAGAAATCCTAAGTTACGCATTTATTCCGCTTTTGATCGGGATAGCCGTTATGCTTGTTGGTCCACCATTAATTTCGAGAAGAATATCTTCAGAGCTTGAAAGATTTTTTGCCAGAAAAAGGGATTTTGTTGTTAAAGCAGATTTAGCCTTAAAAAATGTAGCACAAAGAATAATTTATAGTATCTCCCGAGCGGTTGAAAATGGTGATTTAAAAGTTAAGAGAAGAAAAGATTGTGAGCTTGGACTTTTCAACATAGACTATGATGGAATACAAATTATCAAAAAGCCTTCGTTGTTCCGGAAATATTATATAGTCCTTCCCAAAGGGTTGACCGGTAAACATTTCCACAAACTTAACACAAATTTTAAAAAGAAATAAATAATAATCTCAAAACTACTGGTGATAGGATGGAAAAAGAGAAACCCTTACTCTTTGTTAGGAAAGCATCCGGTCTCAGAAGAGCAATTACACCTTGGCAGTCGATATTCTTTGGTGTAGCAACGTCATGCACGTTGCCATGGCATTTCTACTTAATGGCCGTACTTCCTAACTGGTATCCAGGGATAAACCTTCCATTGCTGTACTTTGTGGCAAACTTAATAGTAATTCTCGAGGACTTTAGCATGGCTATGATATACGTTGCAATGCCCAGATCTGGCTCAATCTACATACCTGTATCAAGAGCCGTGTCGCCGATGCTTGGAATAATGGAGGCTACAAGAAGCTACTTTACTAACCCGATTTTTAGAGGCGCTAACGCATACGTAGGAACTTTGTCATTAGGGGCTCTCTTACAAGTCCTGGGCTCAATAACGGGAATAGAAGGACTTTCAAGTGCCGGCTTAGCCTTAGTACAACCGATAAATGCTCTAGCCTTCACAGTATTACAACAAATAATAGGCACACTAGTCGATGGACTTGGACCGGGAATCATCGGAAAGTGGATTGCCTTCTGGGGTATATTGGCGATGTTTGGTTGGATAACTGTATTAATTCCATTGGCAGCAACAGGACCAAATCAGTTGCAGACTAAGTGGGATCAGGCATTTGGCGTTGGAGCATACCAAGAGGTTATAGATATCTCAAATGCACGCGGATTTAACCCAGCCAATTTCAAGTTTAACTGGGGTGCGATAGGTGGAGCATTACTTATTCCAGTAGCGAACACATGGCCATACTGTTTAGTGCCTGTAACAGGTGAGGTTCAGGAACCATCCAAAAGCATACCTTTAAGCATGGTTGGCGCAGCAATTATAGTTCTTATAGTGAACGTTTCGACATCATTAGCATATACAAACACGTATGGAGAATTCGCTTTGAGATATAATTTCATAGTTGAGAGTGGCTATTCTGGTGATTTCAAAATTAACAAAAGCTTGCCGGTTAGCGTAAGCACTTATTCAGCGGTCCTGGCTTCTGACAATCCAGCATTCGCTGCTTTAGTAGGCTTCGCTCCTCAATGGGGTAATTTCGCTGACATGGTGCTGAATTGTCTATTTACCTCGAGGCCTATGTTTGCCATGGCTATGGATAGGATGGCGCCAGAAATATTCGCTAGAGTTCATCCTAGATGGGCAAGCCCCTACGTAGGTTCAATTTGGTGGTTCATAATCTCTGTTATAGTTGCTGCCTTATGCGCATACTATGGAGCATTGGTATCTGTTGTCCTAGGAATAGGTTGGGTATACACTTTGGCAAGACTGTTCCAACATTGGTCAGAAGTGGAAGTGGCATTTTCAAAGCCCCATATCTGGGAAAGAGGCTTTAGGTGGACTATTGCTGGGATACCACTTGTGGCAATAACAGGCGCGATCTCAGCATCGTTTATGCTGTACATACTTTGCACTTCAGCAGCGACTGTCGGTAGCGGTATCATGATAGCTATAACATACTTAATAGGAATGCTACATTTCACCATTTATGCAAACAGAAACCTAAAGAAGGGAATACCACCGTCGAGTATTTACGGCGAACTGCCACCCGAATAAACTCCTTTGTTTTTCTCTATTTTCTCTATTTATTTTGTAACTTTTAATGAAATCAATGTTGGATTTCCTCAACTTTTCGATACCATTGTATTTTTGTGCCAATTTTTGCTCTCATTTTCCACCTGAGCGTCTTAGGTTCCTTTTCAATTGCAGTGATTAGGCAGTTGATCCTACTTTCAATTATCCCTTTGTCATCTTCAACAAGTTTATTGTATTCTGCGAGCAGACTCTTGATTTTGTTCAAGTTCATTGTTGCAGTATGATAAAACCCCCAGTCGTCAGAGAGAAGTTTGGCAATGTATCTCGTGTTGATTGTTTCTTTGTCGCCTTCTCCAACTTCGTGTTCTCGAAGAAGAACTATGACATCTTTAACATCTTTCTCATTCAATTGAACAATTTGAAGTTTTTCGAGAAGCATTTCCGCTAATGGTATTGTTGGATAGTCCACCTCAAGTCTCCCCTTAAAGTCTATGTCATGACACATTTCCAATCTATCTAGAAAAATGTCTAATGAAAAACCCATTTGTTTATCATAAAAAATTCGTCTTCTAGCTGCAACAGCAGCTATGGACGTTGGACGCTTTTCATAACCGTTCTCCATTAGATGCTTCTCTATCTGGTTCACTTGCCTACTATATGCCATAAGATCTATGTCCGTTATTGCACGGGTTTTACTCAAGAGATAACCATATTTTGGACAGTGTAGCCTAAAAGCAACGGCTCCTAAAATCCTCAAGCACAATCCCTTTGCATTCGCGCTTTCAATAAGTTTTAAGGCTTTGTCAATTATTATTTGGTCTCTTTCAGACATTTTCACCTTCCGCCTTTTGAATATTTTTGGAGTCTTGTAATGATAAAGGCTATTTGTAATAAACTTTTTGCCGCATTGACTTTTGCATAGAGAAGATTCTAACGCAATGCACGTTTAACTAAGATCTCAATAGGCTCATATTCAACGTCGGTCACTCCGAACCGTTTTGGACTAAAAGCATCTTTGCAGACTTTATTTTTTAAGCATTCACGCAGTCGTTCATGTGCTGGAATTCCTATAACAGTCATATTCATGCCTATTTTCAGATTGGCAGTCATTAATCCCTTTCCGGTTTTCGGATTAACCATGCAGATTAGATCAGGAAAAATTGCCACAGCCCTCTTATTTATTCTGGCAATCATTGCTTCATTTTTAAAGGTTATTTCCATAGTCATACCGGAAAAATCGCCCATACCCTCAAGTTGCGCCCTTGCTAGATAATGCGCTTTTACATCACTTCCAGACAATTCCTTCACTTTGCCTGTGAATAATTTAATGCCTTTTGTAACTTCTAGAATAGCTTCAATGGGATCTCTCTTGACACTTAGTGCATCAGCAACGGCTTTTCCAAGTTTTATCGAGAAAGTAATCGTATTAGGTATGACACTTTCCTTTAATTGTTTGCCATTCATTGGATAATGGTTGTTGGCACCTATTCTTCCATTTAATTCCAACGCCAGTCTCATGATTTCATCAGGATAAGTGGGATTTGTTGAATGCTTAACTATAAGCACGTTTCCATCTTTATCCACAAAAGTCATAGGAGTTAATGATATGCCATGACCTAAAAAGGAGGACATTTGCGTTTCCGGAGCTGCCCTCCCGAGTCCATCACCGTCTATCGTTAAAATACCGACCCTCGCCGCTAATGAAAGCATCACTGGAGTATTTACACCACCCAATTCGAAAGGAACGACGTAATCGACCCTTCTGTTAAAGAGGCTCTCAGTAATCTTTAAAGCTTCCATTAGCTCAAATCTTTTTTCCCACTTCTGTAGCATATCGCCAACGGATGTATAGGCGGTTACCGAACCTGCATAGCCTCCACTTACAATAAAAGCATCATCCCTAACTTTGTCTGGAGATATTACTCTGTATTCACGGCCTTTCTTCAAATCCCATTCTATTAATGGTTTACCAAAGAATTCTGGGTCTCCTCCGCCACCTGTTCCTAAAATACCCACCCCAAGTAGCATGTACTCCAATTCATCCTTTTCTAAAATCTTCTCGCTCACAGTGATCACCAACTACCTAGAGAACACTTTTAACTTAAGGATGATGCTAAAAATATTTCTATACATGGGGAATAAAATGAGCTTGAAGGAGATTCATGACAAGTTAGTTGAAATCGTGGGCGATGATCATGTAAGTAATGCAGACTTTGAACTTTATGCTTACAGCCGTGACTTAAGCCCGGCCACACCACAATTGGCTTCTGTTATTGTTCGCCCAAAGAATACGGAGGAAGTTAGAGAAATTGTCAAGCTTGCAAACGAACATAAAATTCCAATCTATGTAAGAGGGTGCGGGTGCTCACATTGGGCTGCGTGGCTTCCGGTTAAAGGGGGAATATTACTAGACATGACAAGCATGGATAAAATAATAGAAATCGATGAAGACAATTTGTTTGCGGTCGTTGAAGCCGGTTGTACATGGTTTAAGTTTATGGAGGAGTTGAGAAAGAGAAAACTTACATACCTTTCAAGTGAAATGGGAGGACCAGCTATGACTATTGGAGGAAGCATAATAAAGGCTGGTGGTGGCCCATATGGTACATGCAAGTTCGGTTTCCATGGGCAAGCAGATGTTCTTGGACTGGAACTTGTCCTTCCAACGGGCGAACTTATTAAAACCGGATCGTGGGCCATGCCAAACTGCAAACCGTTTCGAAGAGAAGGATTAGGCCCAGATCTAACAGGATTATTTATAGGTTCGGAAGGAATATTGGGCATCGCTACGAAAGTTGCTTTAAGAGTTAGGCCATTGCCAGAGAATGAAGAATTTCTCCATTTCGAATTTGATAATTGGGAAAACGTAGTTAAGGTTGGCGATGCAGCAACACGTAACGTTGGCGACGAGATAGCTTACAGCTTAGACTGCAGCGAAGAAGCATCAAAAGTAGGAATCATAAGTGTTAAAATTCACGTTTTTGGGTATGACAAAGTAACCGTGCAATACAGAAAAAGATTGCTAACAAGCATCTGCCAAAGAAGTGGCGGAAGAAAACGCGATCCTAAGGTAGCGGAGGATACGTTTAGAAAAGTTGTGGACGGTCTACCAGGAATATTTGCGTCAGGTGTTTGGCACTTTGCGGGATGTGGAACGATCCCATTGTATGAGCTGCCAAAGTATGTTAAAATCTGGCGGGAAATCATCCAAAAATACAGCTTTTACAAAAATACATTCGGTGCTTGGGCATTTCCACGCGGATGGACAATATATGTTCACATGACCTACTCTGAACCTGATGAACGAGAAAAAATAATTTCCATATCAAATGAAATAAACAGAAGGTTTTTTGAAAATGGCATAGTGCCCTATGGAGTTGGAGGACCAGAAGGTTTACAACCATTCCTCAAAGAGAAACTGGGAGCATATTACGAATTAATTAGGAGCCTTAAACGGTCTTTAGATCCAAACAATATATTGCAACCAGGTATCTTGGTGGAAATAAGCGATGCTTGAAGACTACAAACAGCAAATTTACAATTGTGGGCGATGCGGTTACTGTTTAGGCGGATACCTTGACCATGTCTGCCCGTCAAGATTTATAGGCGGTTTTGAATCCACAACAGCCAGGGGGAGAATGCTTATTGCCAGAGCCTTACTGGAGAAGAAATTAAGTTATTCGCATGAGCTTGCAAGAGTGTTATTCAAATGTTTTCTTTGTGGCGCATGCGATGTCAAGTGCAACCAAGCTGCTAAAATCAGAGTTACAGAGGTAACAAAGGCCATGAGAGCAGACGCTTTAGAGGCCGGCGTGTTCCTTGAAAAGTTGGTTCCAGTAGCTAAGGCGTTAAGTGAAAGACACAACATATATGGCAAACCACCAAACGAAAGGATTACTTTAACCCATATTCACTCTAAGAAGATCGAGACTTCTGATATGCTATATTTTCCCGGATGCGTAATAACGTTTAGGTATCCGGAAATAGCACACAACACTTTACAAGTTTTAAAGGCTGCAGAGGTTGATTTCACTCTACTTGGCGAGGATGAATGGTGCTGCGGGAACCCATTCTTCTTCATGGGGATGCGAAAAGAAGCTGAACAGTTTGCCTTACACAATATTGAGGTAATAAGGAAGAAGGGTGCCAAAACTGTTTTAACTTCATGCGCTGGCTGCTATAGGGTATTAACCCAAGAATACCCAAGAATTTTTGGAGGAAAGCTACCATTCAAAGTGATTCACATAACACAGTTTCTTAACAAGCTCATCAAGGAAGGCTCCCTAAAACTGAAGAGAATAAAGTATGGAAAAGTTACGTATCATGATCCATGCGAGATTGGGCGTTACGGAGGAATCTACGAAGAGCCAAGAGAGATTATCCAAAGCATACCAAATCTAAAACTAATTGAAATGAATAAGAATAGGGAAAATTCATGGTGTTGTGGAGGGGGAGGAAGCGTTAACATCGTACACACTAGCTTAGCCCTTTCCGTGAGTACGCAAAGAATAAAGCAAGCTCAAGGAACTGGTGCCAAAGTGCTTATTACTGCATGCCCAACATGTGTGCAAATGCTTAAACTGGCATCAAAGAAGACAAAAGCGAAAATTCAAGTTGTTGACATTGCAGAACTCGTTTTAGATGCGTTGAAAAAATGATAGCCTTACTCCTCTATTCCAAGGGTTGTACGGAATATGTTTGCGCCGACACAAAGCATTTCACATGGCTCACTTGAGTTGTTCAGAAAACCATGCACGGTGCTTGGAGGTATGTATATAGCATCACCCTCCTTGACCACCTTACTTTCATCCCCAACGGTCATAATTCCAGACCCTTTAAGTATATAGTATATCTGTTCATGGTAATCGTGCGAGTGTTGTTCGATAAAGGCTCCTGACGGAACTGTAGTATGCCAAAATTTCCATATAGTCTTGAGACATTCACTATTCTTGTCTTTATTTGAACTCTCATTAATGCTTGTACAGAACAGGTCCCTGTAAATGGCGCCGCCGTGCTTTTTTACGCCCTTAACTTTGTATATGCTCTGTATTAGCAACTTTAAACACCAGTTTGACTAAAAGAAAAAAGATTATGGGCGGTATATCAAGTGCACTTTGTTTCCCGCAGGATCTTTGCCCTTCAAGTAGACCGCTTTGACTCCAGCTTTTATTGTTGGTTCCTCAAGTTCTATGCCTTTCTCTTTGAGGTAATTGCAAGCTGCTTCAAAGTTTGACACGTAAATGGCTACGTGTCCGTGGACGTCTTTTTCCGGTGATTTCATAACCTCTATTTTACCAGTTCCAGCTCCGGAAAGCATTATTGATGATTGTCCCTCTTTTTTTGTGAAGCCAAATGTTTGGGCGTACCAGTCAGCTATAGCGTTTGCACTAGCTTTCTCCGTTGGATAAATTGCAATATGCTCAACGCCCATAAAGAGAGGAGTGCCACGTGACTCACGTATCCATTCTATGCAATTTTCAACCCTCTTCTTTATCGCTTCAAAGTCTCCAGCCTTCACGAAATCTCTAACAATAAGGTTTGACCCCATGTTTACGGCAACCGCACCAGCTTTTATCCAGCTTGAAATGCTCTCCTTCGTTGCTTCAACACCACCAGATGGCATAAGCCTGGACCATGGACAGGGACCAAGAATATCTTTTATAAACTGTGGGCCTAGAACATCCGCAGGAAATATTTTTATTATATCGGCACCCATTTCTTCAGCTCTTGATATTTCGGATGGAGTGCTACAACCCGGAATATAAGCCACCTTATATCTGTTACAAACTTTTGCGACTTCTTGATTGAACACTGGACCAACTATAAAGTTTGCTCCACAATTTATGTAAAGTGACGCTGCAGACGGCTCCATTATTGTACCTGCGCCGAGAATTACGTCTGGAAATTCCCTATCGCGCCATTTTACTAACTCGCTGAAAACTTGGTAAGCTAAGGCTCCTCGATTTGTGAATTCTACAACTTTTGCTCCACCTTCAACGCACGCGACGATGATTTTCTTCGCTGTCTCTAAGTCTCCCTCATAAAATGTTGGAAGGAGTCCAATTTCGGCTATCTTCGCGACAACTTCATGTTTTAACAATCTTGGCATTTCAAACACCTCCAATTACTCAGCGGATTATTCTTCCAGTGGTTATTCCTTTCATTACGTTTTCCACTTCGCTTAATTTAACTATGCAAGAGTCGCCATAGATTGAGTGTTTAAGACATGAAACAGCAACTGCGAAGTTCAAAACTCTCTGCTTATCTTCTCCAAAATTAAGTAGCCCGTATATTAGACCACCGGAGAAAGCGTCACCTGCTCCAACTCTATCCACTATAAAGTCTATGTCGTAAACCGGAGCTGTGTAGAACTTTTCCCCATCATATAACGCACCCGTCCATGTGTTATGAGTTGCACTTATGCTTCCTCTGAGAGTAAATGCAACGGTCTTTATATTTGGAAACATTTCCATAATCTCTTGAGCTACAAACTGATAGCTTTCAGCCTTCACCACACCCCTTACAACATCTACCTCTGGCGGTTTAATGCCGAACACTTTTTCGGCATCTTCCTCATTAGCAACCATAACATCGACAAATTCCGCCAGTTGTGACATAACTTCTTTTGCAGTTTTACCCCATTTCCACAAAGCAGCTCGATAGTTAAGGTCGCATGAAACCGTTAAATTCATACTCTTTGCTTTTTTAACGGCTTCGAAACACGTATTCGCTGCGCTTTCGCTAACTGCAGGAGTTATCCCGGTCCAGTGGAACCAACATGCATCAGCAAATATCTTCTCCCAGTCGAAATCTTTTGGATTCATTGTTGCAAAAGAAGAATTAGCCCGATCATATATGACCCTGTTTGCCCTTTGAGCTGCACCGATTTCTAAAAAGTATATGCCTAAACGGTCGCCACCTCGAACTATTTTATCGATCCCAACACCATACTGTCTCAAGTAGTTTATGCAAGCATCACCCAAATCGTTTGGCGGAAGCTTTGTTACAAAGTCCACTGGCTGGCCGAGATTCGCTAAAGTTATTGCGACATTTGCCTCCGCTCCAGCATAGATCGCTTCAAAGGATCTTGCTTGAGTAATTCTTAGAAAACTAGGAGGGGCTAAGCGTAACATAATTTCGCCAAAAGTAACAACTTTTTTCATGCAGATCACCTTATCTCAACTTAACTGAGACCAATGGTCACGTTCATAAACGTTACGCTGACGGGGACACGTTTAACTAGGAAAAAAGCTTATAATTATGTAAATTACTTTGAAGCGAGGTTTGATAGAATGGTGTTGCATGGCAAAAACAAGGTGAGGATTAAGGTTTTGGGCATTTGTGGAAGCCCTCGTAAAAATGCGAACACGGAGTTTTTGCTTAATCAAGCTTTGGATGGAGCGAAATCTGTTGACCCGAAAAACGTTGAAACAGAAGCATACTCAATTGCAGGTAAGGAGTATCTTCCATGTATAAGCTGCTTTTCATGCGCAAAAACTGGAGAATGCGTCCGAAGCAAGAATGATGATTTCAACGAACTCCGTGATAAATGGATCGACGCAGATGCAATCATAATGGCTGTCCCAGTATATCATATGAGTATACCAGGGCAACTGAAATGCTTCATTGACAGACTTGGAAACAGTATTTGGAGCTATGAAGGCAGTTCAGGCAAACATTTGAAGGTCTACGGCGCAATTGCCCAAGGAGTTCATATATTCTCTGGTCAGGAAAACGCCATAAAAGAAATAATAAACCATGCAATAGTAATGGGCAATATTATAACTTCTGGAGACCCTTGGGAGTCCTACCTAGGCGGAGCTGGATGGACTGAAAATAAGGTAGAGAAGAATGCACTAAAAAGCTTATACGAGTCTGGGAGTTTTGACGCTAATATTGCAGTAAAATCTGCAAGAAGTCTTGGTAAAAGAGTTGCGGAACTAGCCTTAATAATTAAAGCCGGTGTTCTCCATTATTTAGAATATTTGAAAAAGGATCCTATGTACAGGCCCCTCATAGAGAGAATGAGTAAGAGATAGTGTTAGACGATGAAGATATGTAAATGCTTTTATTATTGAAGACAAAATGTTTTCTTTAACCATGGGGGACAATTGATGGAAAAGCCGACTTTATTCTTGGATTTGGAAGCTTGCACTGGATGCAAGGCGTGTGTTGTCGCTTGCTCGCTTAGAAAGGAACGAAAACTTGACATGGGGGCGTCCAGGCTATGGGTGCCTAAAAAAGAAAGCATATGCTTAGCAGTGCCTGTGATATGTGAGCAATGTGAAAATGCGCCATGCCAAAACATTTGCCCAACAAGGGCAATAACCAGAGACCCTAATACAAACGCCCTTCTCGTGGACGCTAAGAGGTGTATAGGCTGTAAAGAGTGTGTTTGGGCCTGTCCTTTCGGAGCAATCACAGTAAGACAAGGGGTAGCAATCAAATGTGACTTATGCAACGGAGATCCGGAATGTGCAAAGGTGTGTATTCCAAAAGCTATTCAGTATGTAAGTCTAGAGGAAGAAGGATTTGATAAAAAGTGGCGCTCATTAGAAAAGCGCATTAAGGCATTAGCCACAATTGTTGGAGGATTATAGAAATTGTATGGCTGGCAAGGAAAAATTCTTCATATTAACTTAACTAGGAAAAAGATATGGATTGAAGAATTCGAAAGAAAGCTCGGTGAGCTTTTTCTTGGAGGCAGGGGCATAAACGCAAAGTTGCTGTGGAATCTAATCGCTAAACCTGGAATAGATCCTCTTGGGCCCGAAAATGTTTTGATTTTCGGAACAGGAACCTTAACTGGAACAACGGCGCCTTCGTCTGGACGGACAACAATAACGTGTAAAAGTCCAATAACAAACCTTTACCTAAAAACAAATATGGGTGGACATTGGGGAGCCGAGCTGAAATTTGCAGGTTACGACCATCTAGTGGTGTATGGAAAGGCTGACCATCCGGTGTATATAATGATACAGGATGACAGCGTGGAAATTAGAGACGCAAAACATCTTTGGGGGCTAGACGTCAGAGAAACAACAAATGCGTTGATAGATGAATTGGACGACAAGGAGACTAAAGTTGCATGCATTGGACCAGCCGGAGAAAACCTCGTAAAGTATGCAGCAGTGATGAATTCCGTTTATCATGCGGCAGGTCGAGGTGGGGCGGGTGCTGTTATGGGTTCAAAAAATCTAAAGGCAATAGCCGTAAGGGGCACAAAAAGCATAGAACTATGGAAACCAGACGAATTTAGGGAACTAGCCTTAGAAGTAAGAAAAAACCTAGCAAAGGACAGCGGCGCCCAATCCCTTTATAATTATGGCACATCGGGGTCTTTAGAGTTTGTCAATAACTTACACGCTTTTCCAAATCGTAACTTCAAATATGGACACATAGAAAACGTGACACCCTTAACAGGACAAAACCTTGTAGAAAGGGGATATCTCTTAAGACGGGTGGGGTGCTTTAGCTGTACGACAAGTTGCCATAGATTTGTGCAAGCCAAAGCGGGACCATATGCTGGAACATTCACTGGAGGACCAGAGTACGAAACATTTGCAGCTTTAGGTGCCCAAACATGGGTTTTAAACACAGATGCCGTAATAAAAGCTAACGAATTATGCAACATCTATGGTCTTGACACCATTTCCACAGGCATCACGATTGCATGGGCTATGGAAAGCTACGAAAAGGGTGTCTTAACGAAAGAAGAAACTGATGGCATAGAATTGAACTTTGGAAATGCTGATGCGATGATGAAGGTTATCGAGGCGATAGCTTTTCGTAAAGGAAAACTGGGTGATCTTTTGGCTGAAGGAGTGAAGCGTGCTTCTGAAAGAGTTGGAAAGGATAGCTGGAAATGGGCTATATGCAATGCGAAAGGACTTGAGCAATCAAATGTTGAAACAAGATCCGCAAAGGCTTATGCTCTGGCATTCGCTGTTAACCCTCGTGGACCAGATCACCTTCACACAGAAACATTCGCAGAATTCGGCGCCAGTCCAGAAGCGATAGCTTTAATAGAAAAACTTACAGGAGACAAGAAGTGGGCCTCACCATACTTTGTAGAGTATAGACCCGAAATTGTGCGTTGGCATGAAGACTGCTACGCAGTTACGGATAGTTTAGGCTTTTGCGCTTTTGCAACGACAGCTGCATACGCAGTTAATCCAGAAAATATGGCTCAAATGTTTTACTTAGCGACAGGTATTTTCATGGATGAAAAGAAAATTATGACAGCCGGACGACGTATAGTAACCCTTGAAAAATGTTTTAATGTAAGGGAGGGAGCCGATAGAAAACTCGACAATCTACCTTGGAGGTTGATGAACGAACCCGCGGCTTCAGGTCCAGCTAAAGGCATGATGAACTCGGAGCAGGAACTAAACGCTATGCTCGACAGGTATTATACATTGCATGAATGGGATATAAAAACAAGCTGGCCTTATAAGGAAACTTTAGAAAAACTGGAATTGTCAGATGTTGCCCAAGAACTACAGAAACTCGGTAGACTTCCAACGAAAATCAGCTAGAGATATCTAAACCCATTTCTTGAAGGTCTCTAATGGTTCTCCCTCTTTTTATGATTTCATCCACGAAAGTGTTATAGTAGCTTACAGGTTTTGACGACCCAACTGTCTGCCATCCAACAACTCTATCAGTTTTTTTATCGATAATGACGCAGATTTTTATATCCTTCGGAATTTTAAGAGATTCTTGAACAAATGCATCATTTCTTCCTACTTTAATATGTAAAGTCTCCACACTCATCCCAAGAGATAGAGCCTCGCTGCTACTTAAACCCATACTGCTAATATTGATACCGAAGATACAATCATACTGGTGGCGAATACTCCCCTCAAAGGCTATATTTGCACCCAAAGCGTTCATTCCTGCTATTTGGGCGGTTCTGGCAGCGAGGCTTCCTAGTGGACGATAAACTAGACGTTTTGTAATATAATCAACTTTTTCTGCGCAATCGCCCACAGCATATACATTCTCAATGTTGGTCAGCGTGTGAGAATCTGTTTTTATAGCCCCATATTCAGCTAATTCTAGGTCGCTTTCCATAAAAAGTGAAGTGTTAGGCTTAACGCCAGTACAAAAGATTACAAAATCGAAAGGAACTTTTTCTCCATTCAAAATCGCATATCTTACCCTCTTTTTTCCTTCGATTCCTTCCACTGAACATTTAACTAAAATTTTAACACCCATGCTTTCAGCTTTGGCTTGAACACAATTTGAAAGAACAGGCTCAAGAACGCCGGAAAGTATATTTGGTAAAGTTTCTACAACAGTGACATTCAAACCGAGCTTTCTAAGCGCGTTTGCAGTTTCCATTCCTATCAGCCCAGCACCAACAATCAATACTCTCATTCCAGGTCTTATTTTTCTAGAAAGTTCTTTCACTTCATTAAACCATTTCATCGTATAAATTCCCTTTAGGCCGATCCCGTTAATTAGTGGGAGCTTTGGAAGACTTCCAGTGGCTATTATAAGATTTTCAAAGAACAACTCGAAGTCTTCTCCCTTTTTAAGGTTCTTAACCTTAACGGTCTTCTCGTTAAAGTCAACCTTTAGAATTTCACACCCTCCATAAAATTTGACTCCTATCTGTCTCAAGTAGGAAATTGGATACACGGTAATAGATTTAAGTGAGCTAACTTCGTGTGCTAACAAGGACGGGAGGGCACTCCGTGAATAAACCACGTTTTCCTTTGAAACCAGCGCTATAGAAAATTGCTTCTTCAAATCCTTGGATTTAGACGCAGCAGCACACGCTGCAATTGCTCCTGATATGCCACCGCCCAAAATCACAAGATCAAATTTTCTCATCCACCAGCCACCGGAGTTGATAAAATTATTTGATCTTCATCTCTTAATTTAGTTTTTAAACCATCCAATGTAGCGATATTTTTCCCGTTAATAAATATAACGATATTTCTCTTGATGGACGCTTTGCTTTCGAAAATTAGGCTACATAGTGGCTCCTTGAACTGATCACATAGATGTTTTAGAAGATCCTCTACGGTGGACTCTTCATTTACGTTGACCTCGACACATTCCATTCCTACGACATTTTTAAATTCTGATAGAAATTTTATAGACACTTTCGCCATGAGTTTCACTCGAATTTTTTAAGGATAACTGCCTACATTAGCATTGCTTATTTTATCTTTACTTCAATAACATGCTTTTAATTCTCGACAAGGCGTTGATAAGTTTCTCCTTGGAAGTTGCATACGATATTCTGACGTAACCCTCACCATGCTCGCCGAACGCTGTTCCAGGAACAACTACGACTTTTGCTTTTTCCAATAATTGCATGGAAAACTCTTCTGAAGATATTCCGAAACTTTTTATGTTTGGAAAAACATAAAACGCGCCTTGAGGTTTTTTGCATTTAAAGCCAGGGATCTCCAATAATCCTTTGAGTAAAAGCTCACGTCTCTCGTTGTACTCTGCAATCATCTTTTTAATGCAGTCATTTCCTCCTTTTAAAGCAGCCACTGCCGCTTTTTGCGAAATTGAGCTTGGATGTGCGGATATATGTTCTTGAAGTTTTGTCATTTGGCTTATAATGTTTTCATCAGCGACTGCAAAACCTATGCGCCAACCAGTCATAGCATAGGTCTTAGACAATGTGAAAATGCTTATAGTATGCTCCTTCATGTCTGGGAGTGATGCAATGCTTATATGTTTTAAACCGTCATATATTATTGCTTCATAAGCCTCGTCAGAAATTACAACGAGATCATTTTCTATTGCAATTTCAGAAATCGCTTTCAGACTTTTCTCATTTAGGACTGTACCTGTCGGATTTGACGGTGTATTTATTATGATTGCCTTTGTTTTTTCTGTTATTAGCTTTTTAATTTCATCTGCGTCTATCAAAAAATCATTTTCTTCTAGTAATTTATACGGAACAGGACGGCCGCCAGCTAAAACCACCTGCGCCCTGTAGCTTGGAAACCCAGGATCGGGAATTAAAACATCATCTCCAGGATCAACTACAGTTAAAATGGCCAGTGATAAGCCGCCCATTGCACCAACAGTGGCCATAACCTCGGTTTCAGGGTTCGCGTCTATCTTATTTTCCCTTTTGACTTTTTGGGCTACGGCTTCTCTGAACTCCTTTAATCCAGCATTAGGAGTGTAATGCGTGTACCCCTCTTTCATAGCATCTATAGCGGCTTCGATGATATATTTAGGAGTGTCGAAGTCTGGTTCTCCTACAGATAAATTTATTACATCCTCATATTTTAGTGCGAGGTTAAACATTCTGCGAACACCAGACCATGGAACGAGATTAGCACGCCTCGAGATCCATCTATATTTAACCACATGAAACCTCCATGTACAGACATTACAGAGAATTGCACATAATCGAAAATGCTAATAAAGTTTCCTCTAAAGCTCCGTTCTGCTGTTGATCCACATAAAAATCAGCATACTTAGACAAAAAGGCCCATTAGTGTATATATCCTAGCTTTCCTGGCATCAACCTTCTGTTTTGAATAGGGTTTCCCATATTCCGAAGCCGCCAACAGTTTCAGGGCGCTCCACAGGGTTATACCATTGTTTCCTTGTGCCTATTTTGGAGCGCATTTTCCATGCAAGAGATTTCGGCTTTTTTTCCACAGCTTCCAATATTTTATCCACTTTGCGGATTATTTCTTCCCTATCGCCCATGCTCACCTGTTTAGGGTCTATTTCTGCCCGAGAAGCCAGCTCGTCCAACCTTGCTAGAAAAGCTTTAACCTTTTTGAGGTTGGTTGTGGCCGTATACCAGAACCCCCAATCTTGAGCCAGAAGTCTGGCTATGTATGAGGCGTCCACGCTTTCCCTTTCCTGTTTTAGGTTAACTTCGTGGGCTTTTAACAGAAGAAGGCAGTCTTTAAGATCTTTGACGCTGAAAGCCTCCCAAATCTGGATTTTCTCAAGGAGCAGATCTGTAACAGTAACTGTTGGATAGTCCAGCTCAAGCCTTCCTCTAAAATCGATGGGGTGGTTTGCTACTAAAAGCTTGTCAAAGAAAACATCCACGTAGAACCAGCCCTTAGGATGGAAATATATTTGTCTTTCGGAAGCCGCCGTTGAAAGGGTAGCCCTTCTTCTCGCGTAACCCAACCTGTCGAATAGAGCCTTCACTTGTTCCCTGAAGCTTCGATAGGAGACTAGATCTATGTCGCTGTATTCTTGTCCTCCAGCGGTTCCAGCGCCTACCCTGCCGAGTTTCTGGGCGAAACCTCTATTTTCTTGACAGTGGATCGCTATGCCCAGTCCGCCTAGAACCCTCAAAACTATGCCTTCACGTTGTGCTTCTTCAACGATTTTCTGGGCCTCTTGTAGGAAAACCTCCGTCGGGACAACGCCTTTCCATTCTTCGGGCAACTCACGCTTGATCTCCTTGTCAAGGAGCCAAGCCATGGAACCTACCCTTCTATCCTCTGGAGCCTCGTGATTTTGTTGCCTTTAAACTCTATGAGGAAGGCTCTTAAAATACCCTCCGCGTACTCGCTTCCTGGGTTTACGCAGTACGTCCTCCCAATTTTCATGGAGCCGGCTGACTCGTGGATGTGTCCATGAAGCCCCAGGAACGGCTGGTATTTTTCAATCATCTTCCTAACAGCCTTCGAGCCCACGGGAACCATAACGACGCTTCCGCTTCGGATCACCGGATTGAAGTTTTCGTCCAAGAGGGGGGCTTCGTCGAGTTTCGACTGATAGGGCGGGGCGTGGAAGTTGAATATGGCATTTTCAACGTTTTTGACTTTGGAGATGTACCTTTCAAGGCGCTCTTCAAGCTTTTCCTCCTCTTCCTCGCGGGAGGTTTTCCATGGGCTTGGGTTCACCCATCCGCAGCTCACCATTTCATGGGAATCGTCAACCTCCACCACTTTGCCCTCTCCGTTAATCACGTGTTTATGGTTGTTCACCGTCTCGTCTATAACCGGCCTGTCATCGTTTCCTGGACAGACAACCACCCGGACATCGCTTGGAAGTTTCTGCGGAATCAAATCAAACCAATTCTTTAGGGTTGAAACCATGACTTCCTGAAAAACCTCGTCAACCTTCCTTGGGTTCTTAACCATCTCCTCATATTCGTCTTCGTCCGTTATAAAGGGGTAGTAGCCTATACCCCTAATCTCCTTCATGGCTTTATCCAGTTCGCTTTCCTCAACCACATGGGTCTTCTTTAGATGGTAGAAGGAGTATTTTCCGTCCCTGCGTTTGACTATAGGGACCAACATTTTGCCAGTTAAGTCTCCGCCGCATATCGCCACGTCAACCTTCAGCATGGCAGAGGCATTTAGGAACTTCCGCCAAACACCCTCTGACCCATGCATGTCTGTGGCGAACAAAATTCTGGTCTCCGTCTCCCTCTTCTTCTTAAACAAAAACGACACTTCGAATCATCCTTCCCACGTTTCCCATGGTTTCCCACTATAAAGGCGAGGCAGTGCTATTTAAACCTAAAGCTTTTATGGAAAGTTTTAAATTCAGTTAGGGCTGAAACTAATTATCCGGGTTCTGAGAATGGTTGCGAAAAAACCTGAACTTTTTGCCAGAGAGGCAACTGGCCTTGTAAGGGAGATAGGTTTCACCCTCGGCGTCATCATAATCCTATGCCACGTCATAGGGTTAGGCTGGCAGAAGCGGGCTTTCCAGTTTGCCGGTCCAGCGCCCATGCCGATAACAGACATGCCCCTAGGCTTACCAGCCATGTTCTGGGCCTTCCTAGCATGCGGTATCGTGGTGCTGATCACCGGATACGCGGCAGGCTACGTCGCAGCGGCCATGCCAAGGTCGGGTGGCGGCTACGTAACAATTTCAAGAGTTATACACCCATTCGTGGGCTACATTGCAGCATGGCTCATGTTCCTTGCAGAAGCTTTCTCCTACGGCCTTATAGGCGTAGCCGTCTTTGAAGCCATCACGATATTCTACAATATCGCCTTAGCCCCAACAGTCATAGAAATCGGTGCAGCTGGACTTTTTATCGGCGGTCTGGTCATAGTTTGGATTTTCGCGATAATCGCCCTTCTTGGAACGAAGCTATATGGACGTCTCATGGAAATCCTCTTCTATATCCCAGCGGTGATCACCATAATATTCTTCGCGATGTGGATTGCAGGAGCTATGAACCCAGACTTCGTTGTGAAAGGCGTCACTGATGTGTTAGGGGTAACTCCTGAAAAAATCGTGCAGCTTGCGAAGGACACTGGTATGGTAGAACACACAGCGGGATTCTTCGACGCTTTCTCACTTGCTTTGGGAGGAGCTTTCTGGGCTTATATGGGCTGGTACGCCACAACATTCGTTGCTGGTGAAGTTAAAGAAGCGAACAAGAAGCTTCCAATGATTCTTCTCGTTTCAGGCTTGGTCATAATGGTGGTTTACCTTTTGGCTTCTTCCCTATCAGCCATCGCTTGCATGAATGTGGCTTCAGATGGCAAATGGAGCTTCTACCAAGCTTACGCTTGGCTCAGCTACCCGCCAAAGGCTGCTAAGGATGCTGTCGCAGCGGCTGTAGAAACCATCCCGAACTTCCAGAAAGCATGGAGCACTGGAATCGCTTCAATGGTCGCTAGGGGGATGGGATTAGGATGGCTTTCTTGGCTTATAGCGCTTGGAGGCGTCTTATGGGTGGCCAACGACATCCCACCCTTCCTGCTTGTTGCTTCGAGAACATTCTTCGCTATGGCGTTTGACAGAATGATGCCCGAAAAGTTCGCTTATGTCAGCGAGAGATGGCACGCCCCTGTATGGTCCATAATAGTTACAGCAGTTTTCGCAATTCCAGCATGCATGGCTGAAGCAGACTTTCCAGCTGGTGCGGCAACATACCTAGCCTTTGCCGGTGTGGTTG
>Ga0080004_1134215_pt1 | contig 22946 bp, 22 predicted proteins | sample WasSprMetagenome_FD_69207 | JGI IMG/M metagenome (GOLD analysis project Ga0080004, IMG submission 69207) | Sulfidic aquatic microbial communities from Washburn Spring, Yellowstone National Park, USA - WS (SPADES assembly) (version 2) | ecosystem: Environmental > Aquatic > Thermal springs > Hot...
TTGTGATCGTGGGTTCAAATCCCACCCCGCCCGTTCCAGAAATGTCAATTTTAGGCTTGTCTTCAATTGTTAAAATTGAATAGTCCCTCTGGATTTTCGCTTGTGCTTGCAGAAAATGGAGATGGGGTGTAAGCCATTTTCTCTAGCCCCTACCCTCTAGTTTTCTGAGGCCTTTCATGTTGTTGCTGAATTTTAGGTTTTAGCCTTTGACGACTGCTAGTGGCACGAGTCTTGCGACTTTTGTAGCTATGCCAACTTTGTGGCTGACGTCTGCCACTATGTCGACATTTTTGTATGCTGGGTCTGCCTCTTCGGCTAGTACGACTGCGCTTGCTGCTCTGACGGCTATGCCTCGCTGTTCTAGACTTCTTTTTACATCTCCGCCGTAGAATCTGCGTTTTGCGGCTGCTCGGCTTAGCATTCTTCCGGCGCCGTGGGCTGTTGAGCCGAAGCTTATTTCCATGGCTTTTTCAGTGCCAACTAGAACCCATGAGCTTGTTCCCATGCTTCCGGGTATTATTACTGGCTGCCCCACGCTTCTGTAGTCTGCTGGGATTTCTGGGTGTCCTGGTGGAAAGGCTCTTGTGGCGCCTTTTCTGTGAACCCAGACTTTCCGTTGTTCGCCATTAACCTTGTGGGTCTCTATTTTGGCTATGTTGTGCGCTACATCGTAAACAAGTTTTAGGCCGAACTTTTCTGGGTCTTCTTTGAAAACTTGTTGGAAGCTTTGGCGAACCCAGTGCATTATTGCCTGCCTATTTACGAAAGCATAGTTCACGGCGCAAGCCATAGCCTCATAATAGTCTTCTGCTTCGTTGCTGTTTCCTGGTGCACATGCGAGTTCTCGGTCTGGCAAAACTATCTTATATTTGTGGACGGCCCTCTCCATAACTCGCAAATAATCCGAGCATATTTGGTGTCCGAAACCCCTTGAGCCGCAGTGAATCATGACGGTTACTTGTCCCTCATGCTCTATTCCAAAGGCTTTGGCTGTCCGCTCATCATAGATTTTGTCAACTTTTTGAATTTCAAGGAAGTGGTTTCCGGAGCCCAACGTGCCTATCTGCGTTAAACCCCTGTTTTTGGCTGTTGTTGAAACTTTGTCTGGGTTTGCATTTTTCATGCAGCCATGTTCCTCGCAGTGCTTGGCATCTTCATCCCAGCCCAAGCCTTGGTCTATAGCCCACTGGACGCCTTCCATTGCAAGCCTGTCCAGGTCATGGATGGTCACTTTGAAATCTTTTCGGCGGCTTCCAAGGCCGCATGGCACATTCTCAAAAATGGCATTCGTCAGCTGGACAAGCTTGGGTTTAATGTCTTGCTCCGAAAGGTTTGTTGTCAGGAGTCGCACACCACAGTTTATGTCGTAGCCAACTCCACCTGGGCTGATTACACCCTCGTTGTAGTCTGTTGCCGCCACACCACCTATTGGAAAGCCATAACCCTCATGTCCGTCGGGCAGCGTTATAGAGTACTTGTATATGCCAGGCAGGTGGGCGACATTGGCGCATTGTTCAAGGGTTCTATCTGTCTGCATCTTTTCCAGCAACACTTTATCCGCAAAAATTATGCCCGGAACCCGCATCCCGGGTTTATACTTTGGAATACACCAAGTGTAATCGTTCACCTTTTCAAGCGGAACTTTTTCAGAGGGTGGTCTTCCCTCTCCTTCTTCACCCATAATGCCTTCACCCTAAGCCCTTCTCATGTAAGCGCTAAATATAAAGTATTTTGGCATATAAACCAATAAAAGCTAGGTGGGAGGTCCGAAATTCTTCACGAAATCCGCCACGCCCAAAACGCTTGTCTTAAGCACGGTTTCGCCCAGAACCCTATGCACTTTAATGTGCTCCATTGCCCTTTTAACAGCCCCATCTTTTTCAGCAATCTTCCGGCTGATTTTTTCTATATCTTCTCCCTTGTCCAAGGATTGCTTTGCAATGTTAGCCCAAAGCTTAAGCTGACTGGCATATGTGCGAAGTTTTTCTATGGCGTTTTCAGCCCTCCCAAAATGCGTATAATACAAGACTGAAGGTTTTAAATCTGCTAACTTGTTCAAAGATGCCAAAGCCATGTCCAGCCTGAAAGGCGAGGGTGTTGTTGGAACTATAACGTCTATATCACGCAAATAGATTCCAGCAGCATCACCTACGAAAATACCGTTGCTCAGTTGCTCAAAATAGCTTAAATGGTGAGAGGCGTGTCCAAGGGTTTCCACAACTTTTAATGCTATATTTTTTCCAATTTCAAAGGTCATGCCATCCTTGGCGGCTACAATTCGGTCAGCCGGAACCGGCTCCGGTTCACCATAGATTTCAGCTATTTCCCCAAGGGTCATTCTTGACTGTTGCCAAAGCTTTTCCGGATTTGCGAGGTGCGCCGCACCCCTTTCATGAACTATAACTTTCGCTTTTGGAAAATGCTTTATGAGAGTGCCAACACCTCCGGCGTGGTCTAGGTGGATGTGTGAAACAGCAATAAAGGAAACCTTATCTGGTTTTATGCCTAAATCCGTTAAGCCATGGACCAGATTTTGGATAGAAGACGAGGGGCCCGTCTCAACTATGGCTACATTTTCGCCCATTACCACGTAGCTGGCGATAAAATGATTTATTCCAGCCACTTCAACGTCGATCATGAAAATGTGCTCGTTAACTTTTGATACATTCATCTTCACATTTTCCCTCAATGTGGGTGAGGTCTAAAGTTTATACACCATGCCCTTAAACGTTTTGTTGAAATAATTTAGGGAATGCTTACAAAAATTTGCTAGAACCTTTTTGAGTGGTTTTGGCTCATGGCACAGATAGTTACTATAAGGCAATAATCTTAGAAACGCTTGTTAAAGAGACGTCCTCCTCATCCGTTAACCCCACAGAGCTTACAGTAAACATTTTTAGAGACGCAACTAAAAATCTAACAAGTCTTGTCAAAGTGGAGTTGTTAGTCATGGTTAATCTGATAATCTTTGGCGCACCAGGCTCGGGAAAGGGGACTTATGCCGCAAGGCTGAAGGAGAAGCTTAATGTTGAGGTTATCGCCACGGGAGATATTTTCCGGGAAATGATAAAGGAGGATACACCATTGGGGAGAAAAGTGAAAGCTTACGTGGAGAAGGGGCTGCTTGTTCCAGACGACATAACCCTTGAAGTTTTAAAGGAGAACTTGGCTAAAATCCCAAGGGGTAAAGGCTTCATTTTAGATGGCTATCCGAGAACACTTAAGCAAGCAAAGGCTCTTGATGGAATAGCCAAAATAGATGCGATAATTCATTTGGTGGTGCCCGACTGGATAATTATTGAACGTCTATCCTCCAGAAGGATATGTGAAAACTGCGGGGCAATCTACAACTTACTTTTCCTAAAGCCTAAAAAAGACATGATATGCGATAAGTGTGGGGGGTCACTTTACCAACGCTCTGATGACACGCCTGAAGTTATTAAAAGGCGTATAGAAGTTTATGAGAAGCAAACCCAACCACTACTTGAATATTATAAGGAGAAACGGGTTCCGTTTGTGGAAGCTAGATGCGAAAAACTCGAGACACCGCCGGAAGTTGTTGTTCAAGAAATAATGAATGGTTTGAAAAGGCTTGGTTTGGCTTAGATGTCGAGTATAAATTTCACGGTTGTTTTGCCGGGTTCTTTTGTTATCTCCATTTGGTGGTATGTGACAGCCTTAACCCCGACCTTTTGGGGATGCTTTTCTGGATTGAACTTCTCACCCCATATTTTGGCTTTAAGCCTAAAGCCATCTACTGTTCTGGCTAATTCAGATATCTCAAATTTTGAGTATAGCATTTCGTTGATTTCCGATTTAACGAGGAGTTCTTCAAGCCAATTATAAAGTAGGGCATACTCATCCGCTGCTTCGACTTCAACGTAATCTTCGACTTCTGGCTTTACCTTTTCAATATCCGTCATAACTTCAAACATGGCAGCTGCGGCATTTTCGAAGGCCTCCGCTAAGTCTTTTCCATAGGCGGCAATGTATGCATCTGCCATGTGTTCGAGAAATTCAAAGTTTCTTTTCTTTATCATGATTAGTCGATATTAGTTAAATAACTTCAAGTTTAAATTGTTTCACTTCTTAGCAAAATGGAGAATGGGAGCTTTGTTGCGGAGGTTTAGAAGTATTTTGGAATTTTCTTGATGGCTGCAACTGTGAGTTTTACGGCGTTTTCAGCGTCCTTCAAGCTAAGTAGTGATGCTGGGCTGTGAATGTAACGCGTTGGCACTGATATAACGCCGCTTGGGACTCCCTCCCTTGTTAGGGATATGCGGGCAGCGTCTGTTGAGCCTTGTAAACCAGTTTCAAGCTGATATGGAATTTTATTCTCCTCAGCCACGTCAACAAGCAAACGTAGAACTTTCGGATGGGTTATAAGTCCATAGTCGGCAACCGTTATTGATGGGCCTTTCCGCAATTTTACCGGGGCTTCTACCTCTTTCACGCCTGGGACGTCTCCAGCTATGGTAACGTCAAGGGCTATGCCTACGTCGGGGTATATGCCGTACGCTGCCGTTGTTGCTCCCCTTAAGCCTACTTCCTCTTGCACTGTTCCAACCGCGTAGACCGTGCATTCCGTCTCCTTGAGCTGCTTCATTGTTTCAATCATTACTGCGCAGCCGACGCGGTCATCGAAGGCTTTTCCAATAACTATGTCATCGCTTATTTTTGCGAACTTAATGTCGAAGCTTACTGGGTCTCCGATTTTTACGCCCATCTTTTTGGCTTCTTCTTGGTTTTCCGCTCCGATGTCTATGAAAAGTTCGTCGTAGGTCATGACTTTTTTGCGTTCCTCTTCCTTCTGTATGTGGGGAGGCTTAGAGCCAATTATGCCGTGTAGAGGCCCTTTTTCCGTGTGCACTATCACTTTTTGGGCGAGGAGTATGCGGTCGTCTATGCCGCCAATTTTCGAGAACTGGAGGAATCCCTCTTTGGAGATGGTCTTGACAAAAAGTCCTATCTCATCCATGTGGGCTGCCAGCATAACTTTTGGAGCGTCTTTCTTCCCCTTTTTAACGCCTATAACATTCCCAAGCTTGTCCTCTTTAACTTCGTCCACGTAGGGTTTTAGCATACTTTTCATTAAGTTTCTAACTTCTTCCTCCCTTCCCGCCACTCCGCAAGCGTTTGAGAGTTTTTCCAGAGTTTCTGCAAGAGTCACATATTCTCCTCCTTTAAAGAGTTGAGTGAGAATTCTAAAGCTTTATATTAAACAGTTGTGGTATTAAAACCGAATTTGAAACATGGGCTCTAGCTCTTGCCCCTTAAAGGGTGAAAACTCGCCAGTTGGGTAATTCTCTTAAAAACCTCTCTAGAAAGGTTAAAGTTTACCTACATATAACCAAGGCTAGCGAAATAGCTAGAAGATACTTTATAATGAACGGTTTTGACGGCGCCATGACAATCTTCGGCATAGTCCTAGGCTCATGGATGGCTAGTGTGACAAAGCCTGAAGTTATCTTGCTCGCCGGTTTCGGCGCATGCCTAGCCATGGGGGTTTCTGGGTTTTTCGAAGCTTTCATGGCTGAAAAAGCTGAAAGAGAGCGCCACTTAAAGGATATGGAGGAGGCAACAAGAAATCGTGTAGACCCCATACATTATGAGGCTGCCCGCTTTGTAGTGATTTATGTAGCACTAATAGACGGCTTGTCGCCAGCCCTAACAGCCACCATTGCGCTGGCACCCTTCATATTGGCGGCGATGAAAATAATTTCTATATCAAGTGCTTACTTTATTTCAGTACCGCTTTCTTTGGCGGTTCTCTTCCTTTTAGGCATATATCTAGGCAAAGTGGCAAAGGAAAATGGATGGCTTTATGGCATGGCAATGGTGGCTGTTGGCGCCTTAACAGCCTTGATAATATTCTTAATCCAACTTTTCCTAGGCGCTTAAGATTTATTTAGCAATAACTGCAATTCTTAGAGGTCTATAAAAGATTACGACTGAGAGTTGAGATGATTGCAAGCCACTCAGAAAATCGCCTTAACAGCTGTGTTCGCCGCTTTACACACGGTTTTGTTTCTTCCTGAGGGTCCGTGGCGAAGTTTTGTGATATATCTTATGCCTATTGAGGGTATAGTGCTTGGTCCTTCGGTTGGGTTAGTTTCTGCTCTGATCGGCAGCGGAATTGCAAGGCTTATTAAACCAAATATTTGGTGGATGTTTGGGATAATCGCCGAGCCAGTGGGTGTTGCTGCTGCTGGGTTTTTGGCTAAAGGAAGCTGGAAAGAAGTGCAGCTCGCTTATGGTTTGATGTTAGGTGCCTATTTTCTTCATCCATATGGAAGGATGCTTCCCCTATGGACTGTTTTGGACTTGCTTGTGGCTTTTGCAATAGTTTACCCAGTTTCAAGAATTGGTAAATGGGTTTGGACGGAAAACGCAAAAAAGTTTACAATAGCTTTGTTGCTGATCGCCTTTGTGAGCACTGTAGCAGATTCTATGACGCGGGTTTTCCTACTTGTCCCATGCAGATACTACGAAGTTTTAGGTTTTTCATATGATGTTTTGGCATATGAATGGTTTATTCCGGGAGCTGTCGGCTCATATATCGAAGACTGTCTTGTAAGCGCTGTAACCCTTATTGCTGGTGTTCCTTTAATGCTTAGTTTACGAAGGATATTAGGTCTCAGGCAACCGATATCGTGAACTTCGGAGTTATTGTGTTGGTGGCGGCGGTGGCGGTTGCTGTTTTCTAAGCTCTAAGTATTCTGTCAATAGTAACACTCCCTCTATTATGAGGAATATGCCTAGTATAATCCCAACAAGCTCTGGTTTAGCGATTATGAGTATGCCGAAGATTATGCATATAACGGCAAGCACTGGTTTTGAAACTGTTATGCCAATTTTCTTTAACCCTTTCTCAATAACCTCTGTCAAGTATTTTCACCTTCCAACATTATTGACTTCATTATAAAATGTTTGATTATTTAAGCCATTCGAGTTTAGAGAAAAGCCTTCGCTTATATTGTCTATAGAAATATATATTTGGATTCTCGTGTTAATGTTTAGTGGTGAAGGTTTGTATGGAGCAGCGTAAAATAATGTCTCTTGGGCGCTCCTCGTTGGTTGTTTCGCTACCAAAATATTGGGTGGAGCTAAACGAGCTTAAGAGTGGGGATGTTGTCTCCATCGCCATGAATAGAGATCGCTCTCTTGTTGTCTTCCCTGGTGCACGAAAGGAGCGGGAGCCCGCTAAGATAACTCTTCACGTTGAATCGGAGAAAGATATATCTTTCATTATCCGCGGCATAATTGCCTGTTATTTAAATGGTTATTCCCAAATTAGGCTTGTTTCAGACAAGTTTTTCACGGTTCCCCAGCAGAAGGCCATCCGCAGGATTGTGCAGATGCTTTATATGCGTATAATGGAGGCGGACACTAAGGAGATGCAGATTGCAACCTTAATAGACGAGTCTAAGGCTTCCATCGAAACAGGAATTAATAGGATGTATAAAATTTCAAGCTCCATGTGTCGAGACGCTTTCCAAGCCTTAAGAAGCCTAGACGCGGAGCTTGCAAAATCCGTTTACACCATTGACGATGAGGTGGACCATTTCTCCTTCTTCCTGCTAAGGCTGGTGCGCAGGGCAGCCGTTGACCCGACATTGGCTAATCAGCTTTCCGTGGAACCCATTGACTGCTTGGACTATCAAACTCTTATCCACCGTATAGAGCAAGTTTCAGATCAAGCGGCAAATGTAGCCAAACATATAATTATGGTGAAAGGGGGCAATAAAGAGGTTTCAGAGCCTCTGCTGGAGAAAATGTATGCGGCTGGGTGTGATGCTGTGGCCCTATATGATAATGCTGTTAATGCTTTGTTTGCAAAAGATGTGAAAAGCTCAAATGAGGTTATTGAAAATCAGGCTAAAATAGAGAAACTGGATCGAGAAATTGCATCTTTAGCTTTTTTGAAGGAAAAAGACACCGAAGTCATTTGTGCTTGTTGTTCGATACGCGATAGTATACGACGTATAGCGGAATGTGCTGTGGACATCGCGGAGATAACAATAGACCAGTCCTTTAAGCCTTCCTAGTGGCGGTTTGCTAAGGCTTTTTCTGTTCCTTCGAAGGATAACTCACAGTTACGGCGAGTTTGGCTGCAGGTATTTCGCCTTTAAGGATTTTCCTCGCCAACTCCATTGCATAGTTGTAGTTGTAGACTGTTCCTTTGCTGTTTCTTCTGGCTTCCCTTAAGATCTCACGTTCAAGCTTGTACTTGAGTCGTCCAATAGTTAAGGGGCCTATGCCGAAGATTCCCGGAGCGATTTCCCTCATGTTATCTTCGAGTTTCATTCCCTCCACTCCGAGGGGCGGGACTGCGTTTACATCGGCTATAACCTTAACGAATTTTACCTTATTCAGCATGTCCTTGGTAATTATGCGAACGCCTGCCACAGATGCGCAGAGTATAACATCAGAGTCATTTATGACCTCAACCTTTTTCTCCGGTGTTGGGGCGAAAACACCTTCAACGTCCACGCCATATCTTTCACGGAGAAGTGCCGACAGCTTTGAAACATATTCGTCTCCATCCTTTCTGTCAGGGTTTGGGCTTACAATTTTAACTGAGCATCCAAGCTTAGCCAACAAGATAGCTGCAACCCTTCCAACGGCTCCTGTGCCAAACACTGCCACCCTCTTGTCCTTCAAGTTTCCAAGCTTAGCTTTGGCTATGGCATCTTCTACTTTGGCTACCATGGCTGCGGCCGTCGTGTAGGCGCCAGCCGGGTCTATTATGGTGTTGGCTTGGAACGGAGGAAACATGGTTTCGCGTACAACCTTTAAGACTTCTTCGGCTTTTTCCATGTCTTTTCCGCCGATGAAGAAGCATGTGCGCTTAATCCCTTTGGGGTCTCTGGAGAAGATTGCGTCTTGCACTATTTTCTTAGCTTCTTCAGTGGTTACATTCTCATATGGGACTACAACGCTGAATCCGGCGTCGTAGGCCATGCAAATGTCAAATGGGCTTGCCCTCTTATCCGTGTCCAGGAAGAAGAGGATGTATGGGGCTTCTTCAGAAGAGGTTCTAATGACTGGCTTAACTTGTATCTGCATAGATTTAAGCAGATCTTCAATTTCAGCCATTGGCGCCTTCTCCTTCGCGAACACCAACTTTTTTGTCGGCTGAATTGTCTCTACATCAACATCAACAGACTCTAAAAGCTTTTTGACTCCGCTTACATGTTCTGGACTTGATATATGCACACATGTTATCTCTGTTTTTTCAAGGTTTCTTGCTTTTTCAAGAATGCCCATGGCTATCCAGCTTTCTCTAACTGAGAACTTCGCTTCACGCTCTAATTCCTCAATTTCTTGTTGTAGGCACTGCCCATAAGCTATCAAATATTCCTTTTCGACACTTTTTTCTGGCATTTCCTCCAGCGCTTTCAATATTTTATCTCTAAGTTGCCTCTTCTCTTCAATGAGTGAAGCCACATAACCTCGTGCATTTTCGTCGATGTCGACAGCGAAGATGGGAATTTTCGCCTTCTGGCTTATCTGAGCGAGAACGTTAGCTTCGTTAAACTCTTTAATGGAGCGGTTTCCTAGCTCTTCTGTTATGAAATCTGGTTTAACTTCGTCGATTAGCTTTTCAAAGAATTCGCAGAAGACGATTGATGGCTTGAACCTGGACAAAAGGATGTTTTTGGGTGTTTGGTTATTTATGGGTTCTGCAATCCAGAATGGTTCGCTATACTCTTTCTCAACTATTATAACCTTTAATGTTTTTCCTTCTAATGGTGTTAGTTCAAGAGTTTTCATTTTTTCACCTACTAAGCTAGGTAGAAAGCGGAAAATATATACTTATTCGAAATACCATATGTATACACTAATATCGTATATACAAAAAAGTTAAAACTCACCAGCCTTTAACATTTTAAGCCATTTCTGATAAATTTCTTCATCAAGTATGGGAGGCAACATCAATTTATCTTTAACCTTTAATCTGCCCTCCTTTGAGTGCGGTCTCCTAACAAGCGTGTCGGCATACTTCTCAATTTCCCTAGCCTCCTCGGCGAGGCTGGCAGCAACCTGTGCTATTTCGTGGGCGCAAGCAACCAGTGGAATGTACTTCTCCTTTTCTTTCTCCATGAAACATGCCCTCGTATTTATCTCTGCAATCTTTTTTGTTAGTTCATAGGCTGCCATAGCCTTCGCTAAAGCATACGGGTTTCTGAAATCAGAGCTGTCTCTTATGTTGTCGGTATCTATAATTAGCCTAGGCAGTTCGAATGCCATTTCTTCCTTGCAGCAGTGAATGACGCGGTCAATTTCCTGGTAAATCATCTTGTAGACGCCAGTGACCGCCAGCACTTTTATCACGTTGGAGTTGAAAATTGCCATTTCAGTTGGATCTAAAAACTCCTTTCTCGCGCCTATAAGAGGGTCTCCCATAACTATGATATAGCCAAAGCCTTGTTTTTCAAACTCCTCTTTGAGGCGTTTGCCCGGCGCGTCGGAAATGAATATGCTTGGAATTTTCTTTTCTGAAAGTATTTCCATGGCTTTCCTGGGACCTTGCACCGCTGGGTTTGGCGAAATGAAGATGATGAAGTCGGGGTTGAAGTCAAAAATTTTCGGTAAAGCTTCAGAAACTTCTTCTGCAAGCATTTTTGCCCCTGTCGTTATCGTTCGGACGCTTATGTCCTCTCTATCAGCCAATTCGTCGAAAAGTAGTTCAAGCAAGGGTGCAGTTCCAATGTTGCCACATTTGAAGATGCCGATCTTGACCTTTTTCAAGGAGTGCACCTTTTGGCATCGAGCTAGATGCCATATTTAGAAAACAATGTTTATAAGTATTTCAGGAAAGCAAGCTGCCAATCTGGTCTTATTTAACAAGCTCCCTAGCTGCGGCTCTTTTCTTCCCGGAAAGCTTGATGAGTAGGCTTAGAGCGTTTGCCTCTGTGCTCACTTCTTTGGTCATGATGGCTCCTGCTTTTTCTGCACTGGAGAATAGTTGTTCCCCTTGTTCTGTGCGTATAACCACGAAAGTCCAGTCTTCAAGTCCAAGCCCGCCTACAGAAATGTCTGCAAACTCTGAGCTGAAGTCCTCGCAGAAATGGCAGCTTTTTCTAGCGTACTGTTTTGCCTCTGGGAGAGGTATAGTCATTGTCTCTGAGGAGTCCAGCGTTAGTAGCATCTTTCCCTTGATGTTGATTTTTCTAATTTGGTTCGGGTTTACTCCCAACTTACCGTGGATATGTTCCTTCATGAGCCCATCATAGATGAAACACTCAGAGCACGCTAGCCCAATCAGAAGCTTTAAGGGAGCAATGTATTTCTTAAGCCCGATGAACTGCATCTTTCGAATAGCACGGATTTGACATGGTGTTCCAACGAACGCGATGTTTCCCCTTTTTTGTTCTAAAGCCCTTTTTATAGCGAGGATGTTGGGTGAGTAGAAGTATTTAGTTCCAGCCGACTGTAAAATGTCGTCGGTTGTTGTTGCAAGTGTGGGGTGTGGGTAGAACGGCTTTTCTAACTCGCTTTTTGCAACCACTGCGCCATCAATAATACCGTTTTTGAGCGCGAACAAGAGTAAAGCCGTTACAGCCCCACCATCTTGGCATTTTTCTAGAATTTGACTATCGGTAGCCCTTGCCAAGGCAAGCCTTCTATAAACTCCAAAAGCCTCGTCAGTTTTCCTTTTTCTTCCAAAAATGAGGCTCTCAATTTCTGATGATGGAAATTCGTACTGTGGGCATACTTGTGCACATATGCCACAAACCTTGCACTCCTTCACTAAGTAGGGTTTTTCTTCAACATATTCAAGGCAACCGAAAGGGCAAACAAGCACACATGTACCGCAGCCGACACACCTTCCAGTTTTGACAACCAACTCAGCTATGGATTCTTCAAAGTTCACCTTTGCGGCTTTCATGGTATGCACCTTATAAATTAGAGAATAAATAGTTTAAGGTTTCAAAAGCATTTGGCAATTCTTTTGTCACCAAAGCCGTGTTAACATGGCGTTTCGTGATGTACAGCAAAAAGTCTTAAATGAGATTGTGTCTATCCTCAAAGCTAGGTTTGAATATGTTGCAAAGCGAAGCCAAGCTTGAAATAGTGGGCTATGATGAAAAAGACAAGTTTGGACCATGCTTCATTGTTAAGTCCCCAAGAGGACACGCTGTGAAAGTTTCAGACACTTTTGCCGAAATGTTCCCTATGTGGGCTGGAAGAGTGCTCATCACAGCGGACAGCGAAAAATGGGCTTTAACCGCCGCTGAAGTGGCAACGGGCTTTGCCACAAGCGTCATTATGGCCCCAGCGGAGGCTGGAGTTGAAGGGATTGTTCCAAGAGAAAAAACTCCAGACGGGAGAGTGGGCGCCATAATCCAAATCTACAATCGGAGCCGTTTCGACCTAAAAAACCAGATGATACTCCGCATTGGACAGTGCATAATGACTTGCCCCACAACATCAGCTTTCGACGCCCTTCCAAACGCTAAAAGAAGAATGAAGGTTGGGCGGAGCCTCCGCTATTTTGGCGACGGCTTTCAAAAGAAGGGCATTGTCGGCGGGAGAAAAGTTTGGAGAATTCCGGTTATGGAGGGCGAATTCATTGTGGAAGATTCATTTGGCGTTGCAGAGGCTGTTGCCGGAGGAAACTTCCTTATACTGGCGAAGGATAAAAACTCGGGACTGCAAGCCGCGGAAGAAGCCGTAAAAGCAATAAAATGCAATGCAAGCGATGTTATAATGCCATTTCCAGGCGGGGTTTGCAGATCTGGCTCTAAGGCTAGCTCTCTGAAGTACAAGCTTAAGGCTTCAACAAACCACCCCTTCTGCCCAACATTGAAAAAGATTGTGGCGGATTCCCAGCTACCAGAAGATGTTAACTCCGTTTATGAAATAGTCATTAATGGGTTAACGGTTGAGGCTGTTAAAAAGGCCATGGGAGAGGGTATAAAAGCAGCCATAAACGTTCCCGGAGTTCTGCGAATTTCTGCAGGTAACTATGGCGGCAAACTTGGGCCTTATAAGGCATTTTTGAAAGAAGTTTTAGGGCTATCCTAACCCTTATTTAGTCCAATATTTTTATTTGGCTCTTTGCCATGTAGCTTTATAGCCATTAAATTTAAGTGAAAAAATTTGAGTGCCCCCAAAAAGAGAACTTCCCTTGAGATTTTCAGGCTGAAAAAGATACTGAACATGCTAGCCAACAAAGAGGGACGAGGAACAGAGCTTATTTCGCTTTACATTCCGCCGGGGAAGCAAATAAGCGAAGTTATGAACATGCTTAGAGAGGAATATGGCACCGCTTCGAACATAAAATCAACAACAACCCGCAAAAACGTTCAAGACGCAATTGTCAAGGTCCAGCAGCGCCTAAAACTTTTCAAAGAAACTCCGGAAAATGGGCTTGTAATATTCTGTGGTGCTGTTCCCCAAAATGGTGCTGGGAGCGAAAAAATCGAAACGTACGTGATAATACCGCCCGAACCCATAAACATATACCTTTACAGGTGCAATTCCCGCTTTCATACAGAGCACCTGCAAGAACTTTTGCGGGAAAAGGAGACTTATGGCATACTCCTCATAGATGCGACAGCAGCAACCCTCGCAGTTCTTCAAGGTAGGAGGCTCGAAATAGTAAGGGAAGTAACCTCTGGTGTCCCGGGAAAAACACGTGCCGGAGGGCAATCCGCCAGAAGGTTTGAAAGGCTTAGGGAAATGCGTCTTCAAGAGTATTTTAGGCGTGTGGGGGAACATGCAAACGAGGTGTTTCTTCCAATAGAAAACTTGAAGGGCATAATAATTGGTGGACCAGGTCCCACCAAATACGACTTTGAAAAGGGCGACTACCTAAACTATCAGTTGAAGGAAAAGATTATCGACACTGTTGACACGGCATATGTTGACGAGCAGGGAGTAAAGGAAATAGTAGACAAGGCACCTGAAATCATGAGGAAAATCCGCTACATAGAAGAGCGCCAAATAGTCCAGCAATTCCTTTATGAAATAGGGCATGACACGGGCCTCGCCACTTATGGAGAAGAAGCGGTAAGAAAAGCATTGGAAGCGGGCGCCGTTAAGACTTTGCTGCTTTCTGAAGGTCTCGACATTGCCCGCGTAAAAGTTAAGTGCAGTGCATGTGGCTATGTGGAGCAACAAACTGTTAGGGGCCCCATGCTAGCAAGCTTTGAACAAAGCCTTATTGGAAAACCATGCCCAAACTGCAAAGCCCCCTCTTTAAGTATAATTGAAAAACAAGAACTTATTGAAGACTTTGCTAAGCTGGCGGAATACACAAACACTGAGGTCGAAATAATCTCGGATGAAACTGAAGAAGGACAAATGCTCAAAAACTCCTTTGGCGGAATAGCCGCCATCCTGCGCTTCAAACTACAAGAATAAAACTGCCTAATCTTGTGGTGGGTAGTGGGGTTTTTCGTACCGCCACATAACCGTCTCGTTTGGAGATAGAATATATGTATCAGCGCCGACTGGTCCGTACTCCCAGCCGTTGTTTGTCCAGCGGTACCACATCCAATAATAGGTTTCATTGTTCCAGACATTGTTTATGGCATCTACAAAGCTGGCTTTATAGGAAGGCCAATAGGTGTAGTTTACAATAGCTATTCGTTTGGTTGCGCTTAAAAGATCACATCCTGCAAGCACGAGTGTGCCGTTGTACCAGACTGCCGTTCCATTATTGATGCATATGTTAACACGCACAACACATCCTTCATACTCCTTGATCTTTTCAAGCAGGCTTTGGCATTCCATATAATAGTATCCGGCGATACATCCTAAAAGGGCAAGGGAGGTTAGCCATCCCAAGCTAAATATTATGAGACTTCTTTTCGAGAGCTCCATGTACTCTCGCCTATAAAGTTGCCTATAACCCTGATTAGGATAAAAAATGCTCCCCCGAAAAACAACGTGTTTGAAATAACATGAACCGCGGTGAACCATGCCCCAGATATTAACGCCGCGATAATAGGTGTGTTGGAAGGCAAAGCCCAACCAATGTTGGTTAGCACATCATAAATAAGCGTTAGAAAAGCTGCAAGGGAAGAAACTTCCAAGTTTAAAATTTTCGTACCTATAGTTTTCGAGGGATTTTCGCCCAAAAGTTTGCGGTAAACTCCTCCAACAAAGCCTATTAAAGCCATTCCTACCATTTGAAAGGGCATTATTATCCCAGCGAAGCCCCATGGCGAAAAGAATCCGTTAAGAAACATCGTCATAGCCCCCAGAATAGCTCCAAAGCCAGCGCCGAACAGGAACCCTGTTAAAAAACATATCAGCGATGTAGTCTCAACGTTTGGCGGTCTCGGGGCTAGCTGAATTCCAACACAAAGCGCTGTCATTATAGCCAATAGTGCCGCGCGTTTGCAATCCATTCGGCCCACCCAGTTCATGTTTTAGCGGATTAGTGTTTCATCTGACAGGGATATCAGCCGAGCTACCCGTTTCTGAAGAAGCTCAGAAGAAAAGGAGGTGCTTGCCTCGTTTTCTCGGGACGTGTTTTCGGGATTCTGCTGTCCGTTTACCGTGTTACTGTTCACTTGATTAGTGATTATTTTAACTTCAATCACGTCGCTTCGGATGAAGCCTATCTTTTCAGCCCATAAGGGCGGGTCATATCTAACCGTGATCATAACATAGCCAGTTACATTAGTTGTATACCTTCTGTATAGGAAGTAGACTGTTGCTCCTTCGACAGGTTGCCAGCTGCCACTAGTGTCGTTGTAACATGTGACGAGCACTGTTATGTTTTCTCCAACATGCACCTCCGTCTTGTCGACCCATATTTTCAGCGGCAGATATGTCCAGTCACCATAATAGATTAGAAGTTCTTTGTGAGGTGGGGTTGGAGGCGACGTAACGTTCCATCCGAAATCAGCCATGCCGACATAAGGCATATAATAGTCTACGCGATATAGCCATCCCATCAATCCAGCGACCTCTTCGCCAGCTATTGAGTAGACGTATAAGCCGAAGCCTGTCTGTTTAACTTTGTAAGCGAATCCGCCGATTTCTGCTGCTTTGTCTAAGGCTCCTAAGACTGTGGGTTTTGGCAGATAATGTGTTTGCCCTTTGTCATCAATTATTACGGATGCCGCTACGAAGACTCTGCGTCGCCAAATGGTTACTTGTTTTCCCTCAATTCTTGTGTAGATGTGTAAGCCGTTGGTTGGATAATGCCTCTTGCAGAGGGCGACGATGGCGTAGGATGTCATAAGTGCCTTGTTGGCGGGAGTGCTTGCTGTCCAATTAAAAGAACCGTCAGCGTTTTGAAGGGTTAGTAGGTGGTCGATTACGCTTATGTTGTTCACTTTCCAGTCCTCCGGGTTTTGTCCAACACTGTATATAGCATCTATAGCCCAGGAATCAGAAGCACTGTTCACAACACCGAAGCATGGAAAACCACCGTTAGACTGTTGTTGACTCTTCAAATACTGTAAAGCCTTCGCAATAGTGTTCGACTCAGCATCCTCGCCAGCGGAAACTAAGGCCATAACCGCCGCAGCGGTGTCGTCCACGTCGCTTGTTCCGCCAACAGCCCAGCTCCAACCGCCATCAGTGTTCTGATGTGTTTTAATGAAGTTAACCGACCCTTGGATAATTGTCGAGCTAACATTTTCTCCCGCCGAAACTAGTGCCATAACGCCCCAGAAGTCGTCGTTAAGCTGTGATGGGCTTCCAATCTGGCTGTTGTTGAGGAAGCCTTTAAGTGTCTCAACATAATTTGTGCCGCCTATGTTTCTTGGGTCTTCTCCAGCTGCCGTCATCGCCAAAATGAAACGTGCAACATCTGTTGGAACGTTCAAATCGAGCTGACCTTTGTTCTCGATTAAATATTCAACTATGGACTTTCCACTTGACCCTTTCCAGTTGTGGGGATCTTCTCCTGCGGCTGCGATTGCCATAACCGCCCAACAAGAAGTTGCAAAATCTGATATTTTACCATCAGTCCCTTGGGCATTTCTCAAGTAGTTTAAGGCTTTAGACAACGGAGTGTCGCCGCTAAGGGGTGTTAATGTTTCAGAATCAGAGACATACCCCCCGGTATCACTAGTATTGTCATTGCTTTGATGTGTTTCTACCTCGGGGGCTGTTTCCCCTTCAATAGTTGAAACTGCTTCTTCATTTGTTCTGGATAAAAACAGAGGGGTAATAAGCAGTAGAAAAAGTAGGATACTGAAGACAACCGTGTAATGGATGTTCCTAGCCCTTTTCATAAAGCATCATCTCTTTGCAAGGTTTCGCCTAACAACCGTAAAGGTGGCGGTGATAATCGCCACTAACACCACATAAGTCTCTAAACTCGTTTCGGTTTGAGGCGTTTTTGCGGGGACTGATTGTCCCCCAACGGGCACTGCGAACACCGTCACTCTGACAGTTGCTGAGTCTGTTTCTGGAGTTGCACCCGGCGAATAAACCGTTAAAGTCACATAATAGTTTCCGGCAGCGCCATAACTATGGTACACAACAGGCTGGCTGGTGACGGTTATATTTCCGTCACCGAAGTTCCAGCGATATTCTGTTATTGTCATGGAGTGAGTTCCATTCCATCCTGGAAGAGAGGCCGAAGCATCAAACTTTATTTTTTCTCCAACCTTTGCTGTTTCTGGAACTGCTTTGAAGTCTGCTTTTGGACTGGAGGGCCTAACCACTGTTATCTGTTTTTGCTCAATATCCCAGAGACCATTGCTGTCTGAAACGTTTAAGGTAACAGTAAATGTGCCTGAATTGGCATAAGAGTGGGAAACAATTTTGCCATAGGCTGTGTTTCCGTCTCCGAAGTCCCATGCGTACTTAACTATTGTGCCACCATTGGGAGTTGAAGCTGAGGCATCAAAAATAACATGTTCATTAACCTTTGGTATTACGGGCGTCCACGTGAACCTAGCCACTGGATGCGGCGTCGAGGCTGGCGGTTCCATGGGCCAAACAGTACAGTCCTCGTAATACCACGCTATAATGTCTCCATTTGTAAGAAGGTATTTGTTGCAGGCAACTGGAATCATTTCCCAGCATTCAGCAGTATGGTTCCAATGCCAGCTAATCCAGAAGTATATCCATGAAACGTAGTCGTTCCAAACGTTGTTTATAGCGTCGACGAAGGCATCGGTGCCCCACCACGGAGAATACTCCACGGAGGCAACAGTTTTTGTTGCCTTCAAAACGGATGCAAAGCCTAACACCTCCACGTTTTCACGCCATATTCTTGTGCCGTTTCCATAATCTAACAAAATGTCAACCCGTGTGACCGGCGGATTTGGCGGGGGACTTGGAGGCCATACGCTGCAGTCCTCATAGTACCATGCTATTATGTCGCAGTCTTCGAGGATGTATAGATTACATGCAACTGGACCCATAACCCACCTGGACTCGGAGCTATCCCAATACCACCACATCCAATAGAAGGGGTAGCTATTCCAAACATCGTCTATAGCGTCAACAAAGGCTGAGCCATCATACCACGTGACATTTAAAGATGCGGCAACCAATTGTGTAGCGTTATATACTGTATCGTCGCCGAGCTGCAGTATACACGAAGCCCACCTGCGTGTCCCATTCCCATAATCAAGCATTACATCCACCAGCTTCAAAGTAGAACTTTGTGCACTGCATGTTTTGAATTGTGGATAAAGCAATGCCACATAAAGGCAAACAGCTGCAAATAACATTATTACAGAGCTCTTTCCCTTCAAAATGCGCCTCTCCTTTTCTTGGATGGATTATCCATCCAGAATATAAAATTTACGCAACCCAACATATTTTTGAATGTTAAAGAAGTGGTTGTGGTGGACCGGGCGGGATTCGAACCCGCGACCTCAGCGATGCCAACGCTGCGATCATTCCAGGCTGATCTACCGGCCCAAAATGTAAACGCTACGAGACGTTTATTAAGGATTTTGCTTCGGAATAGTTTAATACTTTGGCGACGTCATTAGCCTTGTTGGAGGTTGCTGGTTTGGCTGGAATTGTTCTTGTTAGGGATGTTATGTCAAAAAATGTTCGTGTTGTTCGTCCGGATTCAAGCGCGAGAGAAGTTGTAGCTATCATGAACAAATTTGACATAGGTTCTGTGGTGGTTGTTCAGGGTGAAAGACCAGTTGGAATAATTACTGAACGGGATATTTTAAGGAGGATTGTTGAGCCATGTTTGGCGCCGGAGACTTTGACGGCTAGGCAGATTATGACCGGTCCCGTGATAACGATTGATGAGAATGCGAGCATAAATGAGGCTGCCAAGTTGATGGCGAAGAAGGGCATTAAAAGGCTTCTCGTCACCAGAAACAACGATAAGCTTGTAGGCATCATCACATTTACCGATATTGTGACAAAGGTTCCGGACATGTTGAGCATATTGGAGGAGCTTGTGAGACCCCACGGCCGCAAATACTAATGTTAGACGTGATTAGCAAAGAGGAAAGAGCTGTTGAAGATTCTGGAGATGAACCTTAAAAAGGGCTTTGTTAAGGTTGTTCCAGAAACATTTGATGATTTGTGGCATCTCTATAACATTATTTATAAGGGCGACGAGGTTTACGCCTACACATCTAGGGAGATAAAACAGGACGAGAAATACTCTAGGGGAAAGCGGGGCGAAAGAGTTTCAGTTTTTATGGGTGTTAAGGTGGAAAAGGTTTCTTGGGATAAGCTCCTTGGAAGGCTTAGGGTTCATGGAATAATCTGCCATGCGCCAGAAATAATTCCAACAGGCGCACACCACACGCTGAGCATAGCATTAAACTCACCAGTAACAATTGTGAAGGAGGAGTGGGCAAGCCACCAGCTTGAAAGACTGGAGACCGCCAGAAAAACTTCGGAAAAACCAGTGATTATCGTGGCGATAGATGATGAAGGCTTTGTAATAGCCACAACAACCCAGTATGGTGTTGAAGTGAAGGTGGAGGAGCGAACAAGGCTTCCAGGAAAACTTGAAGCTGAGAGGAGAAGCGCAGATGTCATAGAATTTTTCCAGAATGCATTAAGCAACTTGCGCCAAGTTTGGAGCGAAGCCCGTAATCCAATTGCGATAATTGGTGTTGGCTTCATTAAAAACGACTTTGTAAAGTTTTTGGAGAAGGAGGCTCCTGAAATAGCCAAATCTGTTGCCGATGTTAAAAGTGTGAACAACAGTGGTGTTGCTGGTATTTATGAGGCTATACGCTCTGGGGTTCTTACAAAGACTATGAAGCACTTGAGGGTTATTGAGGAAACGGAGGTTGTTGAGGAAATCTTAAAAAGGCTTGGCAAGGGTGAGGGCACGGTGGTTTACGGCTTAGATGACGTGCGAAAAGTCTCAGAATACGGGGCTATTGATAGGCTTGTTTTGGCTGACACAGTGCTTCGCGGTGCAGAGGATGAAGAACGCTTACTCTTGGAGCGGTTAATGAAAGATGTAGAGCAAAAGGGTGGAAGAGTCATGGTTGTCAGCACAGAACACGAGGCTGGAGCCAAACTTGTGGCTTTGGGTGGTATTGCCGCCCTTTTAAGATTCGCCCCTCAATCTTAGCCAGCCGAAACAGTTTTCAGTCTCCTTCGAACAGCTGGATTTTCTTCCGCCAATTTCTTTAAAGCAAACTCAAAAGTCTCGCCTTCGGTTAATTCTCTTTCAATAAAAACCCCTGTTCTGCCGATATCATCTCTCCTTAAGAGAGCATGAACCCTGTCTAGGACTGTTTCCACAGAAATCTTCAAAATTTTAGCAACATGCTCTTCTCGCCCAACTATTCCGCTTTCCCTATGTCCTTTTTCAGTAGGCTCGATGAGCATTAAACGTTTATCCACACCAGCAACACGTACATCAGCTCTCAAATTTTCAATGGTTATTTCGCCACCGAACTTGTAAAACTCCCTCTCAATTTTCCGCATTTTCATTAATGGGAAGGAGACGCTAGTCTTTTCGTCGATTTCTATGTAGCCTTTCATCGCGTAGGTTGGTGTTGCCTGCACAATAAGACGCTTGTTCACCGATATGCCGGCTTGTTCAAGGGCTGTTTCGATGAGAAAGGATGATGGTGGATTTGGTATGAAGACGTCAACATCGCTTTTTTCCGTCACGTCTCCTCTTGCGATGCTGCCATGGGTTATGGTTTCTATGTTAAACTTTGCAAGCGCCTCCATTAGTTGCAAAGCTTTTGCCCTCAACGTTTTAAGCAACGCCCAATGCTCAGTACTGTAAATGACTTCTAGAACCTCTGGAAGCCTTGAAGGTTTCTTAGCCATGGCATTCAACTATAATGGTGTTCATTCAACCTAGAAAACTTTCGTATCTGGGAAGTGTTAAATTTTGCTTCGAAAAGTATTTCCCTAGCCGGTTTGCAGTGTTTGGAAGACTGGTTAGAGTGGGAGACATTAGAGGCGGGGAGCTTTGCAACATTTGCAAGCGAAAGGAAGCCTTTTTCTTTAGGCCATACTCTGGTGAGAGGTTATGCAAAAGCTGTTTTGTTAAATCAATTGAAAACAAGGTTAGAGCCACCATAGCCAAGTATGGCATGTTAGAGTTTGACGATAGAATAGCCGTAGCAGTTTCTGGCGGAAAAGATAGCGTAAGCCTCTTGCACATTTTATCCAAAATAGAGCGTGGCTATCCGAAGGCTTCGCTTGTTGCGGTTTCTGTAGACGAGGGAATTGCTGGGTACAGAGACGAAGCCTTAAAAATTGCTGGGGAAAACTGTGAAAAGCTTGGCGTGGAGCATAGAATAATCTCTTTTAAAGAGCTTTATGGCTTCACCCTCGACGAAATTGTTGAAAAGTTAAAAAGCAAAGGCGAAAATGAGCTCACACCATGTGCCTACTGTGGTGTTCTGAGGAGGAAGGCGCTAAACATAATTGCAAGGAAGGTTAAAGCGGACAAGCTTGCAACAGCCCACACTTTAGACGACGAGGTGCAAACAGTTCTGCTTAACATGCTTCACGGCGACCCCTACAGGATAGCGCGGGAAAAACCAGTGACAGATGAAACTCACCCAAAACTTGTGAGGCGGGTGAAGCCTTTCTGCGAAATTCCAGAGAAAGAAACAGCGTTATACGCCTACGTCAAGAGGATACGATTCCAAAGCACTCCATGTCCATACGCTCCGGAAGCCCTAAGAAACGACGTGAGAATTTTCCTTAACAGAATGGAGGAGAAGCACGCTGGCATAAAGTACACAATCTTTAAAGCAGCTGAAAAGCTCAGACAAGCCATAGAAAAAGCCGAAAAAGCAGAAACTTTAAGAGAATGCAACGAATGCGGAGAGCCAACAACACAAACCCTGTGTAAGGCGTGTGAAATGCTCCAGAAATTAAGGGAGTGAAACCGATACTCTAATAAGTTTAGGACCTTAACCATTGAAGATTGATGAACAATTTAATCGCAATTTTGGCTTCCGTAACAGCCGTAAGTTTCATCGCCTTCATAGGAGTACTCTTCATCGGATTGAAAGAGGATAAACTAAAACGCTTAACAACAATTTTGGTGGGCTTCGCCTCAGGCACCCTTTTAGGCGGAGCATTTCTTCACCTACTCCCAGAATCCTTAACGCCTGAAAATGACCAGATGACTGTCTTATGGTATGTGATAGTAGGCATAGTTTCATTTTTCGCATTAGAAAAGTTTCTTTACTGGCGTCACTGCCACGAGAAGGAATGTCCAACCCACACCTTCGTGTACCTAAACCTTGTCGGAGATGGAATCCACAACTTTATTGATGGAATGGTCATAGCCGCCACTTTTATGATAGGCTTTGAACTGGGTTTAGCCACGACTTTAGCCGTGATTTTTCATGAAGTCCCCCAAGAAATAGGCGACTTCGGTGTGCTGGTCTATGGAGGATTAAACAAGAAAAAGGCGTTAATTTATAATTTCATCTCAGCCGTGACAGCCATTTTGGGGGCGCTGGCAACATATTTTCTGGCTTACCTAAGAAGCATAGAAGCACTACTAGTTCCTTTTGCAGCTGGTGGCTTCATTTATATAG
>Ga0080004_1104831_pt1 | contig 22933 bp, 25 predicted proteins | sample WasSprMetagenome_FD_69207 | JGI IMG/M metagenome (GOLD analysis project Ga0080004, IMG submission 69207) | Sulfidic aquatic microbial communities from Washburn Spring, Yellowstone National Park, USA - WS (SPADES assembly) (version 2) | ecosystem: Environmental > Aquatic > Thermal springs > Hot...
TTTGTCGCCGCCGCGAACTCCTCCACCGCTTTTACTTCCTCCCCCTTCAGCTCCAACACGGCTGGCTTGGCCATGGGTATCACCTCCTTCCGGTTTTCACCCCCCTGCCCCGCCAGCCCAATACTACTGGTTACAGGGCATATATATAGCAAAAGCTAAGAAAAATGACTTAAGTTTAGCCCCAGCTTGTCAGCCCACCCATGGTGCTCAGCGCCTGAGCCATCGGGAGGTCCAAAACGCCTTTGTAAGCGGGGATCCCCCCCGGCGACGGCCCAGGGAGTCAAGCCCGAGTTTTCTGGGGGAGGTGCGATTCACTTTGAGAGGTCGATGACCACATGGCAAAGATCTCCCTCTAGCTTGTATTTCACCGGATAACCGCACTTTTTAAGGAGATGCATCATCCGTGCGTTGCTGATCAAAACCCATGCGACCAGACTGCTAAGCCCCTTCCTCTTGGCTATCTCAATCACGCAGTTCAAAAGCTGGGCACCAAGCCCCTTATTTTGCCAGTCGTCCCTAACGAGAAATGACACCTCGGCTGTGTTGGTCCTTGGTATTTTCACATAACTCCCTATCCCAATCATGGTCTCCACGCCACCCTCCTCCACTGTCGCCACTATCGCCATCTCGTTGTCGTAATCAACGATAACATACGGCCATATCCTCTTCATGGGCATGGCCTTTAGAGGCCCCAAGAACCTGGTCGTCACGCTTTCCTTTGAAAGGGCGTAGAAGAGATGCTGCTTGAGGGTGGCGTCGGATGGTCTTATCGGGCGTAGCAGCACCCTGGTTCCGTCTTTTAGGGTCACATACCTCTTCAGCTCCTCGGGGTACTCCACCTCAGGAAACGGGAGTATCTCCTCGGGCACGAGCTTTTTCTCCTTCGCCCATCCAAGCAACTGATTCCTGAACTTGGGGTTTGCTATATTCATGAGCGCCAGAGCACGTTCCTTTATCGTCTTCCCCCTCAGGGATGCCACACCGTATTCGGTGACCACGTAGTCAACATCACCCCTCGTTAAAACGACTCCCGCGCCCTCGCTGAGAGCCGATTTTATCCTCGAGTACCTTCCTTCTTCTGCGGTAGATGGGAAAACCGTTATGGCTTTTCCCCCTCTGGAGCGAATGGCCCCGCGAACGAAATCGGCCTGTCCGCCCAATCCGCTGTAAAACCTGTATCCGATGGAATCTGCACAAACCTGTCCCGTGAGATCTATCTCAAGAGCCTGATTTATCGCGACCATCTTATCGTGCTGACTTATTATGAAAGGATCGTTCACGTAATCCGACTCATAAAACTCCACCATCGGATTGTTATCGATGAAATCGTACAGCTTGCGTGTCCCCATGGCAAACGATGCGATTATCTTGCCTCTGTTTATCGTTTTCTTTTCACAAGTCACTACACCTTCCTCAACAAGGTCCACGACACCCTCCGTCAGAAGCTCCGTGTGTATCCCGAGGTCCTTCTTATCCGTTAAAGCGCTTAAAACCGCATTTGGCACCGTGCCTATTCCTATCTGGAGGGTGGACTCATCCTCGACGAGTTCGGAAACGTACCTCGCTATCCGATCCGAGACTATATCAGGCTCTGAGGGTGGGAGTTCAAGAATGGGCTCATCGTGTACAACCACCGCGTCGATGTCGTTCACATGTATAAAGCTGTCACCCAGGACCCTCGGCATGTAGCGGTTCACCTGGGCAATGACAAGCTTTGCCATCTTAGACGCCGTCTTGGTTATTTCAACCGACACGCCTAAACTGCAGAAACCATGCTCGTCAGGGGGCGTTACCTGAATCAATGCCACATCTATCGGCACCAACCCCCTGGAAATCATCTTTGGAAGGTCCGACAGGAATACGGGGGTGTAGTCGGCCCTTCCCTCGGCTACCGCCTCCCTCGTATTCGTTCCAACGAAAAAGGCGTTCAGCCTAAACCTGTCGGAGTACCTGGGCTCCGTGTAGGGGGCAACTCCGAGGGTGTGAACATGCAGAATTTCATTGTCGGAGAGATGACTTGCCTTTTCCACAAGCCCCCTGACCAGGTACTGCGGCTCTCCGCATGCGGAGCCGATGAAGATGTGATCCCCTGTCTTTATCAGCGACAGCGCTTCCTCTAGGCTCATTTTCTTCTCTTCATATGCTTGGAAGGGATCCCGGCTTTGCATCTCATTTTTTTAAGCTTTTGGCGATTAAACCATTTTCCAGCAACTAAGGGGTAAAAATTAATACCCAAATAACTATCCCCTCAGAGACCTTGAAACTGGAAAAAATTTTAAACCCAACCTCAGTGGCCGTTATCGGGGCAAGCCGGGAGCCTGAAAAGGTTGGCCACAGACTCCTAAGAAACATAGTGGAGGGGGGTTTCCGGGGGAGTATATATCCCGTCAACCCGAACGCCGAAGAAATTCTGGGTTTAAAATGCTACAAAAACGTGCTGGAGGTCCCCGGGGAGGTCGATCTCGCCGTGCTCTCCGTGCCAGCGAAGCTAGTACCAACCGTCGCCAGAGAATGCGGGGAAAAAGGAGTGAGGGGGCTAATCGTGATCTCCGCCGGATTTGGCGAAACGGGGGCCGAGGGGCTGAGACTTGAGAGAGAAACTGTAGACGTGTGCAAGAGATACGGAATGCGCCTCCAGGGGCCAAACTGTCTGGGTCTGATCAACACTAGACAGGGGCTGAACGCAACATTTGCAGGAGCGGCTCCGGCCAAGGGAAGGATCGCTCTCCTGTCCCAAAGCGGTGCGCTTGGTAGCGCTATGCTTAACTGGGCCCTTGAGAAAAAATTAGGCTTCACCTATTTCGTGAGCCTCGGAAACGAGGCCGATCTCTCGGCGGCTGATTTCCTCGAAGTCCTGGCTGAGGACGATGAAACAAGGGTGATAGGCATGTATATAGAAGGCACTAAGAACGGGCAAAGATTCATGGATGTGTGCGCGAAGACCTCCCGCAAGAAGCCGGTGGTGGTCCTGAAGTCCGGAACCACGGAAAGCGGGATGAAAGCCGTCTCTTCCCACACGGGGTCCCTTGCGGGATCCGATACTGCTTTCACCGCGGCCTGCAGGAAAGCCGGAATAATAAGGGCCTCAAACCTGGAGGAGCTCTTCAACCTCCTCAGGGGATTCGGAAGCCTGCCCCCCATGCGTGGCAAGGATGTTCTGATATTCACGAACGGTGGCGGTCCCGGGATCCTTGCAACCGATGCCTGCGAGAAAGCCTCGCTCGAGATTCCGGTGATGGAAGAGGAGATACTGCTAGAACTGGGCAAGCTGCTCCCGCCACACGCTAGCATTCACAATCCAGTAGACATCCTCGGCGACGCTGACGAGAAACGGTACAGGAGCGGGCTCGATATCGCGCTCTCCAGCTCCAAGATAGCTGGGGCGATCGTCATCGTCACCCCCCAGGCAATGACCCCTGTTCGCGAGATCGCAAGCGCCATCGTGGAGGTCTGCAGCAGACACCCCGATAAGACCGTTCTTCCGGTTTTCATGGGCGTGACCGGGGAACCGATAGAGATACTCGAAAAAAACGGGCTGCCCAACTACGAGTTCCCCGAAGCAGCCGCGCTCGTACTCAGCGGAATGTATAAGTACGAACAGTTCTGGAGTTCGCCGGAATCCCGGCCCGTAACCTTTGAGGACATCGATCACGATCAGATAAAGAGGATAATAGAAGGTGCGAAGAAAGAGGGAAGGGTTAGACTGACGATAGAGGAGTGTATGAAGGTTGCGAGGGCGTGCAACATCAAAACACCTGACATGATCGTCGCGAGGAACGCTGATGAGGCGGTTGAGGCGGCCGAGCACGTGGGATACCCGGTTGCCATGAAGATAGTCTCTCCGGACATCGTGCACAAAACGGATCTGGGCGGAGTCGTGCTGAGGGTGGCGCGCGCGGAGGACGTGAGGAAGAACTACGAGGAGATGGTGGGAAGGATCAGGACCACCGTCCCGGGCAGCAGGATACACGGCGTCATGATACAAGCGATGGCCCCGCCCGGAAAAGAGGTCATAATCGGCGCGGTCAGAGATCCGCAGTTCGGGCCCCTCCTGATGTTCGGGCTCGGGGGAATATACGTGGACTTCCTGAGGGATGTCGCATACGCGCTGTGCCCCCTCTCCGCCAGCGAGGCCGAGGAGATGATAAGGGAAACCAAGGCCCACACCCTCCTGAGGGGAGTGAGGGGGGAACGGGCCTCGGACGTTAAATCCGTAGTCGAGACCATTCTCAGGATCTCCCAAGTGATAACGGAGTTCAGCGATATACTTGAGATGGAGATCAACCCGCTGATCGTTTACGAGGAGGGGAAGGGATGTCTCGCGATAGATATAAGAATGACGATTTCCCAATAAGAAGGTGAATCGTAACATGGGCGCTTCCTCCTTGTACTTCGTTTCCCCAACCGGGCAGTCCGGGAAGACCAGCATCACCATCCCCATGGGGCTGAAAGCGCTGGAACTGGGCAAAAAGGTTGGGTATTTCAAACCCATTGGGTACGGCTCGCTCGTGAACGCATCAGGCAGGCTCATCGACGAGGACGTGGAAAACATGAAGGAGATCCTGAAACTCGAGGAGAACCCCGAGAGGCTTTGCCCGGTTGTTCTCGAAAAGCATCGGTTCCTTCCAAAGGTGATGCCGAAACGGCAGGAGCTCAGGGATAAGGTGGTGAGATACTACAGGGAAATATCGGCGGAGAAGGATCTCATGCTGATAGAGGGTCCGAACTCGATTTCCGGCGGGATTTCCATGGGATGTTCTGTTCCGGATCTGGCAAAGGAGTTCGGCTCGAAGATCATCATCGTCTCGGCGGTGAGGGATGACTCATTCTTGGATGAGCTGCTTCTGAGCATAAGGTTCTGTAAGGAACACGGCGCTGCACCCGCCGGAGTAATACTGAACAGGATGCCCAAGGACTATCCCGAACTGGAGAGGATGGCAAAACGTGTGCTGGGGGAGGAGGGGGTAGAGCTCCTCGGATCCATCCCCAACCAGAACCTCTTGGAAGCGCTCAGGGTCAAGGAAATACATGAATTCATAGGTGGAGAAGTCCTAGCAGGCCGGGAGGGCATGGAAAATCTTGTTCAGAACTTCCTGATAGGTGCAATGTCCATGGAAAGCGCTATGAAATACTTCCGCAGGACCACGAACAAGCTTGTGATAGTTGGTGGGGACAGGAACGACGTCATTTCGGCGGCTCTGGAAACCCGTGCATCCGCCGTAATCGCCACAGGAAACCTCCATCCCAGCGTGAAGATACTGCCCAGAGCCGACGAGCTGAAAATCCCCATCATTCTTGTCCCGTATGACACGTACACCACGCTCAGCATAATCCGGAAGATAGTCGGAAAGATAAAGCCGGAAGACACCATAAGAATCGAATTACTCAAAAAGCTGTTTGAGGAAAACGTCTGGTGGAAGAAGATAATAGCGTAGAACCCCTAGCCGACTCCGCTCCGAGTCTCGTGCTTCGCTCGGAATCCGAGGAATGATCAAGCCTCTATGCCTCTCCGCCGCGACCACCCTTGCCCTGCTAGGGGCTGAGGCATCGAAGGCCCGAAGAGGGGAGAGGGTTATTACCCCTGCATCGAGAATCAGGACGACATGTCCCGAGAGCTCACAAGGGAGGTCCCGGGCTGGAGCGACGCCCCCGTCCCCATCTGCCACGGAGGGGACCTGAGGGCCCTCACCTTCTGCTGCCACCCCGGCTATCCCCTGACCTTTTCCCCCATCTGCCTGAGAGAGAAGGCCCTGAGAGAGGCCGGGCTTCCCTCCTCAAGATACGTGGAGATCAAGGAATGGTTCTCGGAGCTGGTGGGCTGGGGTTCCCCGGCCGTCTGCTTCGGCTCCCTCTCCTACTGCTGCATGAGGAGGAGGGGGTGCCCGGGGGAGAGGGACCGCGTTCTGGTGGAGCTGTACGGGGAACCCTTTTCGAGGGCCCTGGAGGAGTACTTCCTCAGGAAGAGGGTTCTGGCCGTCCACCTGCTCAGGGAGGCCTCCCACCAACAGGCGGTGCGGGAGCTGGTGGAGAGGGAGGTGGAGGGGCTCCGGAGGACGGGAAGGAAGGACCTCCTTTCCCTCCTGAGCCTCAGACCCCGCTAGCCCGGGAGAGGGTTTTATCCAAGGCACCACGGACGCCGGGACAGCGGAACCGGGAGCCTGCCAACACGTTCACCTTAATTCCCCGCCGGCGGAGAGGGGAGGAAAAACATGGGGGGGAGGTGAAAGGCATGCGGAAGGGTGGTGCCCGGGGGGGCCTCAGGTGCTGCGAGCGCGGCAGGGCCTACTGCGGGGGGCAGGGAAAGTGGCCGAGGATGATGGTGGAGCTGGGGGCCTGCCCGGACTGCGGGGAGAGCTTCGAGGCCGAGGGGGGCTGCCGGGAGTGAGGCCCCACCCCCATCCCGGGAACCCAGCCCGGAAACCATCCCGGACGGGGGGAGGGGGGATGGAGCTGCTGAAGGAGTTCGACCCCTGGAAGGACCCCCTCTGCACCTGTCCCCCCAAGCTCTCCCTCAACCCCTACACGGGCTGCGCCCACGCCTGCCTCTACTGCTACATCACCTCCTACATCCCGCGCGGGTTCCAGTGCAGGCCCAAGCGTGACCTCCTCCGCAGGCTGGAGGGGGACCTGGAGAGGTTGGGAAGGCAGCCCCTGATCTCCATGTCCAACAGCAGCGACCCCTACCCGCCCGCGGAGAAGGAGCTCCTCCTCACCAGGGGGTGCCTGGAGAGGCTGGTGGGGAGGGCGAGGGTGCTGGTGGTGACCAAGTCCGATCTCGTGGTGAGGGATGCTGACCTGCTGGGCCGCCTCCCCTGTGCGGTGAGCGTGACCCTCACCACCCTCAAACCCACCCTGGCGAAGAGGCTGGAGCCAGGGGCCCCTCCACCCGAACGGAGGCTGAAGGCCCTGAGGGAACTCTCCGACGCCGGGATACCCACCTCCCTGAGGCTGGACCCCCTCATCCCAGGCCTGAACGAGGGGGAGGTGGAGGAGATCGTGAAGGCCGCGGCCTCGGCCGGGGTGAGGCACGTGACCTCCTCCACCTTCAAGCCCAGGCCCGACAGCTGGAGGAGGATGGAGAGGGGCTTCCCGGAGCTCTTCCCCCGTCTGAGGGAACTCTACTCCGGGGGGGAGAGGAGGAAGAGGAGCCTCTACCTGCCCGAGGGGACGAGGAGGGCCCTGCTGGAGAGGGTGAGGGAGGCCTGCCTCTCGGCGGGCCTGACCTTCTCCACCTGCAGGGAGGGCCTGACCGACCTGAACCGGGCCCCGAGCTGCGACGGGAGCCACCTAATCGGCTAGGGCCCTGGCCGCCCCCAGCCCCAACACCCCCACCATCACCAGCAGGATCCCCAGCGCCGCCCGCACCCTTGCCCCCCTCCCCACCTCCCCGAACTCCCGGTAGTAGAGCGCCCCCCAGAGGACCGCCACCACCGTGCTGGCGGTGCCCAGGGGGAAGGCCACGGCCACGCCCAGGGAGGAGGCGGCGGAGAAGTTCATCAGGTTCCCCCCCATCCAGAGGAGGCCGGCCAGCAGGCCCAGCAGGTGCTCCCTCCCCTGCCCCCTCAGCCAGGCGGCGAAGCTACCCGTCACCAGGGAGCGGAGGAAGTAGACCGCCCAGGCCCCCACGGCCACGAGGGCGCAGTACTGCAGGGGGGAGATCCCCGCGTCCAGGGAGGCCGCCACGCCCGCCCCCCCGAAGGTCCCGAAGCATAGCGCCCCGAGGATCCCCCACCTCACCCCCCTCCTCCTCCCCCCTCCCTCCAGGGACTCCGCCAGCACGAAGGCCCCGAGCAACATGAGCAACAGGCCCAGGGAGGCCAGGGCCAGCGGTGCCCCCACCCCCATCTCCCCGAAGAGGAGGACACCCCAGAGGAAGGCCACGGCGGCGGAGAGGTTCAGGAAGGAGTAGGAGTAGGCCAGGCCCAGCTCCCTCACCGCCGAGAGGCCGGCGTAGTTGCCCGCCGCCCAGATCACCCCCGAGAGGAGCGGCAGAACCACCTCGGGCCCCCACCTTCCCCCTCCCCCCACCGCCAAGACCGCCCAGGAGAGGAGGAGGCCCCCCACCAGCAGGTCGTTGGAGAACTCCCAGGGACCGAACCTCCGGAGGTGCTTCAGGGGATTGCAGTAGGTGCCCCAGAGGAAGGCCGAGAGGAGGCTGAGGGCGAGGGCGTTGGCGTCGGGCAGAGAATCACCTCCCCCTTTTCCTGGGAAGCCCTAAAAGCCTGAGCTAGAGCCTGTAGACCTTCCCCCGCTCCGGGACCACCACCCTGACCCCGGGGAGCTCCCTCTCGGCCCTCCTCCGGAACTCCTCCGCCTCCTCCTCCAGGCAGTGGAAGGGAATGGCCCACCTGCACCCCAGGGCCTTCGCCATGCGTAGGGCGTCCTCCACGGAGGCGGTGGGCGAGGGCGCCCCCGCGGGGAGGAAGGCCACGTCCGCCCTGTGCTTCTCCACCTCCGGGGTGAAGGAGGAGTCGGAGCCGTGGAAGATCCTCAGGCCCCCGGACTCCACCAGGAGCATCAGGGGCTCCTCGGCGGGGTGCTCCGCCCTTATCCCCGTCACCCTGGCCCCCTCCACCTCCACGGTCTTCCCCGCCCTGAGCTCCACCAGCTTCCCCACCCTCCCCCTCAGGGAGGAGTGGCTGCCGGGGTCACAGACCACCGTCCCACCCGAGGCCCGCTGCAGCTCCACCAGGTTGGAGGGCTCCAGGTGATCGAAGTGCTCGTGGGTGACCAGGAGGAGGTTGGGCTTCCAGGAGGAGAGATCCTTGGGCCCCACGCTCCCGGCGGGATCGAAGAGGAGGCGGTGGTCCCTGGTGCTGACGGCCAGGGCGGAGAACTCGAAGAACACGAACCCCAGCTCCCCCTGCGAGAGCCGGAGCCTGGCGAGCCCCTCCAGCCCCTCCCCCACCCTCATTCCTTTTCCTTATACACCGAGGGATAAATAGGGAGGGGATGAGGGGAGTCACCCAGCGGGAGGTGGAGGGGGCCTGTCTGGAGCTCCTGAGGAGGGCCAGCACCCGCCTTCCCCCGGATGTGAAGGCCGCCCTCCGGAGGGCCCTGCGCTCGGAGAGGGACCCCATCGCCAGGGTGAACCTGGAGGCGGTGCTGGAGAACGTGGAGGTGGCCGAGAGGGAGGGCCTTCCCCTCTGCCAGGACACCGGCCTGCCCCTATTCTACTTCAGGATGAGGCCCTCCCCGGAGCTGGACCCGGGGAAGGCCGCGGCCAGGGCCGTGAGGAGGGCCACGGAGGAGGGGATCCTGCGCCCCAACACCGTCCATCCCCTCTCCAGAAAGAACCCGGGGGACAATCTGGGGAGAGGCATGCCCCTCGTGAGGTTCCTTCCCCCCGACGGTGAGGGGATGGAGATCACGGTGATGCTGAAGGGGGCGGGGGCGGAGAACGTGAGCAGGACCGCCATGCTCACCCCCGAGGAGGGGGTGGAGGGTCTGAGGGAGTTCGCGGTGAGGACGGTGGTGGAGGCCGGGGGAAAGCCCTGCCCCCCCGTGATCGTGGGGGTGGGGGTGGGGGGGACCGCGGAGGTCTCCATGGAGCTGGCCAAGCTCGCCCTCCTGCGTCCCCTGCCCCGCAGGCACCCCGAGGCCCCCCTCAGGAGGCTGGAGGGGGAGCTGGAGAGGGAGATCAACCGGAGGGGAAGCGGGCCCATGGGGCTGGGGGGGAGGACCACCTGTCTGGGGGTGAAGGTGGAGTACGCCCACACCCACACCGCCAGCCTCCCCGTGTCCGTGAACCTGCAGTGCTGGGCCGCCAGGAGGGCCTCCGTGAGGATGGAGGGAGGTGAGTGGGAGTGGAGGTGAGGAGGCTCTCCCTCCCGCTGGGGAAGGAGGCGGGCATGCTGAGGGCGGGGGACCTGGTCTTCCTCACGGGGGAGGTGGTGACGGCCAGGGACCGGGCCCACCTCAGGATGCTGGAGCTCCTCTCCAGGGGGGAGGAGCTCCCCGTGGACCTGAGGGGAGGGGTCCTGTACCACTGCGGCCCCCTGGTGAGGAGGGAGGGAAAAGGGTGGAGGGTCCTGTCCGCCGGGCCCACCACCACCCTCAGGATGGATCCCCTCCTCCCCTCCCTTCTCCCCAGGCTGGGGGTGAGGGCGGTGGTGGGGAAGGGAGGGGTGGGGGAGAAAACGAAGGGGGTGATGAGGAGGATGGGATGCGTCTACCTGGCCTTCCCCGGGGGCTGCGGGGCCCTGGCGGCGAAGGCGGTGGAGGAGGTGAGGGGGGTACACTGGCTGGACCTCGGCCCACCCGAGGCCATGTGGGTGCTGGGGGTGAGGGGCTTCGGACCCCTCCTGGTGGCGGTGGACTCCCGCGGGGGGGATCTGTACGAGAGGGCGAGGAGGGGGAGGGTTGAGGGGGCACGTGGGTGAGATCTTCAGCTCCGTACAGGGGGAGGGCCTGCTGGTGGGGAGGAGGCAGGTCTTCATACGCTTCGCCGGCTGCTCCCTCCGCTGCTCCTACTGCGACACCAGGAGGTACTGGGATCCCAAACCCACTGAGTGCAGGGTGGAGGTCTCGCCGGGCGCCGGGCGCTTCAGGAGGGTGAGGAATCCCCTCCCCGCCGAGGAGGTGGCGGAGAGGGCCCTGGCCCTCCTCACCCCCGACACCCACTCCGTCTCCCTGACGGGGGGGGAGCCGCTGGAGGCCGGGGACTTCCTGGTGGAGGTGGCCTCCTCCCTGGAGGGGAGGGGGGTCAGGCTGTATCTCGAAACGAACGGCTCCCAGCCCGCCACCATGGAGAGGGTCCTCCCCTACCTCCGGCACCTCTCCCTGTGCGTGAAGCTCAGGGGGCAGGGAAGCGTTCCCGAGAAGGAGTGGGAGGGGCTTTTCGAGAGGGAGATGGACTGCGCCAGGATGGCCTCCCGGGCCGGGGCGGAGACCTTCCTGAAGGTGGTGGTCAGGGGAGAGGAGGACCTGAAGGACTTCGAGGGGGTCTGCGACCGCCTGGCGGAGCTCGGCCTCCCCCTGGTCCTCCAGCCCGCCACCGCGGGTAGGAGGGTGGTCCCCCTCCGCGAGCTCCTCCCCTTCTCCAGGGCGGCGGCGGAGAGGGGGGTGAGGGAGATAGCTCTAATACCCCAGGTGCACAGGCTTTGGGGGGTGAGGTGAGGATAGAGCTGGAGGCCGGGCACTTCTCGGCGGTTCACTTCATCGCAGAACACGAGAGGTGCGAGCACCTGCACGGGCACAACTGGAGGGTCAGGGTGGGGGTGGAGGGGGAGCTGGACCAGAGGGGGATGGTGGTGGACTTCCTCGAGCTCAGGGCGAGGATGGGGGAGATCCTGAGGAAGTACGACCACAGGGTTCTCCTCCCCACCCTCAACCCCGCGGTCAGGGTGGAGGAGGAGGGAGCCGGGGTGAGGGTGAGGGCCGGCAACCGCACCTTCCTCTTCCCGGCGGAGGATGTGGTGAGGCTGCCGGTGGTGAACGTGACGGTGGAGGAGCTGGCCAGGCTGATCGGGGAGGAGCTGGCCGGTAGGCTGACCGGTCCCAACCTCCGCAGGCTGGTGATCCGGGTCTCGGAGGCCCCGGGGCAGGAGGCCCTCTTCGAGCGAGCCCTCCGGTAGGCTGAGGCGGTGACCGCCGAGCTCCTGCTCTTCCCGGCCGGCCTGCTCATCTCCCTCCTCTGCTCGAGCGTGGGGCTGGGAGGGGGGATCTTCATGGTTCCCCTCCTCCTCTGGCTCGGCCTCTCCCCCCACACCGCCGTGGGGACCAGCCTCTTCGCCATCACGGTGGTGGCCTGCTCCTCCACCCTGGCCTACGCCCTGCAGCGCAGGGTGGACTACAGGACGGGGCTCCTGCTGGACTCCCTGGACGTCCCCGGGGCGGTGGTGGGGGCCTACCTGACCACCCTGCTGGCGGGGGGGACCCTTTCACGCCTCTTCGGCCTGGTGCTCCTGGGGGTGGCCTGCCACCTCTGGCTCAGGAGGAGGACGGGGAGGGAGGTTCCCCCCTCCCTCACCCTCCGCCTGGTGCTGGTGACCATGGCAGGCAGCTTCGCCAGCGGGCTCGTCTCGGGGATGTTCGGGATAGGGGGAGGGATCGTGGACGAGACCGTCATGCTCCTGGCGCTGGGCATGTCCCTCAAGCTCTCGGCGGGCACCGCCATGTTCGGGATGTCCCTCACCACCCTCCCCGCCTTCCTCTCCCACCTCCTCCTCGGCCACTTCTCCCCCTCCTACGCCCTTCCCCTCGCGGCTGGGTGCGCCCTGGGCGGGCCGCTGGGGGCCCTCACCTCCAGGAGGCTGAGCACCAGGACGCTGCAGAGGATGCTGGCGGTGGTGATCCTCGCGGTGGGGATCAGGATGGTCCTCTGGGCGGGATAAGGATAAATCCGCCCCGGAGGACCTCCGTTGGGGTCGTGGGGTAGCCTGGTCTATCCTCCTGGCTTTGGGAGCCAGGGACCTGGGTTCGAATCCCGGCGACCCCACCATCCCTTAACATCAAATCCGCGAAAGCGGGTAAAATTTCCCTGCTGAACTTCTTTTCGAGCTATCCGTCATGGCAAGGCTGAGTGCTTCGGCTTGAACACGCTCGGGTCCAAACACGCGGTGGGATCGGGCCGGGCGCATGCTACCCGATCGGTGGCTATCGGGGGGACGATGCAAAAATAGTCAAAGTTTTTTATTTGTCCAGGAGGAGAAATGAAAAAGAAATGAAAAAGACATACATCCTCGCCACCGTGTCAGTTTACGCAATTGTTTTTGCTTGGGTTTTTGTAAAAAATCTTGCCGCTGACACCGACTATCCCTATCACCTCCACGCTGTTTGGGCGGTGAACCAGGGCCATCTCCTCCGTGACCCCTTCCTAAACAGGGGAAACTCTTTCACCCCCGAAGTTTACGAGAACCTCATCGCGAAGAACGTGGTGATGGCGGAACTCAGGGAGGGATACGTCAGATACTCGGGCGACGGGTCAGCACTCTATTTCCTCCCCCTCGCCGGCGTCAGGTTATCCAACTCGGGTGCGCTCCCCTTTGAGATGAGGTTGGAGAACGATCCTCTCCTCTTTTGTAAAAGAATGGCGGAAGAAAATGCTAGTTTCGTGCTGGTTTATTCCGAATCGCCCGAAGAGAACTATCTCCTGCAACTGAATTTCCCCTTGTTTTACTCCCAAGAAAAGCTCAGGATATACAAGGTTCCGCAGTGGGTGGGGAGAGTAGGCGACTTTGGACCCGCTGGATTCTAACTCCCACATGGGAACCGACCCAGCTGGAGGGATTTCTTGGAGCCTCTGAGCGATTCCACTCTCCTCAGAATCCGCTCACGAGTTCGGGTCCTCGTCAGCACCGTGGCATGTAGCTCTGCATGGGGACGTTCAGTCCCACCGCAGACCTGTTTCACGCCCCTGCGGTGAGGCCGAAGGGCTTGACCCAGAAGTCGCAGTCCTTCTCCCCGTTGGAGAAACACCTCACCTCCTCCACGATGTACTCCTTACCCGTGATGAGGCGGGTCGCCCCGGCGATGAAGCCCGCGGTGTAGTGGCACACCCTCCTCCCCACCACGCCCCTCTTCCTGGCGAAGATGGTCCCCCCCTTGTACCTCAGGATGTTCCTTCCCCCCTCCTTAAGGAACTCCACCCCGCGGGCCATGCCGCTGCGGGTGAAGAAGGCGTCCGTGTAGAGGGTCTTCTCCTTCACGCTCCTGGCCCCCAGCTTCAGGGAGTTGCTCAGCCACCGGTATACCTGCATCCCCGACCTGGCCCCCGCGTCGTAGAGGATCATGGTGGGCGAGCCCCCTCCCAGCCCCAAGGAGACCGCCTCCTCCAGGCTCCTCCCCACATCCTCCACGCAGCTCCACCAGACCTCGAAGACCTCTCTCCAGTGCTTCCCCAGAAACCTGTCCACCTCCCTCTGGATGGTGGAGTAGCTCTTCACCTTTAACTTTCTTCCTTCCGCCCTATATACCTGTTTACCCACTTTGGAATCCCAAATCCCCGACGGCTGTAGCCACCCGGGGAGGGAACTCGGGCTTCACCTCCCGGCCCCCAAGCCCTTCCGGCGCCTCACGGAGGACCGATACACCCTCCCGCGGGGGCCGGGGGATTCCCTGGGGGAAACCACGACCCCTCCGGAGCCCCTCTCAGGATACCGGGCCACCGGCAGAGCCGGCTTGGGGGGAGAGGCCTCCGCCGCGCCCGAGGCCGGAGCGAGCTCCCTGAGCTTCTCGTGCACGATCCTGGCGATGTCACCGAAGCCCACCAGCACGCAGGGGACCCCCCTCAGCCTGGCCAGCTCGTGGACCCTCTGCTCCTGCGTGACCAGCACCAGCCCCCTCCTGGCGGCCTGCTCCACCACCTGCTCGTCCTCCGCCCCCCTCAGCCCCTCCTCCTCCACCGTGCGCACCTCCCAGCCCAGAAGCCTCAGGAAGGGCTTCAGCCCACTGTACATCTCGTCCAGCAGGATCCTCATCCCCTCTCCTTGGCCTGCCGGGTAAAAATCCCCGCTGGGTTCCCAAGCTGGGGCAACCGATATAAAAGGGCGCGTGGAAGGAAACAGGGGGTTGGGGTTGTGCCCTACCAGGAAGTGGGCGGCCTGAAGCTCTTCTACGTCAGGGAGGGGGAAGGGTTCCCCGTGTACCTCCTGCACGGGGCTGCCCTCACCCATCACCTCTGGAAGCCCCAGCTGGAGGCCCTGAGGGGGAGGTACTCGGCGGTGGCCCCCGACCTCCCCGGGCACGGCAGGTCCGATCCCCTTCCCTCCCCTTCACCCTCCATCCGGGACTACTCCGAGGCCGTGGCGGGGCTGATGGAGGCCCTGGGCACGGAGGAGGCCGCGGTGGTGGGACACTCCATGGGAGGGGCCGTGGCCCTCCAGCTCGCGCTGGACCACCCCGAGAAGGTGAGGGCGCTGGTCCTGGCCAACACCGGGGCCAAGCTGGGGGTCTCCCCCCTCCTCCTTCAGGTCCTGAGGGAGAACTTCAGGGGTGCCATGGAGGTGGGGTGGAACAGCATGCTGGGGGGGAAGGGGAGGAGGAGGGAGGGGGAGCTCAGGGGGCTGGAGGAGGAGCTGAAGAGGACGAGGCCGGAGGTGGGGCTGGCGGACTTCGAGGCCTGCGACGCCTTCGACTGCAGGGCGAGGCTCTCCGAGATAAAGAAGCCCGTGCTCATCGTGGGGGGAAGGGACGACACCCTCACTCCCCCCTGGTACCAGGAGTACCTCCACCAGAGGCTGGAGGGCTCCTCCCTGGTGATCCTCAGGGAGGTGGGCCATCTCTCCATGGCGGAGGATCCCTCCTCCTTCAACTCAGCCCTTCTGGACTTCCTGGGAAGGGCGCTCCCCTGAGGCCTCCAGCTCCCCCAGCAGGTCGGAGAGGCGGGCGAGCTCGCGGGGGGGGAGGTCCCTGACCCTGGCCCCCGCCAGCTCGGGAGGGAGGTGGCGGTCCAGCACCGCCCTCCTCTCGTGCTTCTCCAGGCGGAGGTGGGGGAAGAGCTCCGTGAAGGAGTGGTAGAGGGCGTTCCTGACCTTCTGCCTGGGATGGTGGAAGAGGACCCTGAGCACCCTCTCGAACCTCTCCTCGTCCTTCACCCTGAAGGGGGGGGCCCTGGGCCTCATCCTCACCACGGCCGACCTCACCCTGGGAGGGGGGAAGAAGGCCGAGGGGGGTACCTCCTCCAGCAGCTCCACCTCCACCCGGTAGAAGGCGCTGACCGTGAGGCGCCCGTAGTCCTCCGATCCGGGCGCGGCCACCAGCCTCCTGGCGAACTCCAGCTGGTACATGAGGACGGCCACCTCGAAGCCGCGCTCCAGCAGCCTGAAGGTGAGCTCGGAGGAGAGGGAGTAGGGGAGGTTGGAGACCACCTTGTTGAAGGGGGGGAGGGGCAGCCTCAGCACGTCCCCCTGCAGGATCCTCACGTTCCCGCACCCCTCCTCCTCCAGCACCCTCCGGAGGAGGGAGACCAGCCTGGGATCCCTCTCCACCGCTATCACCTCACCCGCCCTCCTCGCCAGGAGGAGGGTGAGGTTCCCCACCCCCGCCCCCACCTCCAGCACCCTGTCCCCCCCTCCCACCCCGGCGTAGTCCACCATCCTCTGGAGGAGGGAGGGATCCAGCACCAGGTGCTGCCCGTACCTCCTGCTCAGCCTTATTCCTTCCCTCTCCAGCCTCTCCCTGAGCTCCATGGAAACTCCCCGGCTCAGCCGAAGAGCTCCCTGGCGGCCTCCTCGTAGACCCTCAGGTCCCCCTCGGTGAAGAGCACGAACCTGACCTCCTCCAGCCTGTCCTCCTTCTCCAGGAACTCCTTCACGGTCTTCAGGGCCACCCTGCTCGCCTTCTCCACCGGGTACCCGTAGGCCCCGGTGCTTATGGAGGGGAAGGAGATGGTCCTTATCCCCCTGGAGACCGCCAGCTGGAGGGAACTCCGGTAGGCCCTAGCCAGCATCTGGGGCTCCCTCTTGTTTCCCCCCCTCCAGATGGGCCCCACCGTGTGGATCACGTACCTGGCCTTCAGGCGCCCCCCCGAGGTGATGACCGCCTCCCCCACCGGGAGGCCGTCGGGCCAGTCCCTCTCCCTTATCCTGGCGCACTCCTCCCGGATGGTGGGCCCCCCCTTGCGGTGGATGGCCCCGTCCACCCCCCCTCCCCCCATCAGGCTTGGGTTGGCCGCGTTCACGATGGCCTCCGTCTCCTGCTCCGTGATGTCCCCCTGAACGAGCCTGAGGACGGCCTTCCCCACCCTGAACTCCAAGCTTCCCCCTTCCCCCTTTCTCCCCTCCCCTCAAAAACCTGAGGGAGGCCTCAGAGGAGGGGGAGGTGGGGCAGGATGGCGGGGGAGAAGACCAGGGCGCTCACCGTCATGAGCTTAAGGAAGATGTTGATGGAGGGGCCGGAGGCGTCCTTCATGGGGTCCCCCACGGTGTCCCCCGTGACGGCCGCCGCGTGCGTCGGGCTCCCCTTCCCCCCCAGGTGGCCCTCCTCCACGTACTTCTTGGCGTTGTCCCAGGTGTTCCCCACGTTCCCCTGGAACATCCCCAGCAGGAGGCCGGAGCCTATGGCCCCCGCCAGGAAGCCCACCAGGGCCTCCGGCCCCATCACCAGCAGGATCACCGGCGGGAAGAGGATGGCCAGGATCCCCGGGAGGAGGAGGTTCCTGAGGGCGTTCCCCGTCGCCATGGAGACGCAGCGGGCGTAGTCGGGCTTGGCCTTCCCCCTCATCAGACCCGGGATCTCCCTGAACTGCCTCCTTATCTCGTCCACCAGCCTGAAGGCCCCCCCGCTCACCGCCAGCACCACCAGGGCCGTGAAGAGGGCGGGAACGGAGACCCCTATCAGGAGGCCGGCGAAGGTCTTCGCGTTCACCAGGCTGAGCACGCTGTCCAGCCCCCCCGCCCCCGCGGCGTAAGCCTTGAACTGGTCAAGCTGGGTGAGGGTGAAGAAGAAGGCGATGGCGGTGAGGGCGGCCGAGCCTATGGCGAAGCCCTTGCAGATGGACTTCATGGTGTTTCCCACCGAGTCCAGCCTGTCCGTGATCTTCCTGACCCTGTCGGGGAGGCCGGCCTGCTCCGCTATCCCCGCCGCGTTGTCGGTGATGGGGCCGTAGGCGTCGGCTGCCACGATCACCCCCGCCACGGAGAGCATGCCCACGGCGGAGAGGGCCACGCCGTAGAAGCCCGCCGCCAGGTAGGAGATCAGGCCCGCCACGGCTATGGAGACCACCGGTACGAAGGTGCTGAACCATCCCATGGAGAAGCCCTCCAGGATGTCCAGGGCCGCCCCCGCCTGGGCGGCCTCCGCCACCCTGCGGGCCGGGCGCCTGTCCTTGGAGGTGAAGTAGTCGGAGGTCTCCCCCACCACCACCCCCACCAGCAGCCCGCTCACCACGGCCACGAAGGGCCCCTCCCATCCCGCCCCCAGCAGCCACCTGCAGGCGAAGAGGGAGAGGAGGAGGGTCAGGAGGGTGGCGAGGAGGGAGGAGCGCGTCAGGGCCCTGGAGGGATCCCCCCTCACGGAGAAGCAGGCCACCAGGGAGGAGAGCAGGCCCAGGGAGGAGATGAGGAGGGGAAGGAGCACCCTCTCCTCCGTCGTGTAGAGGAGGGCGCCCAGGGCCATGGCGGAGATGAGGGAGCCCACGTAGGACTCGAAGAGGTCCGCCCCCATGCCCGCCACGTCACCCACGTTGTCCCCCACGTTGTCGGCGATCACGCCCGGGTTCCTGGGATCGTCCTCCGGGATCCCCTTCTCCACCTTCCCCACCAGATCGGCCCCTATGTCCGCCGACTTGGTGTAGATCCCTCCCCCCACCCTGGCGAAGAGGGCCACGGTGCTGGCCCCGAAGCTGAACCCTATCACGTCCTTCATGGCCTCCACCATCCTCCCGGGATCCGTGCCCCCGTAGAGCAGGCTGAGGAGGGTCACCCCCAGCAGCCCCACCCCCACCACGCTCATCCCCAGCACGCTTCCCCCCCTGAAGGCCAGGGAGAGGGCCTTCCCCATTCCCTCCTTCCTGGCCACGTTGGCGGTCCTGGCGTTGCTCCTGATGGCGGTGTGGAGGCCCACGAAGCCGGTCAGGGCGGAGCAGGAGGCCCCCACCAGGTAGGCCAGGGCCACCCTGGCGTTCAGGAGAAGGAGGAGGACCGCGGCCACGGCCACCACCACCAGGGCGATGAGGGAGTACTGCTTCCTCATGTAGGCCCCCGCCCCCTCCCTTATGTAGCCCGCGATCTCCCTCATCCTCTCCGTCCCCTCCTCCTCCCTCAGGACCCTCCAGACCGCGTAGAGGAGGTAGAGGAAGGTCGCCAGGACGGAGAGGTAGACCAGCGCGAGCACCGGATCCATGCCGACCACTTCCCCCCTCGATGCCCACTTTAATAAACTTTTTCGGGGTTCTCCTAACGGAAAGGATGCGCCTGCTCAGGATCCTCACGGAGTCGGGGGAGGAGGTGGAGGTGGAGCTGACAGGGGAGAACCCCCTCACGGTGGAGGCCCTCTGGAGGGCCCTGCCCTTCGGGGGGAAGGCCAAGAGGTGGGGGAAGGAGATCTACTTCGAGATCCCGGTGGAGGTGGGGGAGGAGAACGCCAGGAGGGAGGTGGAGGTGGGGGAGGTGGCCTACTGGCCGGAGGGGAGGTGCCTCTGCCTGTTCTTCGGGCCCACCCCCTCCAGCACGGGGGAGAAGCCCGTGGCCTACAGCCCCGTGAACGTGGTGGGGAGGATAAGGGGTGACCCGGGGAGGCTGGAGGGGATAAGGTCGGGGGAGAGGCTGAGGGTGGAGGGGGTGAGGCTTCCCCCCCGGAGGGGGGAGGGGGAGGAGGAGTTCAGGAGGAGGAGGGAAGAGCTCTTCTCCAGGCTGAGAGAGGAGGGGAGGCTCACGCCCGAGCTGCAGGAGGAGGTGGTGAGGCTCTACGGGAAGAGGGGGGAGCACGCCCTGAGGGCGGTGAGGGAGGGGAGGGTGGTGAGGAGGGGGGGAAGGTGGTTCGTGAGGGGGGAGACGGATGAGTACGAGGTGGTGCGCTCCATGTGCAGCTGCAAGGACTACGTGCTGAACGTGGTGACGGGGAAGGCGGGGGTGGACATGTGCTACCACGCCCTGGCCAAGAGGATATGCGAGCTGCTGGGGAAGTGAGGGAGGAGCTCCTGGGGATGCTGGAGGAGAGGTACGGGGAGAGGGTGAGGGAGAGGTGGTACTCCGACCCCTTCCACGTGCTGGTGGCCTGCATCCTCTCCCAGCGGACCAGGGAGGAGAACACGGAGAAGGCCTCTAGGGCCCTCCTCTCGGTGGCCCCCACCCCGGAGAGGCTCTCCTCCCTCCCCCTGCCCAGGATCAGGAGGCTGATAAGGGGGGTGGGGCTGGCGGGGCAGAAGGCCAGGAACCTGAAGAGGACGGCGCGGCTCCTGCTGGAGAGGTACGGGGGGAGGGTGCCCGAGACTAGGGAGGCCCTGATGGAGCTCCCCGGGGTGGGTCCCAAGACCGCCGACGTGGTCCTCTGCTACGGCCTGGGGAAGCCCGCCGTTCCGGTGGACACCCACGTGAACCGCATAAGCAAGAGGCTGGGGCTGGTGAGGGAGGGGGCGGGGCTGGAGGAGGTGAGGGAGACCCTCCAGCGGCTCTTCCCGGTGGAGAAGTGGCACCTGCTCAACCGGGGGATGGTGCTCTTCGGCAGGGAGATCTGCCTGCCCAGGCACCCCAGGTGCGGGCAGTGCCCCCTGAGGGGTTGCCCCTCCAGGGTGAGGAAGTGAACGCCCTCCACCTCCTCCTCCTTCTGGGCTCCCCCTTCCTGGGGCTGGAGGCGCTGCTGATGGGGCTGGGGGGAGGAGCCCTGACCTCCTACCGGCGCTCCAGGGGGAGGACGCTCCTCCTGATCCTCCTCTCCGGCCTGGCCATCTCCTGCGCGGCGCTGGCCACCGGGGAGGCGGTGGGGCTCCCGGGCCCCGCCACCGTGGCCCTCCTCCTGCTCTACCTCCCCCTGGCGGGGAAGCTCCTCTCCCTCCTGCGGCCCTCCCCCCCGAGGCGACCCCTGCCGGAGGAGCTCTCCACCGAGGGGCTGGAGGAGCTCGTGAGGAGGAGGTACGGGAAGCTCCTGAGGCCTACCCCTCCAGACCGGAGAGGAGATCGGAGAGCTCGGGGAAGTCGGGGAGGAGGGAGCCGAGCCTCCCCCTGACCCCCTCCCAGAGGTCCCTCAGCCCCGCGGGGACCCTCCCCCCTCCGTACCTCAGGCACTGGAGGAGGACGGAGAGGGAATCGCAGAGGTGCACCAGCCTGGCCTCCGGCGTCCTCCCCTCCTCGTACTCCCTCCAGAGGTCCCTCACCTCCCTCCCCCAGGGCCTGTCCCCCACCATCTCCTCCAGGGCCCTCTCCTCGGCCTCCCTCTTGCCGGGAGAGGAGGGGAGCCTGTCCCCCACCAGCGCCTCCGGCCAGTCGTGAACCGCCGCCATGGCCAGCACCCTCCCCCTGTCCAGCCTCCTCCCCCTCCCCTCCAGCTCCAGGGAGAGGAGGAGGGAGAGGGAGCAGACCTCGAAGGAGTGCTGGGCCACGTCTTCCGCCCTGCCCTCCGGGATCCCCCTGAGGATCCATCCCCTCCTCGGCGTTCCCTTAAGCTCCCCCAGCCTCCTCATCAGCTCGGTGAGCTCCAAGCTCCCCTTCCACCTCTCGCGGCGGGGTAAATATCCCCGGGGGGCTTCCACCGGACCCTGCGGTAGGAGTGAACTACCCCCAGCTTTCGCAGGGGGCTTCCTGCTTCACAGACGGGACTTGCCCAGCGATCACAGCTTGCGCTGAGACGCTGAGTAGGGGCCCCATCTCCACAGGCGTAACTTCGGGCCGTCCCAGCCCTACTAGGCCCCGCTGCAGTATATTCCACGAGGCCCGATAATCCCTGTCCAGGGATTTGTCTCCTTCTTGTGAAGTTCCCCTTGGGTTCACCTTCACTATTGTCCTACCAGCTCTTTCAGCCTTGTAGGACAGGTCGTGAAGGAACTTTCCCCAAGAGGCGTCGAGTATGTGTCGCGCGAGGTTGTGATTTCTCGCCATGCCGGAGATGTTCAAATCTTCGACCGCTATTGCGTCGTAGTTGTTGACGTAGAAGCGGGAGAGCTTGTGGAGGAAGTCGTTTCGCTGGTTCACAAGCTTCTCGTATGCTTTAGCTAGCCTGACTCTGGCCTTCTCCCTGTTCTTCGAGCCCTTCTTCTTCCTAGAAAGGTCTCTCTGCCTCCTCCTTATCCTTTCCAGTGTCCTCTCGTAGAATCTCGGGTTCTCGATCTGCCTCCCGTCGGGTATCGGTCAGGAAGTGCCTTATCCCGACATCTATGCCTACTGCTCTACCCGTCCTTGGCAAAGGTTCTGGCTCGTCCTCAACCTGGAAAATCGCGTACCACTTTCCAGAGCGCTCGCGTTTGACGATTACTCCTTTCACCTTCCCCCTGATTTTCCGGTGGAGCTTGATGGGGATTTCCCCCACCTTCGAGAGGATGAGCCTGCCGTTTTCGAGCGCAAAGCCGGACTGGTTGTAGTTCAGGGTCTTGAACCATCCTGCGCCCTTGAACCTGAGCCTGCCTACCTTCCTCCCGTTCCGCTTCAGCCCAGCCAAAGCGCGGATGTTGGACCAGAGCTGGTAGTTCACCATCTGAAGGACTTTCGCATAAACTCCATTCAGCTCCGGCTTCTCGTGCTTCTTCAGATAAACTATGAGGGACTGGGTGTCTCCCCGCTTGAGTTTTATCCCCTTCTCCTTGGCTAAAGTTAGCTCTGAGAGCAGGCGATTGTAGAGCCACCTGCAGAGTTCCAGCTGGTGGTTCAGGGTGTGCTCGGTTGTCTTCGATGGATACAGACGGAATTTGTAACTAAGCATGACCCTGCTCCTCCACATATCTTTTCAGCACATCGAGAGTTACCTGCCCTGTGGTGGCGAGGAAATACGATGGGGACCAGAAAACACCTCTCCAAAGCTTTCTCTTTACCTCTGGAAAGTTCCTCTGGATTTCTCTCGAAGTTATCGTCTTTATAGCGTTGATGTATCGTGGTATATCCAGAGTTGGCTTCGCCTTGAAAATCATGGAAGTGGTCTTTGTTGCACTCCAAGTTCAAAACTTCCACCCCGAAACTTCCGCTTATCTCCCTAACTTTTTGTATCAGCAAATCGATTATCCCGCCCTCAAGCACTTTCCTTCGGTACTTCACCACCTGAACCAAATGTACTGAAGCACATACCGAGTGGGCACCCCTATCGAGTTCGTATCTTATAGTTATTTTTCCACCAACTATATATACATTCCGCCTCTCATCCCCTCCCTTTCGGAAGGGGACTTCCCGGCGATAGAGTTAAGTCATCTTGCGTAGATTTTGCCATCCAATTTTAAGGTACTTTCTAACAGCGCTACTGAGCTTTCCGAGGTCCTCGTGGTAGAAATTCGCACACACGTCCCGCTTGAGCTGTCTGTTGACGTTCTCCACCTCGTTCAGGCTCGGCGAGTAGCTAGGCAGGTTGAAAACCT
>Ga0080004_1240338_pt1 | contig 22928 bp, 31 predicted proteins | sample WasSprMetagenome_FD_69207 | JGI IMG/M metagenome (GOLD analysis project Ga0080004, IMG submission 69207) | Sulfidic aquatic microbial communities from Washburn Spring, Yellowstone National Park, USA - WS (SPADES assembly) (version 2) | ecosystem: Environmental > Aquatic > Thermal springs > Hot...
AACATCTTTTTGAGTAAATTCAAATTTATCTTTTTCATTCTTTAAATATTCCAAAAGTTTTACCATTTTCTCTGTTGGTGTTTTACTTGATTTTTCTATTTCTCTAATTAGAGGATATTTAACTTTAAATACCTTAAAAGCATTATCAAATATCTTTTCATCAAATTTTCCTTTAGTATAATGTTGCTCTAAAGCAGAAACAACTTCCCCTACATCTTTACCAGAAGCCTTATAAGCATCTGCAGCCAAGGTCCATATATCATAATCATCTCCCAAAACGGGAATTCTTTCTTCTATAACCCATTTAGCGGGGTCAAGTTTTCGGTTTACTATTCTTTGTTGAATTTGACTTATTATCTGCTCCTTTGATGCTCCTTCTGGAATTTCTCTTCTACCAGAATTAATTTCTTCTAAACTTTCAAGCAATGGGTCTCCCCATATCAAATTCTTTTTCTTTTCAAATTCTGCTATTTGAGAATAAGTAGCATTTTTAAATCCTTCTTCTAAAACTAATAAATGTCTTTTAGCGTTTCCCTCTCTTGAAATGTTAGATAAAACATCAATAAGTAATTCTCCTTTATCATCAAGGTCAAAAATGATTTTTGTTTGTTTTGCTAATTGATTAACAAAAGTTGGCAAAAGTTTTCCTTGAGCCAACATCTCTATCAATCTTTCTCTATCTTGTTCCATTAATTTCTCTGGTTTTTCTCCTGTTAAATGGTATAAATAGGACAAGGCTTCGTTTGAAAAGCGAAGTGTAAAACCAGTCAAATCTGGTATTATTTTACTCCAAAATTCTTTCCTTTGGTCTGGAGTTAGTTTATTAAGATATTCAGTAATTAACCTCGCAATATTACCTTGATTTCTTTGAACAATATCTCTTAATTGTCCCACAAAAGCATCTAATTTTTCTAAAACTTCTGGTTTAGTAATTTCTATTCTCAAATAAGGAGTATTCTGATTTATGATTTCTATCGCCCTTTGCTTTTCCTCAATGGTCATTTGTTTAAATGGTTTATCTTTTAGGTCTGCTGGTAAAAGCGATTTAATTTCTGGTTCTGCTTTTAATTCCTCAAATACTCTACCCAAAGTCATTCCCGCTTTTGCTATTTCTTGTCTCTGTAAAAGTTTAAAATGGTTTACAAAATTTTCCACTACTTGCCTAAATGAGACATTTTTAATGTTTTTGATATAATCTGCGTTTTTCAAACCTATATTTACTGCTGTCCTTAAAGCTTCATTTGCTATTTGATTAACATCCTCAAAATGAGAAAAAGTTATTTTTGTTACTCCCGCCTTATCAAGTTTAGAAAGCAATTCGGCAGAAGCGACCCTCCTTAACGCTTCATCAAGTTTATTTGTTTCAAACGCTTTAGTAAACATTTCTGCCAGGTTTTCTTCTGTTCTTTTTTCAAGAGTGCTCGCCAATTGTTCTCCTGCTGCCGAGGTTTTATTTGAGGATTTGATTTCTCCCTCAAGTAATTCTTGGTCTGCTCTTGAAAGTAATTCTCTTGACCTAAAAAGAGTTTTTCTTAATACCCCTTCAAAACCAATATCAACTAATGGAAAAAATAAACTATTAACGAAGGGAGCCATAGCAAAGTTAGTTAATGCTTCTCCCCAATCTCTTTTTCCTTGGCTTGCCTCATACAATCCCTTAATTCCTTCTCCAACGCTAACCCCAATACCAATTGCTATACTGTTATACAATCTTTCTTGCCATTTCAGGGCTGATTTATGAACCTCTTCTGGAAGTGAATAAATTTTCTTTCCTACTTTAAACGGAAGAAATCTTCCTGTTTCTTCCGCAACCATTTCAGGAAAAATTTTCCCCAACCTCATTGCTATTGGAGAAGAAACTTTTAGCAAAGGTTCTTTAATACGAACAGCTCTTGCTATTGTTCCACCAATTTTGCCAAACAATCTCAATGCTCCTCCCAATGTTAACCACTGAATTGCAGTTGCCAAAGAAACATCGTATGGCAAAAAAAGGTCTGCTATTTGTTTTACTATTGGTATTTTGTCAAGAATTTTTTCTTTAATGGGTATTTTAGCAAACCAAAAATTATTCTCCATTTCCTCTCTGGTAAAATGAGGGTCATACAATCCAAAGGTTAATCCTTCTGCTAATAAATTCCAAAAGGTACTTCGTTGTTTTATAGGTTTTTGAGGTTGAGTTGTGGGCTCTAGTTGTATCGGTTCCACTTCTACTCCATAATGCGATGGTAAAAACGAAGCGATATCAGAAATCATTTTGTATTGCTCTTTTGAAATCATATTTTTATTTTATTTGTTCTACTGATTGTTGTTGTGCAATTACAGAAAGAACCTCACTCATATCTATTCCTTGGGATTGCTTTACCATAACCAAATGTGCTGCTTTTTGGAAGTTTTCTTTAGCTTCTTGATATGCTTTTTTCTCTCTTTCTTTTAATACATCTGGCAATCTTTCAACCGCATCTAAATCAACATAATTGTCTGGATTAACCCTGCTCCAAATATCGTCTCTGTCTAATCCTGTTGTCATTGCTATTGCCTCAACCAAATTCTTTAATTTTGATGGAAGTTGTAATCGTCCTTCCTTGGTAAACCAAGCAGGCTTATCTTTTATCCAACCAGGAATTTCTTCTCCAGTTTGCGGGTCTTTTCCTCCATATAAAATTGAATGAATTAAATTATCTATGTATTGATTAAGATACATTTTTCTTGCTTGGGTTTTTCCAAATAATCCTTCTAAACCACCTTCACCACCCCCACCTCCTGTTCCTATTGAAATAGTTTGGATTGGTTGTCCAGTAGTTTTGTTGTAGAAAATAACATTATTTCCTGCCCTTATAATTCCCACATCTGGTTGAGTAATCAATTGTTTTGCTATATCTGTTAAGGGTAAATTGGTTCTTGCCTCTAACCTCTCTATTTGTTGTCTTACTTGTAATGGAACACTTTCATAAGACATTCCCGTTCCAGCATAGGGTTTCAATAAAATTTCTAAATCATTCAAGGCATCTTGTTTTTCATATTGTTTTATTTGTGCTTGTGTCGTTAGTTCTGATAATGCTTGTTGTCTTAAAGCAAGTTTATTTTGTTGATAGATTTGCCACAAATTCATATATTGATTAAAAAGATTTAGGCGAATATTAAGAATTTGAGCCAATCTATTCCAATCATCTTCTTTTTGGGTTGCTAATGCCTGTGTTAATGCTTCTTCCTTCATCATATCCAACATAGAGTACGCTTTGGAAAATTCTGCTGAAATCTTTGCTTCTTCCTTCTCCAATTGTTCTAAATACTTCCCCAAAATAACACTTCTAAATCCTAACATTTCTCTAGCTTCTTGAATTCTTTCTAATGCTTCTTGTTCTCTTTTTTGAATTTCTTGCTTTTGTTCCTCATATTGTCTCATAATTGATGCTTTTCTTGCTTCCATTTCTGCTGTACTTATTCCTGTCATTTTCTCAATTATTCCTCCAGTTAATTCATTTAATTGCTTAAATTCATCTAAATACTTCTGGAACATTATGTCCAATTCTCCTTTTTCTGGTTCAATCAATTTTCCAATTGAGGCAGCAGAAAGTTCTGGGGGTTGGGTGGGGGTAGTTTTACTTTTAACAGATTGAAGTGTCGTAATAATGTTTTTAATAACATCCGCTATTGTTTGCTGTAATGGTGTGGGCTGTGGTTGAACAGGTTGAGTAGGTTGAGTAGAACCAATAGGGGTAGGTTGTGCTGTTTGTTTAACTTGGGTAGTTCTTGTAGTTGAAGGAGTTGTTTGTCTTGGTGGAGCTGATGGTATTTGTTGTTTAATTGGTAGCGGCTGTATCATCGTAAGTTTACTTAAATCTCCCATCATTCCACCCATCATACCACCATAAATACCCCCATAACCCATTAATGGAGAAATTGGAGTTCCTAAACCTTCAATTTTAAACGCCTCTCTTGCTTGCTTTGCTGTTTTCTCTTTTTTTGTTAATTCTTCAAGTTGTTGTATTGTAAATAAAGGTTTATCTACCATACTTTTATGTTAACGAAAATTTTGTTTTTCCGTAAGTAATACACCTTTTTCTTGGATAAGCCCTACCCAAGTTTCTAATAACATTTTCCGCTTCTTGGAAGAATAGAGTAGTAAATTCTACATTGGTTTTCAATTGTGGTGCTAAATAGAAAGCAGCTCTTAAAGCAATTGGTAAAATCAAATCAGGGGCAATACTATCAAATAAAGGAACATCGGTATCATTTTGAAGGTTCAATAAAAAGTTTCCAGAACTATCTTTTCCCTTGTAATTTGAATAATAAATTATATCAATTAAATCAGGAATATGATTTCTAAAATTATCAAGCCATAATTGATAGGTTTGTCCACTTAAAATGTTAAAATAAATCTTTAATTTAACATCTGTTAAATTTGATAAATCAAAACTATCTATGTTTCTTTTTTTGAATTTAATCGTATTCCAACTATTTGTTCTTTGAGAATAATCAGCATTTAAATTTTGAGCTGAAATAGTATAAGATGTTGTTCCTTCTTTAAAAGAAAGTTCTATATTGGTTATTTTTGAAATATCTGGTAAATACAAGTCTACTGAAAAAAATTCCTCATCGTTGCTAATAGAAGAAATTGTAATATCAGATAACGGAATAACTAATGTGGGATTATCTGCCGACGCTGTAATTTTTAACCAAGCAGAAGCATTTCCCTCTGTTTTTTTTGTCTTATCGTTGTCTCCCAAAATAGTAGATATTCCCGTTGAAGCATTTAAAATTTGAGTTAATTTGGTTGCGTCAACAAATCTATCAAAACTCTCCAATAAATCAGAAGTAGCATAACTATCTTTTGCCACTATAATTGCCTTTTGAGTTCCATCTCTTCTCACAACAGAAAAAAAATTATGAACAAAATAATTTCTATCCCCTAATGATTTCATTAGTTCATCATCTGGAACATATTTAAAAGAATTATTTTCGGAATTTCTATCTTTATTTGTATATTCTACCGCAATAATCTCGTTAAAATCTTGTGGCAAAGAATAAAAATAGTTCCCAGCATAGTAAACAATCTGGTAAGTAAATTCATTACAGGGCAATCCTAAACGTCTCTGATAGTATTCTATCGCTCTATTGATGGCTCTCTTTTGTCTTTCCTCGTTTAAGTCCCCAAGATTAAACAATACCACAAAATCGTTTAATTGTTGTAAAATATCTGATAATGTCATATTAGTTTACATATTTCTTTCATTAACCTCGAAATAAATATCAATATTCTCAATCGCTGTTTTATCTCCCCTTAATTCTAATTTTAACCTAATCCAATCAGAAATTAAAGGGGGATTGGGGAAATGTAAAAATTGTTCTCTTTTTTTAGTGTTTGTTATTTTCCCCATTAATCTAAAATTGGTTACGAAAAACTTAATACTTCCTGATGCTCCAGAAAAACTATCTTCTATGGTTATTTTATTGTTTTGTTTATCAATAGCAGTTATTCTTGTATGTAATCCTGAACCATCTCCTCTAACAATAATAAGTTCATCTCCTACCTGCCAATTATAAGAGGATACTGCTGATGATTGAATTTGATTTGGTGATTGCCAGGTTCCATCAAAATAAGTATTTGGTGGATAATTAACGAAATCATTCTCGTATTGGTATTTCACAATAATTACTCCATCTGATGTTGGTATTTTATATTTAACTAATACTCCTTGCCATATGTTATCTATTCCAGAACTTTTAATTTTGGGGGTTATTATTACTCCTCTTGCTAACCTTTTATAGTTAAAGTAATTTGGTGTAACATAAATTCCACATTGACATTCATCATTAGTAGTCCATAATCTTGCTCCAGCATACAAATAATATCCATCATACCATAAAGCACCAGTCCAAATTCTGAGGAAAATAGGCGGAGTACGATATGTCCAATCTCTTAAATCCCATAATCCATATGATTTCAAAGTATCTCTATTTGGAACCAATGAAGCATAATGATAAACTGTTAAAGAAACTGGGTCAAGAGCATAAATTCCTGCTGGATAATCTGTTATTTGTTCAATTTTATTTAAATCTGGCTCATCAACTCCTGCTCCAAAAGGAACAAAAAATAAAGGAATATCATTAACAACTGTTATTCCATTTCTATGAGGTAGAGTAAAAGCAGGAGTGTTGGGAAAATCAAGTCTTTTTGTAGGAAATTTAGCAATAGTTTGAAAACCAGTCCCAGTCCATTGTTTCATTTCTCCAAAATTAGTGAGAATAAACAAATTGTCTTGCCAAACAAACCCCACACATTCCCCCTCTGTCATTCTGTATTCAGTCCAAACAGATTGTAAAGGGTCATATACTATAACATAAAAATTATTCGTTCCTCTGTGAACTCCTAAAAACAATTTAGAAGAACTTGCTTTCATCCAAGTAATTACACTTCCGCGAGGTAATAAAAGTTCATTTCTTTGAGCAAGAGACATATCAGCATTATATCTGTTAACATAATCCCAAGTTCCATAATAAAGGTATCTTCCCATAACTGCTAAACATCCTACTCCTTTTGTAAAACCTATTTTAGAACTTGCTCCTCCACTTCCATCAGCGCTATACCAAGAAAAATCATTATCTGCTGGTCTTCCAGAGTAATTTATAAACCCACCATCTGTGACAATAACCGCTCTACCTTCAAAATAAATTAAATCTGGGTCTTGCCGATTATAAGGAGTATTGGTTCTATTATCCCAGCCATATTTCCCCCCAGTTCCAGTTCTTTTTGTTAAAACTTTATTATAGCAAGCAGCCATATGTTCACCCTCTAAATTACAGAAGGCACTTATTCCATCTGTTAAGTCAGTTAAATCCTCATTAGTAGTATGCGGAACCAAAGGAAAAGAAGGAACTATTCTTCCTCTTTCAGCAAAAGGATTAACTTGAAAAGTAAATGCTAAATCTCCCCAATAATCTCCAAGATAATTGGGTTGCCATATTTGATTTTTTGCTGGTAATGATATTTTAGGCATTTTTACTTTCTAAATCATTTAACCTTTGTTCTAAATTTTCAATTTTCTCTATAAGTTCTCTAATTGCTTGAACACATAATCCTAAAGTATGCCACCCAGATATTGGTTTCTTTCCCGTGTTTTTATCTTCATAACGAAACTCATCTGGCATTTTATCCTCTTCAAGATATTGTCCCTTTCCATAATGTCCTTTTTTAATAACTACTTTGGGAAGTTTTTTGAATACATTTATTGCTGAGTTTTTAACGGGTAAATCACATCCAGTTATATTTCCGTAGTAATAATTCCATTTGCGATTTGGGTCTCCTAAATTAAGATTTAGAGATGTTGAATATGGTTTAAAATCTCCAGTAATTAAAAGTTTTCCTCTTTTATCTGATGGGTCTTTTACTCCTGCTGCTGGTCCTTGTAAAGATACTCCTCTCCCAAAATAAATTACTCCTCTTTCTGGTAAATCAATATATTCTAGTTTTTTAGAACCATCTAAACCCGTATGAGTATGTTGCTTGAATCTTTCTAATTCTTTTTTTAATTCCTCTATTTCTATTTTAAGTTGTAGGATTTCATTTTCCATTTGAGTTTATATGATAAACGGAATTATTGTTGACCTCTTTTCCTCTGCTCCTGCTGAATAAAATGCTGGTTCAGGGGAAACATATTTGCGAACCAAAACCCAATCAAAGTAAGCAGGTTCTCCAGCAGTGCCATCAATAAAGTTATCTAATCCTATCTTTTTATTGTTCCAATCTGCATTTGCTAACGAGCTTTGTCCTTTAAAAGTTCTATCTACTGTATAAAATTTGGCATAAACAGTATCTGTTGTTAAAATCATTTGGTTAATAGCCCAAGTATTAGCAGCAATATTTACTACATCTCCTAAATAATCAGTAAAAGATGTAGTTCCTCCATATCTTATTCGTGCGTAAATTCCATCAGTCCAAGAGTGATAAGAGTATGTATTGAAATTAGGAGATGTAGCAGGGTCATAATACAGAATACCTCCTGTATAATTTTGAGCTCCAGAAACAAATGCAGTCTGTAAAAATTTAGTCTCAATCGCAACAGGTCTTGCTACAGAAAAAGTTTTAGTAACTAAAGCCTCATAACCAACAGAATCTATAACTGCTCTTGAATTTGCTGTATCAATATAGCAATAAGAGCTGGAAGTATCTTGAATAGTAGTTCCATCATTTCTCCCCCATTTAGTTCCAATAGTGTTTGTGTTAAAATCGTCAAAAAACAAAAACGTATTATCTCCATTGCTTACATTTGTAGCCGCTGGATTTCCATAATAGCAATAAATATCTTGATTTGTTCCTAAATCTGCTGAAACTTTAACCCAAACATAAGCAACTCTATTTGGCGAAGTTCCTACAACGCTTTCTACCCAAAAATCCAATGGAGTTACTCCATCTGAAGCAGCAAACCTTAAATCTCCGCTATCATTTTTCCCAGAAGGAAATTTTGCTGAATGTCCTTCAACGTGAAAATGAGCCCCAGTTGAACCTGCACTTTCTCCTACTTTTAAAGGGACTTGGTAATTTGTTCCAGCACCAGTTGAACCTGAAATTGTAATTCTTTTCCTATATTTCCAATTATAATCTAACCAAGCCATATTAAATTTTAATCATTAACTTATTTCAATTCTCCAAGTAAATTCAATCTTATCTCCGCTTGCTACTGTAATTCCTGTAAAATCTGCGTGGGTAATTAAAGTTCCACCAGCAGAAGCATTAAACAATCCTGATTCGGTAATAGTTTTTGATCCATCAGCAGTTATTGTTCCTACAATCTGTAAAACATCAGCAGAAGGTTGAGACATCGTTCCTTGAACTCTCGCTTCTGAAGTAGGACCAAATAAATTAGTATCTGCTTTTGAGGCAGTTCCAGTTCCAGTTCCCCAAGCAATCCAATCAGGAGTGGTTTGGTCAAGTTCGTTTAATTTATCCACAATCCACGCTTCTCCGTTGTTTGTTAATACAACTGCACACATATTTTATTTTTTCTTAACGAATAAATTTTTAATTGCGACCTTTATTTTGGGAATTATCCCAACTTCTTCCCATTTTTTTTCTTTTGCCCGCCACACCCGAATTGATAATCCAACTTTTTTTATTTTTGCTTTTGCAAACATAAATTTTTAAATGTTTTTTCCCAAATATCTCCAACTATTTTAATATCACGATTTTTAAAAACATATTCTTGTTGTTCTTTTAATATTTTTTCTCTAAATTCTTTATCTACAATCAATTTTTCTAATTTTTTATACCAATCTTTGTAAGTATTCTTGGCTAAATAATTTACTTCTTTATTATAAGGCGGAACATCCGAAGCTAATGTTACTGTTCCCAAAGAAGCATATTCATAAAATTTAATACAAGATTTCGAGCGATTAAATTCATTATCTACTAAAGGTGCCAATCCTATATCTAAATCCAAATCTCTTAAAACTTGCGGATAAACAAATGGTATATGGAATGGAATGTGCCTATAATCTATTTTTTGTAATTTATCCCAAAAAATTTCGGCTTTTTCAAAAAAGGTATTGTATTCTGGAAGCCATTGCCTTTTATGTAAAAAGTTCCAAGTCGCTATTTCTGACAACAAAGGATAACCAGTAATTCCCTCTAAAATGAATTTGAATTTATATTTCTCTTGCAAATCTTTGATAACATCGATAATTAACAGCAAATCATCAAAGTGGGTAACAGAACCAGTCCAACCAATTCTTAATTCCTTACTTTCTCTTTTTCTTTCTTTGTAGATATTGCGGTCAATCGCATTTGGGCAAACATATACATTTTTATTGAATTTTCGAAGAACATTGGCTAAATTTTCAGTAGTTGTCGTAACTAAATCTGCTTCTTTTAATAATCCTTCTATTCTTTCTTGAACATTTTTTTGATTAAAAATCGGTTGAACTGGGTTTACTGGTTGAATTGTCCAAATGTTATCATCCATCTCATAAACTACTTTTTTCCCTCTCGCTTTTACTTTATATAATAACTTGAAAGGATCTAAATAATACAATCTTGTAAAAATTATAATATCATTCTCTCTTATCAATTTTTCCTCATCATTTATTGAACCCAAAACCGCATAACTTATTTCGTGTCCCCTTCTTTTTAATTCAAGAGCGGGAATGTGAATTCTTATAAAGAAACAACCAGTTTTAAACTCATATATTGAATTCAAAATATATACGATTCTCATAAATAATATTCTCTATGTGGAAACATTCGATTTCCCATTGCTCTATGTCTTTGAGCATAAAATGCTTTTAATTGAATCATTAATCTTTCTTTTTCTCTTCTTAAATCCGCTTCTTTTGAAGATAATTGATTAGCAATACAAAAATCTTGAGCAGCACCTAAACTTAAAATTCTATGAAATTCTGAAGCAAATCCTGGCACATCTTCAGGAGCAGATAAAGGAGTAACGCTCCTTGAAACATATACTTTTAATCCATTATCTAAAGTAACTTGATTAGCATCTGGAGGAGGATATAAAAATATATTTTCACCAATTAAATTATATTCTTGGGGAAGTCCAGGAGTTTTTTTATATTCATCTAATGCTACTTTTATTTGAGACTTATCTATTGGCTTTAATAAAACCCATTTTCCATCTTTATTTTTTACTTCCACTCTTTCAATCTTACGAGCAGTAGTTGGTAAAGAATATTGTTGTTGTCCATCCACTAAATTACAAGTAGCAATTGGTAAAGTATTTGCATTTGAATCATCAAAACTCCAATCTCCTACTGAATCCCAAATCAAAGTTACGACATCGTCGTAATGGCGATTAATATTTCTTAACAAATCATCATCTAAATAAGTTGCCGATGAAGAATTTGTTAGAAAATATACATCTTTTTTTAATTCATCTAATGTCATATTTTTTCTGCGTCGCCTTTTCTAATCATATCTTCGGCGAGCCATTGGGGAAGCATTAAAATATCTCCCGATTTTCCTTTAACCCAAACATACCCAGGATCTGGTGGGGGCAGATTGGGTTTATTTTGGGTTGGGGTTGAAGGCTGAGATTGAGCTTGTTTTTCTAATCTTCTCTTTGCCCTAATCTCTGCCATTTTCCTGCCCCATTCCTTTTTTTCTTTTTCGTCTTTAAATTTCCTTGCCATATTATTTCCCTATATCTGTTCCCCAGGATTTTCTCCCTAATGCTCCACAAGGAAGAGCGAGGAACAGATTAGAGAAACAATCAATTATGGATTTCTGAAGTATACCTTTAAGAATCTATTCGAATTCTTCGTGAAGACCTTGATTCCATATAGACACCAAGCAATGAAGTTCCTTCCAAGTTTCTTCGGTTCCTCTTTAATTTCTACCCTTGGTGCTGCTTGCATTACCAAGTGAATACTTTTTGCCTTTCCGATGTATGCCACTTTACAATTCACTCCACCATAATTAGCAGTTGCAAGATTATTCGAAACATAAATCCTAAATCCAAGGAAATCACCAGCATATCCATTCCTCAAGGTTGCATCAGCAATTTGGAAACCTTTTCCAGTAGCTAACTCTTCAATAACAGCAGCGACGCTCGGAGGAATAATTGCAATCCAATCAGCCGCTTCTTCAACATTCATTTGTCTCAATTTCTTTCTGGCAGCAGTGAAAACCTGAATAATATTGGCGGTAGTAGCGGAAATTCCGCTTCCAGCAGTCCCGCCAATATCTCCTTCATCTAATGCTGAAGCTGCGGCAGTAACTTGAGCAAAAACAGCTTGATCAATAGTATCTTTCAATCTGTAAGCGGCTTCATCGGAAAAAGCAGCAATTAAATCATATCGAGTTTGGATTTCTTCAATCCTATCGATATAAAATGCCGTATATTTTTTCTGATCGACCGTCAAAACTTCATCAGTGGCAGTTACATCAGAAACTGTCACATCCGTTCCAGGAGTATAATTTCCAACGGTCAAATCACTGTGATATGGATAGTGGATTGTGTCCCCATAAGTCAAATCAGCCTCAAAAGAAGTATCACAAGTTTCAGCAGCAACCAAGCTTTTCCTAAGAGGAACCTGCATTAAAGCACTCCACAATTCTGGATTTGTAGCCGTTAAATTGTTTGAAGGCATTTTAGTTTATCTCCTCTACCTTCTTTGTGCCTTTGCCCATTTTCTGAATTCTTCTAATTCTTCCAAGGAAGCATTTCTAATATCTTCACTCGTCCATTCAGAGAATTCTTTCTTTTCGGGCAAAGTTTTTGTAGAAGGTGGAGGAGGTTGTGTTTGTTTTGCAACCTTTTCGCGCCTCGCCTGAATATAGAGCTGAACTTCCTCGCTGCGAGCCGCTTCCTCAAGGGAAATATTTTTAGCTTTGGAAATAAGAGAGATATAATCCAACTCTTCTGGGCTATAATCTTTTAAGACAGAGATTTTTTTTACTAAATCAGCTATATCTGGAGAAATTTCTTTTTTTTCTTCTTTCGGTTTTTCTTCTGCTTTCTTTTTTTCTTCAATTTCCCTTCTCAATAATTCCGCCTCTAATCTCTTCACTTTTTCCTCTGCCTTTTTAGCCCGAGCGAAGAGTTGTTTATTTTTCTCTCTTAATTCCTCTGAAGTCAGCTCTTTTTCTAAATCTTTTTCAAGCTCCTCAAAAGACTTTTGAGGTTCTTCAGAAGTTTTTTCTTCTTCTGCCATATTTTTAAGGGTTTATGAAACCCATTTGCTCGTTTTGAGAGACGAGCTAACTCGACCTTTATTCATATTCCGATTTCTTTTTTTCGAAAGGTGGTTCTTTTAATAATTTTAATCTATACATTATTTCTTTCAAGACCTTTATTGCCATCTGTTTTCCTAATAATTCTTCAAAAGTAGTAATTTTTTCAATATTTGTTAATTCAGCGATTACCAAATTAAATTCATCTTTCAATGCCTCCATTTGTTGCGGTGTAAGTGATTTTAAAATTTTTTCTCTATCTTTTTTTTCCATTATATTTTTGTTTCTTCAGCCCCCATTATTGGGGTGGGCATAATTACAGGAGCTGAAACTCCACCGCCTGCTCTTTTAGGAGGAGTCATTGCTGGAATTTTTTCTTCTTCTGCTTTTGGTAATTCTAAATCTTCAATTCTTATTCCACCCATTTCTAAAATTTGTGCAAAAATCTTTCTTTTAACTGGATCAGTTAATAATGTTGGATCAACAGTTATTGCTTGTAATGCCATTTGTAAATTAGCCGCTTTTATTCTTATATCTGTTGCTTCGCCAGTAATTTCAATTTCAAGCCAATATTTCAAATCTGAATAATATCCTTTCGGAATTCGAATTGATTTTTCTTTCTCTTTTTTCTTTTTCTCTTTAATCGCTGTTTTAATTAAATTCCATTGAAATGGAGTGGGTAAATGATGATTTCTTTGGAAAAATCTCCATTTTTCTTGTTCTGCTTCTAACGCAATTTCCCATTCGTGCCATTTATCTAAATCTTCACCAATTAATTTTAGATAATGTTCCTCGTTATTCTGTTTAATAAAAGTGGGTATAATTTTATCCATTAAAAGGTCTTTTATATCGAGCGCTACATTCTCTCTTATCTGATCAAAATAAGATCCAGCCATCGTTGAAGCTAAAATTGCGCTTCCTAATGGAGTTCCTGCTGGTAATCTTTCTCCACGAATAACATCATAAGCCATCGTCAATTCGTCTCTATTTTGAAGCCATAATCTATGTTCAGTTTCGAAAGCGCTTAAATTTCTTTCTTCTGTCGGAACTCTTGTAATTCCTGATCTTGTTATAATTATCTGACCATTTTTAACATCTGTTAAAAGATTTTTATTAATCGTTTCATCTGAAGTTTGGAATATATTTAAAGCGGCGAAATAAGAAGATTTTACTCTTAAATTCATTTCTTCATTCACTCTTAATTGAGGATCGAATAATCTTTCTACCATTCCAATTCCGAGCCATCTTCCTGGTAATTTTTCCCAATGGATTTCCCAATAAGGAAATTCAGTATCAAAATCAATTGGCGTTGCTTGTAAAATATAGCCTGCGGTTTGAACTTCATATTTTCTTTCTGGTGCAGGTTTTGATTCTTTTGAATAACAAATTATTCTTGAATAAACATACTTTGTGGGATCGCCATCATCTTTTATCCAATCTTCTGGAACTTCTCCATATCTTTCAATTATTCGAATATAAGGAACTTTTGTTTCTCGCCACATTTTGATTGTTTCTTCGATATTCTCCCATTTTAATTTTTTCCCGATTTTTCTTAATTCATCTGGAGTATAATAATGGAGTTCTATAATATATTGACTTTCCCTTAACCAATTGGCACTTTGTTCAACAATAAAATTTCTTAAATCAACAAAATATATATCATTGTTAACAATTTTAGGAACAACCGAACCGAAAATCGGCAATTCATAGAATATCCTGTTCAAAATCTCTCCAAATTTCTTTTCTCGCATCCAGTATTTTAAATCTCTATCTGCTAACCAAATTTTAATCGGATTTTGTCCTGGTGGAGTTAATAAATGAATATCTTTCGTATCAAAATCGATTGCTTTTGTCGCTACATAACAAGGATTTCTGACTATATTGAAGAAATATTTTCTATATCCTTCGGAATCATATTCTCCATCTCGAAAGGTTGAATTATAAAAACGATAGATTTTTTCAATCGTATCTTTTTGACGAAATCTCAAACCTTCAACAATTCTAATTGATTGAGTTTTCCATTCATATAGCTCACTATCAATTTTTTTGAATATTTCTTCTTCTTTCATTTTTTCTTTTTGCGTTTTCTATTAGTATGCCATTTTTCGGAACCTTTGACGCCCATATTTATCAATGCATAAAATACCCGAGTTCCTCGTTCTTTCCCATATTGCCTTTGTAAGTTCGCTAAAACTCGTCTTCCAGAAGCAGTAAGTGGCATAATATTAAATTTTAAGCTCTTCTTCTTCTGCGGAGTCTTCTTAATGTTCTGGCTAAAACTGCTCTTCTTTTCAATTGTCTTGTAACTGTTATTGTTCCATCTGCTTTAACTCTTGCTCCAATACCTGCCTCTGCCAATCTCTGTAAAACCGATTCTGGAATTTTCTGTCCAGGCTTAATTCCTAATTGTCTTCTTAGGGCTCCCTTCCGTTTAATAGCAGACTGTATCCACAATTTTTTCCTTGCCATTGTAGAATAAATGAATTTTATGATGATAAACCCTACAAAGGGTAATGCCGTTATTTATATCGTCGACCTTTGAAATATTATATGCGATTGGAATAATATGATGTGCCTCTAAATTTCTTTTGATCCACATACTTGACAAATATAATTATCTCTTTCTAAAATTCTTTTTGCCCAAGTCTTTCTTTGATGAGAATTATCCCAATCTTTTCTTTTACTAATTTTCTTTTTTAATAAATTCTGCAAATATATTAATTGACATTTTCTCGAACAACATTTTGCTGTATCTTTTCGATATCTTTTAACCCAAAATTCTTTTCCGCAAATTATACAAAATTTCCGAAATCTAATTGGTTTTGCTTTGGGTCTACCTTTCTTTGACATTCTATTGAACAATATTTTCCTGCCTTACCATTTCTTAACCAAGCTCTATAAGTCCAGAATTCTTTTCCACAATATTGACAAATTCTTTTTATTTTTCCCTTATTCATATTCAAATCGTCTTTTAAAATTGAAATCTTTTTTTCTAATTTCCTTCATTGGTTCTGGAGATTGCAAACCCCAGGTTGCAAGCGCCAGCGCCATTACACAATCATCGTGAAAACCTTTGGGTGCTGTATATTTTATATTTCCCGCATCGCTTATCTCATATGAAAATACTTTCAATTCATTAATAAGTTCTTCAATCGGTGGTATAATAATTCCTTTTTGTTCAATGAAAATTGATAATTTATCTATCAATTGCATTTTGCTCTTTCCTGTGAATTTGAAATCTTCTACTAAAAGTCCCTCGTGTCTTAAATCATCTACAATCGGATCGCCCAATCCCGTTGAATCTATTATTATTTTCGCATTGTTATATTTTTTGGCAAGTGCTATAAGTCTCATTTTCTGTAACGGATAGTTTATTTCTTTAAATCTATCAAAAGCCACAACTTTATGAGATATTTTATCTAATACTATGAAAACTGTGAAATCTTGATATTTTGCTAAATCAACGCCGATTATGTAATAATGTCCAGGAATAGGATTTGAAAAAGCATCTTGTTGAACTATTTCATCTACTCCTCTAAATAACGAAGCCGCTTCTGGTAAAAATGTCGCTAAATATTCTTGCAAAAATACTCTTTCTGGTAATAATCTTTTTGCTCTTTCCCATTCCTCTTGTGAAAAGTGCGGATTTGCATTTGAGGGAAATTGAAATGCCGCTCCTTCTTCTTTTAATTGGAGAAACTTTTTATAAAACCAATTTTGTCCGCAAGGAGTTGAAATAAAAATTGTTCTTCCTGCTCTATCATGAGTTGTTGGAAATAAATATTCATTCCAAATTGATTCTGAAATTCTGGCGGCTTCATCAACAATTATTAAATCTGTCGCTCGCCCCAATAAACTGATTGGATTTTCAGTTGATTTACATTCTAAAATTGAACCAAAAGCAGTCGTTATTTGAGGAAATGGTCTTCTTTTAACATCTACAGTTCTTCCTGAAATTGCAATTTTTAAGAGCCATTTTAAAATTGTATCAAAAACTATTTGTGTTAAATCGTAATTTGGCGCTACTATCCAAATTCTTTTTCTTTTCCCAAGTAGTTCTTTTAATCCAATATAAGATGCTAATAATGATTTTCCAAACCTTCTACCAGCACAAACTATTATTTCTCTATTTTTGCAAGCTAATATTTCTCTTTGAGCAGAATGCGGTTCAAAACCGATAATTGTTTGTAATTTTTGCTCATTTATAGCTTCAGCCATTTTAAATTTTCTCTTTGAATCATCCAGCGAATCATTTTATCAAAAGATTGTTCAAAAGACATTGAATATTTAAATCCCATATTTTTAAGTTTCGAACCATCTAAAGCATAACGCATATCGTGTCCTGGTCTGGTAGAATGAAAATCAACATATTCAATTTCTTCTTCTTTTAATGGTCTTTTCTTTATAATTTGACAAATTCTATTCGCAATATATAATACATCTCTTTCTTCACCAACAATATGATAAGATTCTTCGGGCACTCCTTTTTCTGTTAAAAAGAGCATAGCATTACAAACTTCTCTGGCGTGAATCCAACATCTTGAAGAAATTCCAATTTCAGGAGTTCCATGAATAATTACTTTTTTTCCATCTAAAATTGATTTAACTGTTTTTGGAATGAATTTTTCAGGATGTTGGCGCTCGCCAAAAATATTCATCGAACGAACGATTAAAATCGGCAATTTGAAAGAATGAGCAAAAGCATAAGCTAAACATTCTTCACCTGCTTTTGTCGCTGAATAAGGATTTGAAGGTTTAAATCTATCTTCTTCTTTCCAAAAAACTCCTGGCGGCGCAGGACCAAAAACTTCATCAGTTGAAAATACAATTGTTTTTAAAGGATAATCTAAAAATACTTGTTTCTTTTTTATCCATTCCAAAAGATTAGCTGTTCCTAAAACATTCGAAAGAACGAATGGAATTGAATTTTCCAAAGATCTATCAACATGCGATTCGGCGGCTAAATGCCAAATATAATCTATTTTTCCTATTTCTTTATCGATCGCTTCTGAAATTGGAGATTTTAAATCGTGCCAAACAAATTTAACTCTATGCTTTACTTTATCCCAAATATCAATATCAGTTAATCTATTTAAATTTCCCGCATAAGTTAAACAATCTAAAATAACAATATTCCAATTTGTTTGTTTTAAAACTCCTTCAACTAAATGATGCCCAACAAAACCAGCGCCGCCAGTAATTAAAAGCGTCTTATTCATATGGATTATGAAAAAATCTTTTAAAGAATCTTGTTTTTTTCCATTTTTCGGGAGTTTCGGTTAGCCTATCTTTTTCGAAATCCGATTTAAATTCTTCGCTGGCTTTTTTAAGTCCTTTTTTTAGAACTTCATCTTTGAATGTTTTTAATTTTTTGTATGGATAAACCATTATAGTTTTTTAAGTTTAACATAGAGTTCGGTATTAATCTTTTCATTTTGAATTATTAAAAAGTTATAATTTCCTTTTTGAGCGAGGTCATTTATAAGCGCATTCACCATTTTTTCATTCCAGTAAGATTTATGATCTGGATAAAATGCTTCATCACAATGAGAATGGGGAACACGAATAAAAATTTCGGCGCCAGGTTTTAAAACTCTATAACATTCTTCTAAAACCCATCTAACATCATCTCCATTTAAATGTTCAAAAAAATGGCAAGAATATATTTCATCTACAGAATTATCATCGAAAGGTAAGCCCCGAGTAATATCTCGAACAATTTCTTGCCCATAATCTTTAATATCTATATTAATCCAGCCTGGTTTTATATCTTTTCCGCAACCCAAATTTAATTTTCTCATTTTTTATATTCCTTTTTCGCCGCTTTTATCGCTTTAACTAAAACATCCTTCGTAATTCCATTTTTTCGAAGGCGTTCAATATGTTTTCTAACCAATTTTTGCCACTTTGTTTTTAATTTAGCCATCTTCGTCTTTTATCTTTTTTAATTCTTCTTCAAATAATTCAACTCTTAATTTTTCTTTCGGATATCTATCTTTCAATTTCAAAAGCTCTTTTATTGCTTCTATTGAAGCTCTTTTATCTTTTTTTGCAAGAGCGATTTCTTTTAATCTATCTAAAAGCGGTTTCTCATCAATTGAAGCGAGCAATTCTTTCCAGCCTTTTGAATTAGTTAAAATATGCGGGTTAATGGCGCTTTTAGGAGAATATCCCGCTTCTCTCATAATTTGCCCCATTCTAATAGGTTTACCTTCTTTTATTTTTTGGAGCTTTATTTCAAAGGCTCTTTTTTGCATTTCTGTTGCCATATTAGAAAATTTGTTTAAAATTTGTCAAATTTGTCGGTTGATGAATTGCAGGTGGGGTGAATAATCATTTTTTTTCCGAATTTTTTTCGAACTTTGCCTCTTATCCCCCCCCTATTTTTGAAATTTGAAAATGATTTTTTAAAAAATTGCGAATTTTTTCGAGAAATTGGGTATAATATCCATTATATCGATTCGATTTTTGCGATTATGCGAACTATTTTTTTGTCTTTTTCGATGTGCGTGCGTGAGTTTATTTTGTTTCGCTAATTTTCTTTTCGCTTAATTGTTTTTTTTTGTTATAATATCTACTCAATATAGCTCAATAAAGATTTTTCTTAATTGATAAGCGCCAATTTCTTCTTAAAAGTATTTTCTCTTTTTGTTTAATATCTGTCAAGTGTCAGGTTTTTATTTTTAAGCGCCGATTTGACATTTTTTTATTTTATGATTTAAAAATGGGCTGTGAATAACTTGTTGAAAATTTAGGAATTTAAGGTTCTTGACAAGGATTTTTGCCTTTGCTAATATGATAATAGAAATGATGACAGAACTTGACAAGGATTTTTGCTTGATTAAAATAGAAAATGATAACATTTGTTATAAAAATAATAAAATAACGTCATATATATAAAGAAGACAAAAAAATGGAAAAAGAAAATCAAAAATCAATATATGAAGAGATTGAAGAAGAAATAAGAGAAGAAATTTTGGAAAATGTTAGTGATTTAGATTTTGATAATGAGGATTTTGCTGATATTGGTTAAAATTTAGCGCGCGCCGTCGTTTGTTTCTTTTTGCTCCTTTTCTTTGCGGTTTCACGATAGCAAACTAAAATGAAAGTAAAAGGGGCAACCAATATCAGCAAAATTAAAGGTCGAAAAATAAAAAATAAAACAAAAAAATGGAAATAGAAACTCATAAAACTTGCGAACAAAGAATCGATGACAATTTAGAAAATAGGTTGGAAGAAATAAAAAAAGGACAATTAACAGAAGAAAATTTACTTGCAATTACTAAAAAAGAAATTTGGACAATTGAATTGAGTTGGGGTGGACCACAAGAGTACTTCGAAGTATGGGTTGATAGAATGCCTTCGGGAAATGCGCCAAAAATTGAAAGTATTACTTATCATTTTTTGGATTGGTTTGACGGAGCTGAAAGAAAATTACAAGGAGAAGAGTTTGAAACAGTTAAAAATTGGATTGAAACGCTTGGATTAATTGAATAAGTTGGTTTCTTATTCTCTCCATCTCCGAAGAAACGAGATGGAGAGAAATAAGGAGCTAACATGACATTAAAAACAAAATTAAAAATATCAATCACATTAAATATCCTATTATTTATTGGCTGGCTGATTACTTATATTTGCTTTTTAATTGTCGCTGGCGTTTTTTAAAAGGTCGGCGCTGGCGAATTAAAAAAGATCAATATTTTTTATAAATAAAAATATGAAAACCGATTTATTATTTCATACCCAATTTAATTTTAAGCGTCGAACTTTTTATCCGAGGCGCCGAACTTTAAGAGCTGTGGCAAATTTTCAATCTGATTATGTTATTAATCGATTTCCTATAATGGTGGCTTTTTCTTATGTCGTGGCACGAAAATTTTTTAATGATGAATTGGCTAAATCTTTGGCTGTGGCGAATGCAACGCATTTTGCGATTTTAAAAAGAGTTGGTTTAAGTTTTGGAAGAACAAAAGCCAGATTCGAGAAAAAGCCGACTGGCGATGAAACATTTTTTGATAGCCAAGAAAGTTTTAAAGAATTCGAAATTATTAATTTTGTTGGTGGATCTTTTATTAAAAAGCGTGGCGAAAATATTATTTTAGCAATTGCTTTTATTCGGGGCAGGCAAAGCCCATTTACTATCGAAAAATTTAATCGAGAAGTCGAAAAATTAAATACTTTGGCGCCAAATGGATTTGATTTAATATGCGCCGAATGGGAAAAGATAATAAAAAATGAGAATTTAGAAGATTTAAAGAATGGAAAAAGATTTTTTCAGGTTTGGCGCCAATATCGAGATAAATTAAGAGAAGCCCAATTTTGGGCTAAATAAAAGGTCGAAAAATAAAAAAATATGATTGATGAATTATCAATTATCGATTGGCAAATAATAAGAGAAAAAAACACCGAAAATAAATAAATTGCCGTAAGGCTGGCTATTTTGCGAATTTTCGAGCCATTAATCTGAAAATTCGCTTTTTAATTGGCGGCGGCGCAAATTTTAAAGTAATTTTTTTAATTTTTCTATTTGTTTTTGATACCATTCAATATTTAAAAAGCTGGGAGGCGGTTTTTGTTTTGCTTTTTTCTCTAATTTATTATACCATCTTTTACTTTTAAGCGCCACGATTTTTCCTGATAAACTTTTATCGACATGCGTTAATTGAAAATGACAAGCTTGACAAAGTGAAATCCCATTATCTAATTCATATCTTAAATGAGCGTAGCGGCTTTTAGGAAAAAAATGATGAACTTGATTTGCTGGGCGTCCGCATAATAAACATTTAGGATTTTTTAAAAGGCAAACTTGATAAAATAATTTATCGGCTTCTCTCTTGAGTTTTTTTTTCTTTTTGTTCATATATAATAAAATCAGGATGATATTTTTTAAACATTTCCATCTATGATTTTTTTATTTTAGACATTTTTTTATTGTATTTCGCCAATGGTATATATTATTCCAGTTTTCTTCGAGCATATAATTCGCACATTTTTTCTGAATTTCAGCGTCGAAGATTTGGGATAAATTTTGAGCCAACCCGTATTTGTTGATACAAAATTGTTTAAAGGTTGCCCGCTTAAATTGGAGAATGCCAAAACTTGTTCCGTGATCTCCGATACATCTTTCTTTTTTCTGGGTTTGACAGATTTGACTTTCATAATAAATTAAACAATCCAAAAGTGCTGCATATTTAAGCGGTTTTCGATATTGGATAGATTGAGCCTTAATCGTAGTGCCATTTAAAATGATAATCCGATTCGTTTCAGGATTTTCAATTAGAGGAGCCAGAGCCTCTTGCCACGACCACAAGGAAATCAGAATCAAGAGGATGGCTACTAAAAATTTCGTTTATACATATTTATTTTAAAGATTCGGCGAAGCGGTCAATTGTTCTAACTGCTATAAACCCACTTAAAATCGTTAGAAGTCCTTGTGCGATAAAATCAGGAATAATTCCTTCTGATTTTAACACTCCAACAATAGCAATTAGAATCAATGCCCAGAATCGCCTACTCTTTAAAAATGACCAATCTCCTATCATAGTTTAAATTGTTTAATTTTCGACCTTTTTTTGGCTATTTAGGGATTTTTTCATTCGTTTCATTAACATCTTTTCCACTACTTTTCTGGGTTTTAATGTAACTTCATTACCTTCAAAAACAAATACTGACCTAAAACCAGGAAAGTCGGATGCTTCAATCAAAATATAATCAGCACTTTCTTTAGGAAGTTTTGAATATATTCTATTCAAAACGAGAAGCATTCCTTTTTTAAGTTCTCTGGTATATTTAATTTTTTGAATCCTCATTTTTTTGGCGACTTTTTTTATTTTTCCTCAATTACTTTAACCCGCACCCAATTATAATTATCAATTTTTTCGCCGATTTTTATAACTTGTAATGTTTGATTTGGGTTTAAAATAGTTAAAATTCTTCCACTTAATCCTGGTGTTTCTCTCAATCTTAAACCTACAACTGGCCTTACTAATGCTCCTTCTTGTAAAGTTAAAGTTCTTAAATATTCTGCGGCGCACCAACCTTCTCGATAAGTTGGCAAATCCATTACAATCCAAGCTTCAAAAGGTGGATAATCTTTTGGAATATAAAACAATCCTTTATCTCCCCAATCTGTCCCCCAAGAATTTTGTCCTATTAAATAATTTTCATTGTATCCAATGATACAATTATGAACTGCTACGCCTTCAGCAATATAAGAATTATCTTCATCTACTTCTAAATTCCAAAC
>Ga0080004_1114942_pt1 | contig 22924 bp, 14 predicted proteins | sample WasSprMetagenome_FD_69207 | JGI IMG/M metagenome (GOLD analysis project Ga0080004, IMG submission 69207) | Sulfidic aquatic microbial communities from Washburn Spring, Yellowstone National Park, USA - WS (SPADES assembly) (version 2) | ecosystem: Environmental > Aquatic > Thermal springs > Hot...
ATTGTCTGATGCGTTACATACAATTTTACAGCTCCCTCTACAGCAGCATCGAAAAGTCTATCCGCTAAAATCTTATAGGGGGAGCTCTTTATTATACGCTCAACCACCACGCTTGTGTCAACCACGTATTTCCTTGAGGATCGCACTTATCTTCCTCCTCTCAAGCTCATCCTCCTCTTTTAAGATCTGATCAACAATTTTAGGATCTATTTCTACTTCTCTCGGCCTGAATGGCTTCAACACAATTTCTCCCTCCCTAGCTTCGGCTATAATCTCCCCCTCATCTATCCCGGCAGCTTCCCGAATGGATTTCGGAAGTATCAAAACTCCCTTCTTCCTCATCCGAAGCACAACTCTCACTTTAGTTCACCAATAATGATAAGTTAAACTTATATTAAAAGTTAACCTTTTCAGTACTTATCAACCGGATGAAAGCAAGCTGAGGATTGTATACAGGGGCTTAAATAACTTCTCATAAATGAAATAAAGACTTTTTAGGTAATGCATTGCAAAACGAATTCCGGGAGGCGATTGAGTTTCACCTAATCAAATCCCTGAACAAAGATCATTCTAAGAACTATCCGGATCTGAGCATAGTCAAGGACATCATAGACAGCTATATGAGGGAAAAGGAAATTAAAGACGAGAATATAGCAATTAAAGAGCTTATAGAGAAGGGATATAGATACTGGAGCTTGGAGAAGACATATCAAGATGTATCGGAGAGGGAGATATGGGACATCAGGTACAAGCTGTTGAAAGTTGAGGGCAGATATCTCTACTACAGGTTGAGACTAAAGGAGACTATTGATGAGATGAAAAGGCTTGTCCTCATGCTCAGCAGTATAATGTCAGAACTGGAGCTATGCTACAGGCTTATGAAGGAGAGGGATCCAAGCGCAAAGCTGGATGAAAACAAGCTGAGGGAGGAGAAGAAGTCAGTTGAGAATTATGTGCACAGGTATATAGCGAGCTTGAGGGAGGATGTTGAGAGAGCTGCTGTTGATAACGAGCTGGACATCTTAGCGGAGATGGAGGATCTCATGAGGAGATATAGAAAGGAGTTTCGATCAACACAGTAGAACATAACAGACTATATGCTAATAGAATATAAAAGTTATAGAAATGAAAAGCCACCTTTATAGCGAAGAAGAGCTTCGTGAGTTAAGGAGGCCTGAGCACCTCAACCTCTCTCAAGGACATGTCCCTGGCTATTATGATCCCTCCAGCTCTCTTCACCTCCCTTATATAATCTATGTCCTCCTTTCTTATCAGAAATCCCTTTATGAGTATCGGAACCCCTGGAGGATATGAGACTATGTTCTCAGCTGATACCAAACCCTGTGCAAGATCGAGAGGAACCCTCCTTGAAACAAGCTTTTTTGGCATCCTTCTCACCAAATATGGCTCTATTTTCGGTGAATCAATCGGGCTGGTTGCTATGTCAATTATCAACAATTTTCAATACTGGCCAGACTCGGGCATAAAGATGATTCTTGTAACATCCCCGTTCTGGATAATGGGAATTCTATCTCTTCTTACATTCAAAAAAGATAGATTTGAAAACATGGAAAAGAATGTTGTAATTTTATTGATTATCTTGATGTTCTCTCTTCTAGTCCAGTGGTTTTATTTCCCTGCTTAGCGTATCTAGTTTATCCTTCTAGTCCACTTGATGGGAGGATGCTCAGTGAAGCCATAGAGGAGCTCAAAGAGGCTGAGAATCAGGATCTTTCTAAAAAGACAAGAAATATCTTCTGAATCCAGCAGCAACTCTGAATGCTTAGGAAAGCCTGTGGGAAATAGTGAAAAATAAGCAAGCTCGGTCGACTGTCGCCTTCAAGTGTTGTTTTGGATTCTTTCCCGTAAAAGCTCTCATTTTACAAGAATCCCGATAACAGCAGGATGAGGAAGATGATACACAACAGGATCTCTATTCCTCACAGCTTCATAACAGTTCCCCTCCTTGTACAGGGAGAGGGCTTCATCACTGGGTTGATCGCCATGGAGATAGGGTTATTGATAGGCGCACTCATCCCCAGATCCACGGAGGGTGTGCTCATAATAATTGCCATCTTCGGCATAGGTATGAGCGTCCAGGGAAAAGCTGCTGAGCTATTCCCCACATATCCAGCTAGGCAGCTCTTCCGCTCAGCGATGTTTGCGGATGATCCCCTTGTCTTACCATTCGTGGAGCAAGGGCTGCTGATCCTAATCGCTCTCATGATAGTTACCCTCATATCCTGGTATTTTAGAATTAGAGTTCGCAGATTCCGAGTGGCAGCATAGAAATTGCCCACAGCTCAATGCACACGAGATGGAACGGATAGTAAATGTTAGTTATCCGACAGCGGCTGAATCCAGAGGAAGATGGAACTAGTTAAGCGGATTTCATCAGCTAAGCGATAAAGCTATCAGAAGCTTGGTAAACTAGGAGTGTGAGAGCTCCCTGTAGAATGCTATCATCTTCCTCACAGCTTCATAGCAGTTCCCCTCCTTGTACAGGGAGAGGGCTTCATCCAGCAGGGCTTGAAGCTCAGCAGCCTTATCCTTGCTCAGCTTTCCGGCTGTGATGCCCTCACCCTTATAATACAACCTCTCTGAGATTTTTAAAAATAAAGCCTTGTTAAACTGATTGTTTAACAGAAAGACCTTTCATGAGTGGTTAGCGGTCCAGAATCGGATCTTATAACAGCTGCGTAGCCCTAACACTAGGATATCCTCGAACTTATATTTGAGCGAAATCCTTATAACTAACTAGCCGCTTTTATTACTTCTTGATGATTATACTAACCCATGGAAAATATAAGGAAAATGCTGGATTTATCTTCTTTGGAAAAGATAAGGAGTTAAATTTGGTGAGGGAGGGAGACAGAAGGGAGGAGGTATGCACTCCTAATTTCCTAAGTACTCTTTTAGAATGTATTTCTTTAGAGTATATTTCGACCTCTGAGTTAGAAAAAATAATTGAAATAAGTGGGGAGAAAATAAAAGAAAGATCAATAAAAATAGAAAATCGAGTAAAGAAGATACATAAAAGAGTGAAAATAAACAATAATGGGAGGATCCAGGACTATCAGATTGATATTGCCCCTGTATGGCATAAAGGATTATCCACTAACGAGAGGGCATGCGGGAGGTGGAAATATGGAAATATTTAAAAGAATAATAGCACTATTTAGGAAAATTTCTCGCATCTTTCAAAAGAAGGAGTTATATATAGGGGATCTATCCAGGGAGCAAAGAAGCGAACCTTCTACTGCCGTAGAGAGCATAATAGATAAGGAAGAAGCTCGGGGAGAATTGGAAAAAGAGATTGAGGGCGAGTCTATAGGAGAGCTAGAAGAGAGAGTAGAACAGAGTATTCCTGAAGGAAGGAGAAGGAAAAAGCCTCAAAAAAAGAGAGCTCCTACTGAACAGGATATAAAGACAAGAAGGGTTGTTTATAAAGAACAGAGGGTAGATCACGCGATAGGAAAAGAGGTGAAACTAGGCAAAAAGAGATCTACAGGGAGAGCTAAGAGGCCAAAGCCATTAGAGGCAGTTCCAAAGGAAAGAAGAGAGGAAAAATCGGCTCAATCCTCTATAAGAGTGAGAGCGCCATTTGTTGAAATCGATCTTGACAGGGCTAAGGTTTTTCTCGTGATCCCAAAACAAAGCTTAACGGTAGAAAATTCCTCTAAAAAACAATTGAGTTATAGGGTATCCTTAGATAACGAAGTAGAAAGACCGCTTCCAGTTGGAATTACCGGTAATGAAGAATATCCGGAAACAGAAGAAGAAAGGATTGAAATAGAAAAACCTATAAAAAATTTTAAGATTGCCTATCCAGAAGAGCTTGGAGGTAGGAATTATACTTACGAACATAGGGATGATTCTATTTATACTTTCATCGCTGTTGGAGATGGTCTAGGCAGAATGCACTATCTATACGAAGATGGGAACATCAATCCACTTCCTCAAAGAGAAATATGGGTCCTTCTTGAGGAGGATTTTGAGCCCGAGATCGAACCGATTTTAGAGGAGGATAGATGGATCTGGGAAAAATATAGGCCATTATATATCGATTTGAGAGATAAAAGTGAATTAGTTATAATAAATAGAAAGTTAAATAAAAGAGAAGCTATACCTTGTAAATCTACTTTTTCCATTGACGGCGAAGAGATTATTTATGATGATTTCAGCGATCAATCTCCCATTTTTACGAGTAACAGTATTAAAATAAAAGCTCCAACAATAAATGAAGAAGGATGGGTCGTTTATGTTCAAAACAAACAAGATGGTTATAAGATTGTTTCCGATAATTGGTTAGGGAAGGATCCCCTTGAGCTGAGATTTGACCGTGATCTACCCTGTGAATGCGGGGAATTCCAGGTAGATATCTGTGGGCAAGATGGGAAATCTGTTAACACACTGTTCTTCAGGTATATTCCATCTTTGCGATTAGATTATTCGAGGGAACTCATCATCCCAGATCCCAAGAAGGGCCATAAAACAGAGAGAGTTGAGATTTCACTTCCGTATGCAGAATATTTTGAAATAGAAACTGAAGAGCAAATAAAACCCACCCCAAAAGGATATGAGATCATTTTACCACCGAAAAGAGATGTCTTTAGGTTCTCCATCTTCAAGAAGAATAAGCCGGAAACTAAAGTAAGCTTCAGAGTAACGGTTCCAAGATTAAAATGGAAGACCTCAAGACATATAGATTGGAGGGATACTCCGCTACGTTTAGAGAGGGAAGAACTGCTCACTAGCGAAGAACTCTACCTCTATATCAATACGAATAGTTTTCCTAACTATAATATTTCGGCGATACTCGAGGCAAATAACCAGAAACTGCAGGAATCAAAGTTTGTTAGAAAGAGAAATATTTACAGCATCTTATTAAACCAATTTTATGATACTATTAAGGAAAGCAAAGGTAGGATTGTGCTTAAGATTAAAATCCTTAAAAACGAAAGGATCATAGGTGAAAATATTCCCGTTCTATATCTCTCTGAAAAGATAACGCTTAGACCTATCCCGCGAGTATCGAGAAAGATTATGAGACCGATTGTAAGGTGCGGCATGGGCATGAGGGAAGGAAGGGGCTTTAGTAAAGAAGAAATAATCCAGGCTGGGATTAGAATAGAAGATGCTAAACGATTGAACATTCCGTATGATAAGCATAGGAAGTCAGCACATCCCAAAAATATCGAGATTTTAAGATCGTTAGTTGGAGGTGATAATTATGCCGATAGATCCGATTAAGGTTACACAGAATATTCGTGAGAGCTATATCCGATATTTGACGAGTACTTTCCACCTCAGAGACGAACAACTTCGAAGTAAATTCCGGCAAGAAGTTGAGGCTTTTTCCTTTATAAAGGGCCCCATTTTAGAGGCAACACCACCTTTCGAAAGAGGGTGTCATCTTAAGGATTTAATTAGAGAAGGGTTGCTCAGCGATAAACTAGAGAGTTTTATTTTTGATGCGATGGATTATTTGCGCAATAATCCACTATACTTACACCAGGAGAAAGCTATTAGAAAGATAATTAAAGGTAGAAATGTGCTCATTGCCTCCGGTACAAGTAGTGGGAAGACGGAGTGCTTCCTGATACCAATTTATAATCATCTTTTAAGAGAATATGAGGAAGGAAGGCTCACACCAGGAGTAAGGGCTCTTTTGCTCTATCCTATGAATGCATTAGCTAACGATCAGCTGAGAAAGCTGAGAAAAATAGCGAGAGTGATGGAAGAGAAAATTCCCGAAGTTAAAATAACCTTCGGTAGATATGTCGGCGACACTCCTGAAGCTAAGAGAGATGGATTAGAGAAGTTCAAATTGATGAATCCCAATGAGGAGCCCGTAGAGAGCGAACTTCTTTCGAGAGAAGAGATGAGAGAAAATCCACCTCATATACTAATAACGAATTACGCAATGCTCGAATATTTACTTTTGAGACCAAAAGACTCGCCTTTCTTTGATGGAGAATACGCGAGAAACTGGAAATTCTTAGTTCTCGATGAAGCCCATATCTATAGCGGGGCAACGGGAATTGAAATGGCTATGCTCATCCGTCGCTTGAAAGATAGAGTCTGTAAAAATATGGAAGGTGACTTGCAGTGTATCGCGGCAAGCGCAACTCTTGTTAGGGGGGAGGAGGATTTTGAAAAAGTAGCAGATTTTGCAACCAAGCTTTTTGGAGAGAGATTTGAATGGGATCCGGAGGATAGTGAAAGACAGGACATAATTAAGGGAGAAAGAATCAAAATAGAGGGCTCGAAGGCTGAATTTAAGGCATCACTCAATCTGTACTTAGAACTAGATAGAATAATTCAAGATACTTCCTCTCCTACTCTGGAACAACTGTACAAGACTTGTGAAGAAAATGCTATTCCTAAAAGTATTTTGGATAATTCGAGGGATATTTGCGACAATAATCCAAAGAGATTCCTTTACGAAGTTCTTTCAAAAGATGAGATGGCAATAAAACTGAAGTCTCTGCTAGAAGGAGGAGCGAAGGGGATTGATGAATGCGCTAAATATCTTTTAGAAAAAGATGAGCCCTCAAAGGAAGAATATAGCCAGATAATTAGCCTTATTAATGTATTAGTGTGGGCACGCCCAGATGAGGATTCCTTACCTCTTTTACCGGCTCGTTACCATCTATTTGTTCGCGCACCGGAGGGGGTCTTTATATCCTTTTACCCTGAACCGAGGATATTCCTAGAGAGGAGGGAGCTGACGGATGAGGGGTATCCCGTCTTTGAACTCGCTTCTTGCCGACGCTGTGGGCAGGAATATTTAGTCGGAGAGGTCGTAGAGGGTAAATTAAAGCATTCTTTTGCTGAGGTAGATACTCAGAGGAAGAATAGGTATTTCATGTTATGGGGGGAAGATATTAAACTAAAGGAAGACGAAGATCAGGAAGTAGCAGTTCCTGAAGAAATTGCTAAAGAAGGAGATGTATGGAAGCTGTGCGTAAAGTGTGGGTCGATATGGAAAGATAAACCTACCTGTAATTGTGACCATGAGAGAGATTCCGTAAGGACATTGATCGAAGTAACTCCCAAGGACACAGTTCTTAATAAATGCTACCTATGCGGATTACGCTCCATAGATATTGTTCGCGAATTCATTTTCCAGAGAGATGCTCCTGCAGTAGTATTAACTACAGCGTTGTACCAAAATCTTCCGAGGGAGCACGCAAGGGAGAGAAAAATACTCATCTTCTCGGATAGTAGACAAGATGCCGCATTTTTTGCTCCTTATCTGGAGTTCACTTATAAAAGGATCTTATTCAGGCGTTTGATATTTGAAGCCATAAAAGGAAATCGATTAGAAGATTACAGGCTTGAATCCTTATGTGAGGATGTTCTGCGTCTCGGTGAAAAAAGTAAAGTTTTTGATCCAGCGAAGGATGAGAAAGAAAGGAAAAAAGAGGTCTGGAAATGGATAATTCAAGAGTTCTGCGGAATCTGGGATAGGAGAAATTCTCTAGAAGGTGTTGGGCTGATATCATTTATCCCGATATTTCCTGAAAACTGGAGGCCCATCAAAGAGCTACAAGAACCGCCCTGGAATCTTACAGAGGACGAAGCGAGAGCATTATATCAAACATTGCTCAACTCCATGCGCTTCAATATGGCTATTACTTTTCCTGATGGACTGAATTCCCAAGATGAGTTCTTTAGCCCAAGGAATAGAGAGTACAAATTCAGAGGGGAAGGCTCCGATACCGGAAGAGGGATATACTCCTTCATACCATCTCAAGGCAGGACTAATGCAAGACTCGAATATTTGGAAAAGTTATATAAGAAGATTACGGGAAAGGAAGATGAAAACAATGAATGTAGGGAGCTATTAGGAAAAATATGGGAGGATTTGAGAGATAACTGGGTTGATAGGGGTATACAGAGATTTAGCAACTCGAGAGATGGTGTCCTTTACAAGCTTGATTATAGATATTGGAGAATAATCCAGCCGAACACCTCTTGGTTCATTTGCGATCGCTGCGGAGTAATTGTACCCTCAAGCGTGCGGGGAGTCTGCCCGACATTCGGCTGTAATGGAAATCTCATTCCAATAGATAACCAAAAATTTGAAGATCTTGAAAGAAATCATTACCGCTATCTATATACTCACTTGGAACCCATAGTAATGGCTCCCCATGAGCATACAGCACAGCTCACCACTGATCATGCCTCAAACATTCAGCAAAAGTTTATAAGAGGGGATATCAATATCTTGAGTTGCTCAACTACATTCGAGCTAGGAGTGGATATTGGAGAATTAGAAGCTATCTTTTTACGTAATGTCCCACCAGAGCCCTCAAACTATATTCAGCGCGCAGGAAGAGCAGGAAGAAGGCTCGGTACCATAGGATTTATTCTGACTTTCGCTCAACTTCGTTCTCATGACCTTGCATACTTTAAAGAGCCAGAAAAAATGATTGAGGGAAGAATAAAGCCACCTATCATTGAACTCAAGAATGAGAAGATAATTTCCCGTCATCTCTACTCCATTGCAATTGCGGATTTCTTCAGAAAATTTAGCGATTATTTCGGGGATGCGGACTCGTTTTTCAGATTTGAAGAAGGTATTTCAGGCACAGAGAGAATAAAGGAGTATCTTCTCACAAAGCCCGAATCCATCCTGAAATCATTAAAAAGAGTCATACCTGAGGACTTGCAGAAAGTTTTTGGAGTTGATGATTGGAAATGGGTTGATGGTCTTGTGGGCAAAGAAGGTGTTCTTACAAAAGCAGACGAGAAAATAAGGGACGAATTTACCAGGCTTAAGGAATTCTATAGATTAAAGGAGGAAGAATGGAATAGTGCCCAAGATCAGCAAAAAAGAAACAAAATACATGCAGATATGAACTGGGCATACAAAAGAAAGGAGACTATTAAGAGAAAACAGCTCATAGATTTCTTAGCATCTCATGCAGTTATTCCCAAGTATGGTTTTCCAGTGGATGTTGTTGAATTGGACATTCTATCACACCAGGATGCTGCTAAAAATATCCAGCTAGAAAGAGATTTGAGCATAGCTATTTCAGAATTCGCGCCAGGGAGTCAGGTAGTTGCAAATGGGTATATTTGGGAGAGTGAGGGGTTGAAAGTCGTGAGAAATAGGACATGGCCGATTTACTGGTATGCTATCTGCAGTGAATGCAATAAATTTTTCATAAAAAGTGGAACAATAGAAGAAAACCCACCCTCCTTCTCATGCGATGTTCATGGACCCATCTCACGGGGGGATATACATAGATTTGTCACGCCAATATTTGGCTTTGTGACCTCTAAGGATTTTGAGCCAAAGAAACCGGGTGAATCGAGACCAAAGCATGAGTTTACCACAAGACCATACTTCTTCAGTTATGAGAAGCCAGAGGAAAGAACATTCACTATTGGCAGATTTAAGATTAAATGTAAGTACTCTTCCGATGGAGAATTAGCCGTTATCTGTAAGGGGAAGAGGGGTGGATTTTGGATATGTTTTGATTGCGGTGCGGCTTTCCCGGAGAGAAAAAGAAAGCATAAAACGCCTTACGGGATGGACTGCACATCACCTTTGAAAGGCCCGTTTCACCTTGGACATACTTTTAAGACTGACGTGCTTTCTATTTCATTTGAAGAGCCAAATATAAATGAAAGTTATATTAGAGAGATATTTAGATCAAAGTCTATTAAGATAAATAATAAGTTTGTAGAAAGCTTCTGGCTATCCCTCTTATATGCAGTACTAGAGGGCGCAAGCCAGGCCCTCGGGATAAAAAGAGAGGATCTGAATGGATGCCTCCATTCATCTGAGGGCAGAATTATGCTAATATTGTTTGATAATGTTCCTGGTGGAGCTGGGCATGTAAAACGAATAATGAGCGAGAGAAACTTGTATGAGGTTCTCAAGGGTGCCCTAGCCCGAGTCAAGAATTGCGCATGTGGGCTTGAGACCAGTTGTTATGGATGCCTCCGAAGTTATGAGAATCAATTCTGTCATGACCTACTGAAGAGAGGCGTTGTCTGGGAGTTTCTTGAAAGAAATCTGGAGGGGGATCAGTTACGTAGATAGACAACTTAACGAACTATTTACCCTCCACCGAAGAAATGATCTGTATAGCAAGATAATTTTTCTTATGAAATCTGTTCCATGCTGATGGGAATTCTGCCCTTCCTGCTCAGGAGATTCTATTATTTTTATCCCATCCTTTCACTATTTTCGAGAGGAAGTTCAAGTTGATCCGTAAGAGAGGCTAGCGAGCCTCTTCAGTAAATCCGGAGACTTCGTGTGTATGGGCTTCACATCCTTGGGCCTCACTACGCTCATTATACGCGTCAGCTGATAGGGATAGTAGTGGCCCGATGCCCTCATCCTGTAGTGCTGCACCCCCATGGCGGAGAGCCAGTTAGCTATCACATCGTATTCCAACGCTTCCTCTACCTCAGGCTCCGGCTCAGAGAGTACCGCCACGGGGCTTCTCATAGCAGGGCGGAAGCTCGGATCCCTCAATAAATCTACTATCTCCCTGTGGGAGGTAAGTATGAAAGAGTTCCCTCCTATCTCCTCAAGGGAAACCTTTTCCCTCATCGTCGGATATCTCACGAAATCCTCAACAAGATTTATCTCAACGGGGGGCTCTGGTACCCTCTCCAGGAGCTTAGCTATTTGAGCCGATGCAACGTAGCAATCGAATCCGAGCTCCTTCGCTATCTCGAGAATGAGGTAAGCGTACTCGAAGTCGAGACCATGGAGTGTGAATAGCATGGGAGCTTGAGAGGATTTTTGGGAGATAGCGATCCTCCTTATCATATTTGCGACATCATCCGGTGAGATAGGCGTCCTATTAGACCCTACATTCGTCCCCTCTATTATGAGAGTGTCCACTCTCACATCCGGATTCTCCCCCAAGTAAGTGAGGAGATCCTCGCCTATTAGCTCGAGGAACCTCTCCTCCCCGAGGAAGCTGTCGACTCTGAAGTCCCCTGTGTAAAGAATCGTCTCCTCTCTGCCGAAGTACAGGAATGCGTATGCTGGATAGGCGCTGTGGGATACTGGAAGTGGAATCACACCGTTTTCATCCTCTTCTAAAGGTTTTATCTCCCTTATCTCCAGGAAATATCTCCCTGCAACTAGCTGGAGCCATGAGGAGGAGTTCTCCCACCTCTCCTTCATATCCTCGTATACCGAGAGGCTCGGCAGGTATACGCGAGTCTCCGAGGGTATGTTGTGCAGGAGCCCCAGATGATCGAGGTGCATGTGCGATATGTATATGCCGCTGGCGTCCATGTACCATTCCTGCTTCGGGATGACCCCGAGTCTCCTGAGCTCAGCTATCCCCTGAGGCGTTACCTGCATGGAGTAATACCTGCTCATTATATCGAATCTGATCCCCTGATCGAATACAAGAGTTTTATCCCCATCCCTTATCCTTACAAAATTCCCACCTATGCTGTTCTCCCCGGACAGTATCTCTATCAAGGCTTCCCCTCCTTCGGCCTCAGGATGTACCTCCTCTCCACCCTCTCGAATGCCTCCCAGTTCATGGTGCTGACCGGATCCCTGAACCTGATCCATTCGGGATTGGTCCCTATATTGTAAACTATGTACCCTATATTGTAAACTATGTAGAGCCAGTACCTTTCCCTCTCCCTCTCAGCGAGCTCTGCTTCGTAAGAAGTCAGCTCCCCGTATACTTCAGGCCCCAGATGGCCCTTCACCTCTATTATCCTAACTTCCTTCGTGGATGGATCGACGCTCCTTATATCGTAGTGCTCCTCCTCCGGGACTACCTCGGGGATTCTCCCCTCATCCCTCTCCACCTTCATGACGATCTCGAGTGCTCTCTTCTCTACCTCCTTTTTGACTTCCTCCGGGATATCTAAGCTTCCCTTAGGGGGCTCGATGAACTGTATGGATCCCAGATCGTCGGAAATCCTTATATCGAGGTCCTCAGCTTTCATCCAGTTATCCGGACCCCTGAGTCCCTCCTCCTGCAACTTCCTGGAGTAGTTGATGATCGGTGAGAGGAGTTCCCTGCAAGATTTCTGGAATTCATTTATCACTATGGCCCTCAATTTCACGGAGATATCCGAGTTAGGTATCTCAGCTATTCCAACTAAATTCGAGATCGCTGATGAGATTAAGTCAATGAGTTCGGATCCTCTTATGATCTTCTCTTTCTTTAGATCTATCCCGATGGGCTCCTTGTAGAGCAAACCCCCGCTCCTCCTATCCCTTATCTCCACTAGTTTTATGAGCACCCTCCCATTTGGCCCGTAGGCCACTAGATTCACCGGAGATGAACTCCTACACTCCCCGAGAAGCATGCCATAGATTGTCCTTAAGCTTGTTACCGCTACGGGCATCTCCGATCCCCTGATAACCTTTAGCTCATCCCCTTCCGAGAGAACCCTCAACCCGAGGAAGCCGGATGCTGACTTGAGGAGCTTCTTCATAGAGTCCATCAAGTCATGATGACTCTCGAATCCGATCTGGGCTATCGTATTTATTATCGCCTCCCTAGTTTTTTGAGCATACAGCACCCCCTTGGACTTCAGTTCCCTCTCTATCTCCTGCTTGGCAGCTATTATGGACTCTATTAGGTCGCTCAGGCCCTTCTCATCTTTCCTCAGATAGGTCTCTATTAATCTAGCTTCAGTAACCTTGAAGAACTTCTTCTTCCCCTTCTCACTCTTCGTCACGACGTAAGGAGGCAGCTTCGTGAGATCCTCCGTTTCCGTATAGAGGATCACTTCCTGCCCGGTTATAGGCCTCGCGCCCAAATCCGCTCTCTTCAAGTTGAGGAGCTTCTCGTAGATTGATCTAAGCGCAGCGCTATCGGCTTTATTCGTCATGAAGAGGGTGTATATCTCGACCTCCCTCCTCTGCCCGAGCCTCCACACCCTACCTATCCTCTGCTCCAGTTTTATCAGGCTCCAGGGGACCTCGTAATTTATCAGGATATGAGCTACCTGCAGGTTCAGGCCCTCAGCCGCAACATCCGTAGCTATGAGAACTCTAGCCCTAGGATCCCTCTCAAAAGCTCTTCTTATTTCCATGAATTTCTTCTCATCAGCCGTTTCATCCGAACTGAGTCTGAGGATCGAGCCTTCAGGCCACCCCTTATTCAGGAGCTTCTCCATTATGTAGTCGAGCGTGTCCTTATACTCGGTGAAGACTATGACCTTCGAATCCTCCTTCACTTCATCCAGCAAGGAAATTAGAGCTTTTAGTTTGCTGTCTCCCTCCCTCATTATATCCCTCGCCATCTCAACGAGCTTCCTCATCTCCTCCCTATCCCTCTCGGACATGAGGGAGGATGTGGCATCCAGGAACTCCTCCATGATCTCCTCGGGATCTCTTCCCGGATACTCCTGATCCTCATATCCAGTTCCCAAGAGCGTCTTCACGCTGTGCATCAGTTCCTTCAAATTCCCGTGAGCTGTCCTCCTCAAAAGCAGTCTCTCGAGAGTCGTCACAGCGGCATAGGGGCTGGAGGATGCCCTCTTGAATATGAGAACTAATAGGAGGGGGAGTGCCCTCTCGCTGAGCTCCTCCTTCTCATAGGCGAGATCTCTGAGTTTTGACTTCAGGAAATTGAGAAGTCTATTTATGAACTCCTCTTCATCCTTCCTCACCTTTATAACTGTCGCGTAAAATCTGGCCATTGGGAATATCTCTTTTCCCTCGTATATCTTGTTTATCTCCTCCTTCGTCCTCCTGAAGATTATAGCTCCATGCGTCAGCTCATAGAACTGCTTCCTATCCAAAGATCTCCAATCCTCCAGGTAGGGATCAAGGAGCCGAAGCCTCGATATGTAATCTGCGGGATCCCCTCTGTGAGGTGTCGCTGAGAGGAATATCACATTCCTTCTGGGCTTTCTCTCTATAAGCTCCCTTCCTACCTCTTTGAATCTCTTCGTCTTCATCCCAAGCTTATGGGCTTCATCTACAATTATTATATCCCATGGGACATCCAGAACTTCTTTTATCCTTTTCTCCCTTTTTATGAAGTCCATTGATGAGAGATAGTATCCGTCAGGGAACCCCTGCTTTTTTATATATTCTATGTTATCCCTCTCTATCTGATTAACTTTACCTATGCCCATCCTCTCGAGCTCCTTCCTCCACTGCGGTATGAGGACTCTGGGGACTATTATCAAAGCTTTGGATACTCTACCCACTCCTTCCATATATCTGGAGATCGCTAGGGCCGTTATCGTCTTTCCAAGCCCTATCTCATCCCCTATGAGGACTCTGACGGGGTTCCTGAGAGCGAGTCTAGCGAGGACTTCGCACTGATGGAGGTAGTGCTGAGGGGGGTCCTCCGCGGAGGTCCGGAGATACGGATATATCAGGGGGTGATAGCTCAGCTCATTCAAGAATCCTGAGATGAAGCCGATTACCCCGTCCTCGAGTTTCATTACTATCACGAATTTGAGGAAAAATAACTTAAAAGTTTAGCTGTCCATGGGAAGTGTTGCTATCCTCATTACCAGCGATGAGCTCTCCTCTGATAGTTAAAGGGAATCGCACATTTTCTAGATGTTCTCAGCCTTTATGACCCTTCCTCCTCACTAGGAGTTTGAAGATAGCTCTTCCATTCAGTTGAGATAGCACCGCTATTTTCTGGTCATCCAACACCACATGATCCTCGAGCTCTATGCTTCCATTTAAATGCGTCCTCAATCCGAGCTGGCTCGTTTGCCTTGATATTTCATCTAACTTCTGGACTAGGAACCTCGCCATATCTATGCTCACCCCCTCCATTGAGAAGCGTATATTCCCCCCGAACTCAGCATCGATATTCACTTTAGCCTTCATGCCCAACTTGCTCACGTTTTCTATCGCTATTTTCAGCGAAATTAGATCGGAACTACTTATTGATAGCAGCTTCTCTCCAGAGATGCTGCTATCTATCTTATCTACATCTCTCTCCTCCTCAGGGCTCAAGATGACTATGGAGACGGATTCCTCCTTGAGCAGCCCGTCCGAGCTCACTGCCCTTATCTTCAGGGGAAACCTCCCCACCCTCCTGGGCATTACCTCCCATGAGACCTTCATCGGAGGCCTGCCTTCCCCCTGGCTGAGCTCCCCTTCCTCTACCTGGAGCTTTATCTCCTCCGAATAATCTTCTACGGGTTCTATGGATATCTCGAATACTGCCTTCTCTCCCTGGTTCAATTCCACATGCTTCGGTTTCACATCGAGGACGAAGCCCCTCTTCAGCTCCTCCTCCCTCTTCTCTATCACCCCGGCCCTCAAGACCTCTTCCCATCCTTCCTGCTTCACCAAGTCCTCGAGAGGTATTCTCTCCCCTCCAATCTCTACTTCGTACCAGATCCTCTTCGTTACTCCGTTCTTCCGCACACCGCTTTCGGAGAGGAGCTCCTCCTTCATCTGCTCCGCAGCCCTCTTCCAGGAAAGTATCACTGCTGTATCCCTCAATCCCTTCGGCCTCTCAGCGCCTGAGGATCCGATCCTCTTCCAGTAGAGCTCCCCCTCTATCTTAATCCCTATATCGAGTTTATCCAGGCCCTCGAGGAGGGCTTCCTCAACCGCTTTTTGCGTAGTGAAGGGGGCCGCTGTACTCGTGTAGAATACATCCATGATTTCCTTGAACTCGAACTGCCTGTCTCCATTCACTAAATCCCATCTGAGATTGTCCTTAAGAAAATCGGAGATATCCTTGAATTCCAGTTTTGTCCTGAGCTTCGGTCCAGTTCTCGGATCTTTGAGCGCCGCTTCCACCTGCGATATGAGGGAGGAGGAAGGACTCGCTTCCACGATCTTTATATCGTCTCCCTCTTTCCCCCTGTACGGGTAAGCGACCTTCGTTAGGAGGGAGAGTATCTGCTGCATCAAGTATCCTTCGTTCTCATTAATGTAACTCTCCAACTTATTACTCTGGATCTTTATTATGTCCTTATCTGTGTAGTACTCGCTCAGGTTTTCCTTTATTTCTTTAGCCGCCTCTATCTTCGCTACATATCTGAGCTCATCCGCTAAATCCGATTTAGATGGGAATACTACTGCTATCGTATTTGCATATGTTCTCTTTCCCCCTCCGGGTTCTCTCAGTATTATATTCCTCAGCTCCTCCTCACTAACATCCGGTTTTACCATTACGACTAACCTCAACGATTTCTCGTCCCTCAGCTCTCTCCCTATGTCATCTCCATATCCCAGTGTAATCACGTTATTACTGTCAAATACCTCGCTTGATGGCTTCTCTCCCTTCTTTCGGGTTCCGGATGTATCTCCTTTAACATGACTTTTTACATAATTGACCAGCTTCCTGTGAAGGTCGAGGGTCGCGCCTCTCAGCATCTCATCAGCTCTCCTCTCTACGTACTCCAAGACCGATGGATAGGGCGTGAACCAGAACCTGTTCTCCTCCCCGGTGAAATGGGGGAGTTTGACCAGCATCTCCTCTACCGTGGCCTCTATATCTGGTGGCTGAAGATCGCTTGATGAAAAGCTCTCGGGATCGTAGGTCATCAAAGCTATGTCCTTCAGATCTGGGAATACTTTTAGAGGCTCTTTGAATGTTTCATAGGTGTAAGTCTTCAGTAATACGACTGTAGCTATCTTGAGGGCGAGCGCTGGCTTTGAGCAGTTCGCGATAGAGCCGAGGCTTCCATCCTCGGATACTATGTCCCTGCTCGCGACATCCCTGAAATTCTTGTAGCTCTCCGTGAGGACCAGGTTCCTTATATCCTTATCCCTCAGGTCTATGTGCCACGGCATTATGAACCCCGAATCCTCCCTCCCGCTGAGGATCCTCCTCACGACCTTTCTAGTTATCCTTATCGCATCCCTCGTCTTCTGGAGATCTCTGTTCCTCGTGACGAATTCTCTGAGTACTTCCAAATACTTTGGGTGGAAAGGATAAGTATCCTTAGCCGTGATCCTCTTCTCCTCGAGTGATAGCTGCCAGTCGGATTCCGTCCCGAATATCTCGTAGCCCCTGTAGGTAGATTGGAGCCCATCTTGAGCTTCCCATGCCGCATCCTCAGATATGTATGAGAATATCCTCCTCTTGAGGACCATCACAATGTCCTCAGGGGCTACAGGAACTACTATTTTGGTGGTCTCCCTGCGTATGTGCCTCAGTATCTTTTTCGCTACGTCCCTGTAAAGCTCCTCGGGGGTGGGCTCCTCCTTCCTGTACTCCGCTTGGATGGAGATCACGAGGGCTATCCTTTCGAGGGGTTCTATGGCTTTAGCCAGATTTTCCAGGAAAAGTATGACTTTCTCCCCATAATCCTTGAGATCCTCGGATCTCGTCATATTGAAAACGTAGGGGACTATCTCATCAAGCAGTATTATCGTGGGATCCTTCGCTCCAGACAAGATGGACCTGAGCTTCTCGATATCGGGAGCAGGAGATCCCTTGCTATCAAGGTGCTCTATATCGGCGTATCTGCCTAGCTTATAAGCTAACATACCCCATATCGTCCTTATTTCGAATCCCTCAGCTTCATAAGGCTCAGCTGGGTGAGGGACTAATTTCGTGCTGCTCGCGTCCATCACCACGACCTTTACCCTTCCTAGCCTCGATATCTTAGCGGCGAGTTTCTCATCGAGATCCCTCAGGCTCTCCGGGCTCTCGAAGGCATGGTAGAGCGTTATCAGCGTATGGGTCTTCCCTCCCCCGAAGAGTGATGTCAGGAGGAATATATTGCTTCCCTTTTTCCCCTCTAGAGAATCTGCTATCTCCTCTATAAGCTCCCCCATTGATTTCGTGAGGTAAGTGTGCTTGAAGAACTCCTTGGGGTCTGTGTAGAGGGGGACCTCCCTCCGGAAGTAGACATCGCATAAGTTAGGAGCAGCTTTATCGTCCAAGCTCGTATCGTAGACATCATCCCAGACCTTCACATCTCCCCTCTGCAAATATTCCTTCAGCCCCATGAGATCACCCCAAATCGAGCGGAACTGCCCTAGGCACCGGCTCTAAGCATCCGACGATCCTCTCGCACAGTACCCTCTCCTTATCGTCCTTAGATAGGACCTTAGCCATCATCTTAGCCATTAAAATTGCCTCCTCGACTTGAGAGGGGTACTTCGATCTCAGTTCATCGAGCTTCTTCTTGAATTCCCCGCAGGCGAGCGAGACGGAATAATACTCGAGGACGTGCAGGGCATCTATCGAGCACCTTATCTCGGGTTCCCTCACACCCACCCCTCTGACCTCTAGAAGTTCCTCTAATTTAGCTTTTTCCGTAGATGTGGGCTCCATTAGGATGAGGCTCTGCGCTCTCGCTACTTTAGCCCCTTCGCTCTCCCCTCCCTTCAATATCCTCAGTTTCTTCGCCCTTCCCAGATCCAGGGAGGTCCCTATTGAGAATATCCTGGCATCTGTGCTCTCTATCACTTTCTCCTTCATCCCGCTGAGGGCAAATTTTACGATAAGGTAGAACATAGCCTCAGGGCTTTTTATAGTCTCTTTAAGATCCGCTTTATATGCTAGGGCTCTCGCGAGGCCCAGGAGGGAGGCAGGGTATATGTAGCTGTCGACTAGCGTCCTGACGTCAACTCTCCCCATAGACCTGACCTCCTTGTACTTAGTGGCCACCGAAAGGGCTTCCGCTAGAGTCCCTATTATGAGATCCCTCCCGCTTATGCCCAGATCTATTAGCTCCCTCGCTCTCCTAGCTGAGGCATCCGCCATCTCCTCATAGAGGTCTGATGCATCTACTGATGCCTCGGATCCCTTCCTCCACACCACAATAATGCTAGTGTCCATGGATAGCTTCCCCCTTTTGACAACGCTCTGCTCAGATTCCGTGACCAACGGGAACGCGTTCGTGATCCTCAACCCCGAGTTCTCCCAACCGGCCTCTAGGAGGGCCTTCCATGCATCGGGACTAGTGTGAGCATAGAAAGTCACTATGATTCCGTCTTCCTTGAGCCTAGAGGCCATGTTATTGAAGGAGAGGTTCAGGAGGTTCTGGAAGTGTTTTATGCCTTCCTCCTTCTTCGCATTCGGGCCAAGCCTAGGCGGGTTGAGGCTCACCTCACTCAAAGCATATTTCTCCCATTGGGTAGGTATCTCTATATAGCTTTCACCGACTTTCTCGAAGAAAGTCTCCGGTATGAATCTCGGAGCGAGTTTGTTATCTATAACATCGCTCAAAGCTCTCTTCAACCAGACGTAGTAGAAATCGCTGAGCTCTGTATATGCTTTCACCGACTTTCTCGAAGAAAGTCTCCGGTATGAATCTCGGAGCGAGTTTGTTATCTATAACATCGCTCAAAGCTCTCTTCAACCAGACGTAGTAGAAATCGCTGAGCTCTGTATATGAAACATCATCATAGTAGGGTGGATCTGTAACTATAAGATCGAACTTCTCCTCAGCATCAACTTTGTTTAGAATTGTAGCATCATCTAGCAATGCTTTCGCTTCTTTTTCAGTAGATTTTTCCTCTAATGAGCTGAGAGATGAATTATAAATAGTTGAAACGAGATAAGAGACTCCTTCTATGGTATTTCTTAGACTTTTACTCCAAGTACCTGTAAATGACGTAAAAGGTGAAGAATCAGACCATGACCACATCATTGCAATACCTCTCACCGATAAGGTCTCCTCAAATTTTGTCCAGCCAGGATTCCACCTAGTAGTAGATGAATTGAAATCAGCATTCTTGAGTAATGCTATTGCTAAGTATGTTGTTACTGCTTCTGCATATTTAAATGCCTCCTCTTTACTTAATCCTTCTTTTACTTTTTCTTGCTCTATTTGTTTGCCAGCCTCTCTTATCAGCTTAACGAGCTTGACTAATGTCAGAAGCTGGCGAGGGTTAAAGAATTCATACCAGCTTTTAACAATTTGTGTTGGAAATCTCAATCCTCCACCTTTATGCCCATAAGGAGGAATTGGTTCTTTCGGTATGTCTGGGTCGTTTGACTCTAGAAGTTTTTTCACTTCTTTCTTTGCTTTCTCAAGTTTTTCTTGATCTTCCTCTGTACATGGCTCGAATTCCAGTTCTCCCTGTCTGACTTTGACTTTAACAAGCAGCCTCTGCCTTGCTAAGCTATTATCTCCCTCATTATACCTCGAGAGTGCATACTTCACGTACCATTTCAGCCTTTCTGCCTTCTCAGGCCTGATCACATGCCTTTCATTCTCCACATCATAGTATTTTATGGGCTGATTACAGAGAAGACATATTGCTTGCTCTCTTTTCGCTTCTATGTTGCTTTCGGGAACCCTGAACTCTCCAGAGCTTGTTATTACTTTATTCCTCTCAATTCTGGCTTTTTTAACAGCACCATTTCCAAATTCCTTATTCAGATCCATTACTTCTATATCCACTCTATCTCCATTTATCTTAGGCTTCATCCAAGCAATTCTCTTATATCCCTTATCCCCCTTAACCCTCGCTAGCCACCAGTTTCCCACTAGCGGAGTCCACCTCCCGCAGTTAGGGCACTTCACCTCCCAAGATCCGATGTAGACAGCGACATCCTCATCGTAAAGCTCCTTCACCTCCTCCCTGAGCCTCTCAACAACCCACTCCCCCCACTTCCTCACGTCATCTGAGAGCTTCTTCCCATACTTAGGATACTCCAAGATAGCCTTCAGGAACACGTAAGCTGTTGGAAGAAGCTCTACAGCTGTTGCTGAGATCCCAAGCCTAAGTGCTTCTAAGGGTATCGAGCCGAACCCTGCGAATGGATCCAAGAGCTTTACTCCATCGAATTTGTATGAAGGGGGATTTCTATGAGCCATTCCCTTCCCCCTTATCCCTATCGAGCGGAGGAAACTCTCTCTATCAGTGTTTTCAGGCAGAAGGCATCCAGCTATCACAGCTCTCGCTGCTATTAACGGCTTCCTAGTCCACCAGAAGACCATCTCCCAATGAGGAGGCCTTCCAGGTCCCTTCTCTGCAGCGGATGCTCTACTCACCTCCTTGACTGGGAACCTCGGCGACTCTATGAACTTCCTTTCGCTCACTCACACCCCTCTGCTGGGTCCTCTCCATGAAAAATATAAGTTTTCGCTCCATCTTCCAATAAAAGTTTTCCCGGCTTTCCACAGCATCCATAGGGGTTAAGGGGCCCGCGTCGAAGCTCCTCAGCGGGTTAGATATATATGTGGAATACCCCTTTCGAGCTCGCGTAAGCTCTTATTCCCTGATCCGAGGTTATGAGTATGGCATTGTACTGTAGTGCGATGTCCACTATCTTCTCATCTCTCGCCACGCTTGGCATATTCTCCGGTATCTCCTCGACTTTTCCCGGGCTTTCAAGTCTTATCCTTCCCATCGATGAGAGTTCAGCTAATTTACCGAGTTCTTGCTTTCCCTTTCTATTATCTGCCTCTTTTCTGACGACATTGGGCAGGATTATCGTGAACCCCTCGAAGAAGCGGGAGCTCTCGAGATCCTTGCTTATCACCCCTCTGATCACTACATTCGTATCGGGCACTACGTAACCGCAGTAATATCTAAGGGTAATTCCTGCATTTTCTATCAATTTCTTACATTTCGGGCACTTTATTCCGGAGATTTTCCTCCCATCATCTTCGTATATAGCGAAAGTGACACTCTTGTTTATGGAACCACAGTGCGGGCAGATTATGGCTAGAGACCGTATTGAGAGCCTTCCTTTATTGAACTCCTCTAGAAACTCTTCTGATAGAAGCTCCTCTTTTATCGGTGGGATTTGCTTCGATCTCTCAGGTTTCCCCTCAATCCTCCTCACTGTCTCATAGGATCTCCTGATGAACCACGGCCAATCCCTGCCCGACTCATACCATTTCCCCAACCATTTGATCGTCTGCATATCATTCGGATTGCCGGAACCGACGGAGAGACCATCTATCTGGAAATCCGGATTTTCATTTATTCTCTCTATAATTTCTTCCCTAATCCTTTTCGATACGAGAGAAGCTACTTTAACCTCTAGGTATCTCTCATCGGCCTTATTTTCTACTATAACTTCAGCTCCCTGATTCCTCAAGAAGTTAAGGTATCTTCCCAACGTCGATCCGACTCCGTAATCATCGAGCACCACTCTACAGGAACGCATATCGGCATCTCTCGTAAATTTCGATAGGATCCTCTGATAAGTAACGTCCATTATCTTATTCAGGTTATACTCATCTACCTCCTCAGGTGAGATCGTTTGCACCTCATACCGGAAGCCGTGCTTCATAAGGCCATCGATCCTCCTGAAGATTTCATCCCAATATTTGAAGTCGTGTCTCCTCTTCGTGTCAGCAGTACTTACTATATCGCTTAATTCGTCGAAGAGGTCTTTAGGGAAAATCACACCGGCGAGTACAACGTGACCTATGATCTCGCCTTTCCCCGTCTCATCCAAACCTATTAGGAGATCCCTCGAGGGGATTATGAATCTCGGAGAGCGGGAATCTATGTACGACCACATATCTAAGACATTCCGATCCTGAGATCTGGAAGGCGTTGAATAAAGTGTCCCGTTCTTATAAAACGTGAATGTGGAATCGGATAGCTTGACTCTCCACTCCTCGCTTGGGCTTTTAACTTCCTCCTCAACACCCCCCTGCATCAGTAAACGCTCTTTTATTTCAGCCGCGTCCTCTCTCGTGAGATTTTTCCATGTACGGCCTCCTACGGAGGAACTCATCTTTTCGTCGAATCTCAAGTGATATATAAAGCCTATACGGCGTAATGCAACTGCAAGGTTGCATGAATACCCTTAGAGGATAACTGGGGGAAATTATTTATCTTTCTCCCCGTGAAGAATCGGGGTGTTGCGTTGAGTGAGATCATAGGTGTTGTATACCCAGTCCCCTCTAACCTGTTGCAGAGGATATTCAGCGGCAAAGATGTTTTCATAAAGCATCCCACGTGCTTCAAGCAGCTTAAACCGGGACACAAGGTCCTCTTCTACGCATCCCATGAGATAAGGGGCATCGTGGGGGGGGCGCCGATAAAGGGCGG